>Ga0134128_10001297_pt1 | contig 32372 bp, 26 predicted proteins | sample KB31754_FD_96462 | JGI IMG/M metagenome (GOLD analysis project Ga0134128, IMG submission 96462) | Terrestrial soil microbial communities with excess Nitrogen fertilizer from Kellogg Biological Station, Michigan, USA - KB3-175-4 | ecosystem: Environmental > Terrestrial > Soil > Unclassified ... | reverse complement strand
ATTTCATAAAATCGCGCAGGTTTACCTGTTTTGGTATTGAATAAGCTGTTTGTCCCGAGCAACTAACAGCGCATCTGTACCAGGTAGTGGCGCTTAATCTTGTAAGCAGAGTAGTTGAATCTGCCAGTGAAATATCCGTAAAAGACGAGGATCCCGCCATAGAATCCTGCCATTGATAATGCAGCCCCAGAGCAGATGAATTTCCTTGTAAAGACAAAACAAACGATTCATTATAACAAAGCGTATCGTTCGTAGATAATGTTGTACCTGCATTAGGTAAGCCACTGCAGGCTGCCACAGGCACAATGGTCATTTGCATATTGGGGCGGTTAAAAGAAAGCGTTCCGTTTCCGGCCGGTGCGCTATTGTCCGCATTCCAATACTGTGCACTGTAAAGCACTGTAGTAGCGGTGTAATGCGAAAAGAATTTAGCTCCTACTCCTTCATTACCCGTGCCCGTCGCATTTGTTTCAAAAATAAATTCAAGCGGCTTGGAGGTAGCATGCGTAAACGGAGTTGTAAAATTAATGGTTACCCATTGGTTCTTTACAAAAGATGAAGATGGAATGGTTCCCGAATAAACCAAGGTTGCACCCAGTATTTCATTAGCAACCATTGAATTAGTTGTAAACGCAGAATCGGTAGACTCTCTGACATATAAATTTAAAGGCACGTTGCCCGGAGTGCTTACCGAATCACAGAAAACGGCCACAGAAACAACCTGTCCGTATACACCCAGTTCGGCATGTTTGTAAATAATGGCGGTGCGCTCGTAGCCAAAATAAGTGCCTAAAGGCTTGCGGTGCTCTGTATTTGCAACGCTTACGGTATTGGTTGGCGGATTGCCCACCGGAATACTAATTGTAACCTGAGCCCAAAAAACATGTATAAATGATATAAATAAACAGGTTAAAACAATTTTTACTTTTTGATGCATGTTAAATACTTTAAAACAACCATCAAAGGTAAAATTAATTTGACGTAAGTGCCTTGCTAAGGCGTTAAAAATAATAGATTTGTAGTGCCTATATTATGAATAATACGAGCTTGAGCGATAGATTGGGGAAGTTAAGAACGTTATCGGTAGTGGCGCAAATACTGGTTATTAACGGTGTTTTCTTTTTGGTGTGTAACATTATAGCCAATGTGGCCAACCCTGCTTTAATAAATTATTTTACCATGCCGGCCAGCCTGAATGTATTGCTGGTTAGGTTCTACACGCCTTTTACCTACATGTTTACCCACCTGGATTTTACGCATGTTTTTTTTAATATGATCTCTTTTTATTTTATGGGAGAGATCTTTTCATCTATTGTGGGAGAAAAACGCCTGTGGTTTGTTTACATTTTGGGAGGTTTGGCAGGCGCTGTTTTCTTTTCGTTATTCTATAATTTATTTGCCCACGGAAACGGCTTTTTGTTAGGTGCTTCTGCTTCTGTAATGGCTGTATCTGTAGTAACTGCCATGTATGCGCCCAATTTGCCGGTAAGCGTATTTTTTATCGGTTCTTTTCCTTTAAAATGGGTGGTTTTGGTATTATTTATCGTAACGTCACTTATCGATATTGCTGATAATACAGGCGGAAAAGTGGCCCATATTGGCGGTGCGTTTTTTGGATTGCTATACGGCATGCAGTTAAAGAAAGGAAATGACCTGATGAATTTATTTAAACGGAAAGAAAAACCCAAAAGCAAAAATTTAAAAGTAGTTCATCATCAAACGCAGGCCGAGGCTGACGAAAAAACACTGGATGAAATACTGGACAAAATAAACCGCAGCGGCTACGAAAGTCTTAGCAACCGTGAAAAAGAAACACTGCAAAAAATCGCTTCCAAAAAATAAATTCCGGATCACACGGAAAATTCTTTCTATTGAAACACCTGCAACACTTTTAAACATTCTCTGTTTGAAAACATAAAAAATAATTGAAACCAAAAGGCTTCCTGTATCGTAAACTTGTATAAGAAATATTATGAGCAGAAACGAACTGGTACAAGCTTGCATTAAAAACGATAAAGTTGCCCGTCATCAATTGATAGAGCAGCATTATGGTTATTTAATGGGCATGTGCAGGCGCTATGCAAAAAGCAACCAGCAGGCAGAAACTTTTTTCAACCAGGCATTTATAGAAGTATTCAAACATTTGCCCGAATACCATGATAACACCAGCCTAGATGAGTGGATCAAAAAAACTTTTTTGCACAGTTTAATCTTCCAGCTAAAAAGCAATCGCACCGAATATTACATTACCACCACTACCCGCGTAGAAGAAAAAAAGGCACATACCGATCTGTTTCATCAAACGGAAGACCAGGATCCGAACAATTTACTGGTAGAAGATTATATAAATGCCTTACAAAAACTTCCCGCTTCTTTCAGGGCCGTATACAATTTGCACATTATTGAAGAGCTTAGCTTAAAAGAAACAGCCGATATACTGGAAATAAGCGAAGATTCGGCTAAAAACAGCATAGAACGTGCGCGCAATGAGTTTTTAAAGAACGTTAACCTAAAAATGCAAGGCTACTAATGCAGGACAAAAAACCACATCGTATAAATGAAGATGCTTTGCGGGAAAAGTTTACAAGCTATCGCGTTAGCTTTAATCCATCTTGCCTTGAAATTTTAGAGAATGAAGTAGCGCATGTAAAAACCCATGCTTCCCTAGAGCTTCCTGATACTAAAAAATTAGTGCGTTTTGGAGGCATTTTTCTTATTCTGATTGCAATTGGCTGTGCGGCTTTCTTCACGTATGATTATGTAAAAAACATGCCTGCATCAGCACCTGAAAAAGATACCGTTGCCGCAGAAAAACCAATTGTTCAGCCAACACCGGAACCTCAGCCCAAGCAGGAAGCTGCGCCTGCTGTGGTTAAGGCTGATACCATAAAAGCAGAAGTGCCTAAACATGATACGGTAATGCCGGTTGTTACGCAAAAAACAAAAACAGCACTCAAGACTTATCCTCCACAGGTTAAAAATGCTGCTCCAAAAAAAGATACTTCTTCCGTTACGGCTATTAACCCTGCACAGGTAGATTCGGTTAAAAAGAAAGCCAAGGCTGATACGGCTTCTGCTAATAAAAACCAACAGGTTAAAAAGAAAAAGAAGAAACGTAAAAATTCATTAGACGCAACCGAAGACATCCGCCAATCCGAGCCTAACAGTTCGGATGATGACGTGGTTATTCCAAATAACTAGCTTTACTCATACAAAGTCCTGAATTTTTTAAACAGAGCGTTTTTCGAGAAATCACAAATGTTAAATTTTTTCACATATAAAAAAATATTCATATACTTGTGTAATTATTAATTCATTTAAAAAAACGGAGGACTCATAGGCGGACATCTACTTTTTACAATTTAGTATTAAAAACAAGTAAAAAGCCACGCCTATGTCTATCAAACACTTAGATGACAACCGTTTAGTTAACCTGTATATAAAGGGTAACGAAGAAGCCTTAGCTATTTTAATTAAGAGGCATAAACAAAAAGTTTATTCGTGCATTTATCTCTTGGTAAGAGACAGGACGTTGACTGAAGATTTTTTTCAGGATACGTTTGTAAAAGTCATCCAATCGCTAAAAAGCGGAAATTATTACGAAGACGGGAAATTTGGCGCCTGGTTGCAACGTATTGCTAAAAATTTAGTGATAGACTATTTCAGGAAAAACAAAAAAATGAAAACCGTTCCGAATGTAGTGAACGAAGACGGTGAAGAGGTTGACATTTTTTCGATCTTAAAAATAGAAGATGACAGCCGAAGCGCTGAAGAAAAAATCCACATCAAAAAAACAATGCGTTCGTTAATTGAGGAACTTCCTTACGAACAGAAAGAAGTGGTTATTATGCGTGCTTATTATGATATGAGCTTTAAAGAGATTTCGGATATGACAAATGTTAGCATAAATACAGCCCTTGGTCGTATGCGTTATTCGCTCATCAATCTTAAAAAAATGATGGAAGACAAACAAATTGAGATTATGATCTAAATACTCGATCCCGGATACTTCAATAAAAAAGCCCCGCTGCAGTTTTATAGCGGGGCTTTTTCTATTTTATGCAGCTAATTAATACTTATGCATCTAAATTTCCGTAATCTAATTTTTTGCCTTGTATGCGAAGCACCATGCGTAAAATCAAGATCAAGAAAGGAACATACATTAGCGCCAATGGCAATTCAAAATGATTGATAATGATAACCGATTTACGTTTTAATCTTTCAGTAATTAAATACATTGCAGGCACCAATAACAACGTTAACACAGTTGCAAAAGATAAACCAAAGATCATTGTCCAGGATAAAGGCCCCCAGAACACTACGTTATCTCCGCCAAAGAAAATGTGCGGGTTTAAGTGTGTAAACAAGCTTTCAAAATCTATATTTAAACCAACCGCTAAAGGAATCAAGCCTAAGATAGCAGCTGTAGCCGTTAATAATACCGGGGTCATACGAGTGCGGCCGGCTTCAACAGTTGCTTCGTAAAGTCCCATGCCACCCTGGCGGGCAAACTCAGCAAACTCTACGAGTAATATACCATTCCGTACTACGATACCACCAAGCGCTACGATACCAATACCGGTCATTACAATACTCATATCCATTTTAAAGATTGCAGTACCCAGTAATACACCAATGATACTTAGTACGATCTCAGATAAGATAAGCAATGGTTTCCCTAACGAGTTGAATAAAGCAACCAGTACAAGAAGCATTAAGCCAACCGCTGTAAGCATTGCATTTCCTAAGAAACTTGCTGTTTCCTGCTGATCTTCCTGCTGACCGGTAAATTTAATGGTAACATCACCATGTATTTTATAACCTGTTGCTACACGTTGTAATTTTGCAACAACCTCGTTAGCATTAAAACCTTCTTTAACATCCGATGAAAGCGTAATTACACGTTTGTTATTTTTACGTTTAATACCCGCAAATGTATAATCGTACCTGATGTTACAAACAGATGAAAGTGGTACTGAACGAACTTGTCCGCCCATATTCATATCACGGTACGTAATTTTCAAGTTACGCAAAGCCTCAATATCTACACGCTGATCGAATTTATAACGTAACTCAATTTTATATTCATCATCCACATCCCTGAATTTAGAAGCTTCTACACCATATACTGCACCACGTATTTCAGTAGCTAAAGCATAAGTAGAAAGGCCTTCACGGTTAGCACGTTCTCTGTCAATATCAAAAACAATTTCAGGTTTGTTGCTTTCAAAATCAGATTTTAAACTTTCAACACCACCAATTTTTAATGAGTCGATATACTTTTTAAATTGAGAAGCATTGCTTACCAGATCATCAAAATTATCTCCCGAAACCTCAATATTAATAGGTTTGGCAGTTGGAGGTCCGCTTTGCTCTTTGTTTACAGTAATTTCAGCTCCGGGCAAATCCCATTTCATATCTTGCAACTTCAACAAGTAATCATTAGTTGCAATACCGTGGCGTTTTTCAAATTCAACAAAGTTGATCGCAATTTTACCACGGTTAGGATATGAGTTTTGGTCGCCGTCACGAGGGTCGGTTGTACCAATAGTTACGTTCGTAATGATAGACTCTACAATATCGTTATTCTCTCCGATAACCGAATACACTTTTTTCTCAACTTTACGCATCAACGCGTTTGTAACTGCAGGATCGGTACCGGTTGGTAATTTTACGTATACATAAACGTTGTTAGGATCGCCTTGCGGGAAGAAGACCACTTTAGGGCTGCGTGCAGAGAAGAACATAACAGAAGCAATGAACATCACAAACACAATCAATAATGAAGTCCATGGATGTTTTAAAGATTTAACTAAAGCTCTTGTATAAAGGTGCTGAAATGCAGGCCAGGCTTTAAATTGCCAGTATTCAATAACTTTATACAACCATAAACGATTTAATAGTAAGAACAACGCAAGGAATACAACAATATTTGCTGCCATTATTTTTCCGGTAGCATAGCACAATAAAATAACAATTCCGTATACAATTAACTGAAGGCGCGCTTTTTTAGTGATCTTGCCATGTTCCTGCGATTCTTCTTCGTGAGATTTCATAAAATCTACCGCAAAAACCGGGTTAATAATATAAGCTACAAACAACGATGCTAATAAGGCAATGATTAGCGTTACCGGTAAGAAATACATGAACTTACCAATAATACCGGGCCAGAATGCAAGTGGAATAAATGGTGCAAGAGTTGTAATAGTACCTGATAGTACCGGAAGGAAAACCTCGCCGGCAGCCATTTTAGCGGCTGTTTTAATATCCCGTTTACCGTTATCAAATAAACGGTGCGTGTTTTCAATAACCACAATGGCGTCATCCACTACAATACCTAAGGCCAACAGGAACGCAAATAATACGATCATGTTAAATGTAAAGCCGATGCTGGGCATGATTAAGAACGCAATAAACATGGATAAAGGAACCGAAAGCGCCACGAATAATGCGTTGGTAACTCCCATAAAAAACATCAATACAACGGTCACTAAAATGAACCCGATAATGATGGTGTTTATCAAATCATGTAAGGTAACTTTTGTTTTAGAACTTTGATCGCCACTAACCGTAACCTCTAATCCTTTTGGAAAAGAGTGCGCTTTCATATCTTCAATTACTTTATAGATCTTATCAGATGCGTCAATTAAGTTTTCGCCAGAACGTTTGATAATATTTAACGTAATTACGTTTTTCCCTTTGGTGCTTGAGTAACTTTCCTGCTCTAAGAAACCATCTTTTACTTCGGCAAAATCTTTAATAAATAATTTTGCCCCGGAAGCAGAAGTTACCACAATGTCTTCAATTTCTTTAGGATCTTTAAACTCGCTTTTAATACTTAATGTTGGCTTCATTCCGTTTAAGGGTACGTTACCACCCGTAAGCGATAAGTTTTCCTGGGCAATGGCACGAGATACATCCGTTAACGTAAGCTGCGCCGCTTGTAATTTGTACATATCAATATTGACTTGTATCTCTCTGTCAAGCGCACCTACAATTTTTACTTCGTTGATCTCTTTTAAGCCCTCAATACGGTCCTGCAAATCTTCTGCATGGCGTTTCAGTTCTTTTAAATCGTAGTTACCCGCAATGTTGATATACATAATAGGTATCTCCGAAAAAGCGATCTCTTTGATCATTGGCTCTTGCGTAAGCTCCTGGGGCAAATCAGAACGCGCATCATCAACCGCGTCTTTTACTTTAAGTTTTGCGTCTTCAACGCGAACGTTGGTATTAAACTCAACTACAATTACCGAAACGTCTTGTAACGATGTGCTGGTAAATTTTTTAATCCCCGCAACTGCTTTTAGCTTTTTTTCTATCGGCTTAGTAATGGTATTCTCAATGTTTGTGGGCGAGTTACCACCGTTAACCGTATTGATGTAAATAGTTGGTACGGTTATATCCGGGAAGTTTTCCTTAGGCAAGGAGTTGTAGGTCATAACGCCCACAATACATATAAAGATGGTGATCAGATAAACAGTAATTTTGTTATCTATGGCCCAACTGGATGGTTTAAATTCTTTAAATTTATCTATCATAAGAAATTTTTTATTTTATTTTTTTACAGTTATAGCATCTCCGTCGTTAAGCGCGTCATAACCTGCTGTAATAAGCATATCGCCTGCATTTAACCCGCTTGTAACTTCGATTAAACCGTTATACTCTCTGTTTGTTTTGATAACCTTTTTAACTGCTTTGCCATTTTGCGCAACAAGCACATAATTGTCGGTTGTTCCACGTTGAATGTATTTTACAGGCACAACAATTTCCGGCGACGGAGATTGAAAATCATTGATACGAAGTTTAGCCACCATGTTTGGGTGATATTCTTTTGTATTATCAAGATTAACCTCAACACCAAACGTCCTGGTAAGATTACTGATAGCACGCGATGAATAAGAAATTTTTGAATTTAATGAATCATTCATATCCGGAAATAAAACCTCTACTTCGTTACCTGCTTTTACGCGAGACGCGTAACTTTCAGCCACATCTGCTTTTACTTTTAGGTTAGAAAAATTAATAACCGTAATAGCATTTAAGCCAGGCATAACCGATTGGCCCACTTTAATATAAACACCGTCAACTGTGCCATTGATCGGAGAAATAATTTTGCTCATACGCACTTGTTCCTGCAACGAGCCCATTTTATTTTCTAAACTTTCTTTATTTGTTTTAGCCTGCAAATACTGGATTTCAGTTCCAATTTTTTGGTCCCACAAATTCTTTTGCCTGTCTAAAACTTGTTTTGCCAGATCTAAATTGGTTTGCATGTCTTTTATCTGCTGTTGCATAGCACGTGCATCTGTTTCAGCAAGCACTTGTCCTTTTGTAACCTGGTCGCCTACTTTTACATTTATGCTTGTAATAGTTCCCGGTGCTTCGGTTGATAAAGAAACGTTTTCGTCCGCATCAATTCTACCCTGGATCTCTATATAAGTTTTAAAAATTTGCGGAGTTAAAGCCATTGCAATAACCTCAGTAGCTTTTTCTTTGTTGGTAGTATCGGTTTTTGCTAACTCTTCTTCAATCGTAGAAATTTTCGATTCAATTTCCGATTTTTGTTTTTTCAGTTTTTCAAGCTCTGCTTTTTTATCGGGTGCACTGCAAGCCATGATCAGCGTAGCCATTGAAATGTATAAAAGTTTGTTTTTCATATACTTTGATTTTTTATAATTCTTAATTTTTAATTATTTGATTAATGTTCCGGTTGCTTTCAGGTAATCTATTTTCGCAATGATCAGGTCGTACAATGAGTTAAAATAATTTGTTTCAGATGTACGCAGGTCATTTTCTGTCGTATTCATATCCAAACTTGATCCAATACCCTGTTCGTATTTCTTCTTAGTTACCTCATATACGTTACGGGATAATTCAATATTTCTTTTTTGAGTTTGTAATGAAACTAAGGCATTTTTATAATTAGCAACCGAGCTCTGAATATCTAAATCGATAGATTGTTTTAATTGGGTAAAACTGTTTTGTGTTTTAAGCAAGGTTATTTTTGCTTCCTGTACGCGCCAGTGTTTTTGTAAACCATCAAAAATAGGTACGTTAAGGGTAAGGCCTATATAAGCAAAAGGAAACCACGTTTTGCTACCTAAATCTAACGTATTTTTTTGAAACTGCTCTGCCACTAAACCATAGCCGGACAAGGATGGAGCATATGAAAGTTTATACCGTTTAAGATCAAGTTCATTTAATCGCTGTTGCGTTTGTAATACCATATATTCCGGACGATTACTGATATCAATTTTATCTGCACCTACATTTTGAACATCCGCACTATTTTCAATTTTACTTAGATCGTCCGTAAGTTCAATAGGTTTTTGTAATTCATATCCCATTTGAAATTTAAGGGCAAGCTCACTAATTTCTACCAAACGCTGCGTTTTTTCCATTTCAGTCATTAGGTTGTTATAGCTAACTTCCAAACGCTGAACATCAATTAACTCGGCAAAGCCATTTTTATTTAGCGCGTCTGTATTATCTTTCAGCGTTTTTACACGATCTATATTAAGCTGCAAAATCTTAATTCGCTCTTTATTAATAAGAACGCCGTAATATGCTTTAGAAACATTTTGCGCCGTTTCTACTTTGCTGCGTAAAACGTTTTTTTGCGACAGGTTTACCAACTCTTTAGCAGCCTTTACACCTACTAAATAATCACTGCTAAAAATTAATTGATTTAATGACGCTGTTGCCGAAACGTTATACTTTACACCAAATTTTACAGGAATTGGTTGATTGCTAGGTAATCCAAAAGCAGGGCCAAAACTTGCAGGCAATAATTGTGTAGGCAACACTAAGTTATCCCGCAAATCGGCAGTACCATTTAATTGCGGCAGCCCCTGCGCCACCAATTCCTTCTTTTTATACATGTTGTATTGAGCATCATTTTCAACATTTAAATAAGTGTTGTTGTGCTTGGTCGAATAGTCTATGGCTGCCTGCAAACTAAATTGCTTAACGGCGGTATCTGCCTGACTATACAGTTGTGCCTGTCCTATGCAAAGTGCGGCAGCAGCAATCAGTATTGTTTTTTTAGTGTTCATATATTTATTCTTCTTCTTGTTTGTTTTTATATTTATTAATAAGCTTATGCCCTTTTACTGTAGATATACCGTGCATAAAAATGTCCATAATCAATTGATGTGCCTTAACCACGCTGATATTTTCAAACTCCACGTTTGCCTTGCTCATAAACATATCCATTTGCAAAACACGGTATTGGGCAACAAAGTCAATGTCCAGGTCGTCCCTGTATAAGCCCATTTGCACGCCCTGGGTTATGTTTCGTTTAAGATTGGCAAACATGCACTCGCGTTTAAACTTTGTAAAATCGTTTAAAGCCTGTGAAAACTGTTTGTGGAGATCATGAAAAAATACGGGATTTATATCCGCAAACATTTTATGCATGTGTGTGGAAATTAAAATAGCCTCATGTATCGGATCTTTTGCCTGCTTATGAAGTTCTTCCAGCATCAGCTGGTTTTTTTTCATTTCAGACTCGCTTAGCTGATTTACAATGTCATCCTTCTCCTTAAAAAAACGATAGATCGTTTTCTTAGAAATTCCCATTTCCTTGGCTATATCATCCATCGTAATAGCTTTTATGCCATACTTGAAGAACAGGCTCAAGGAGGTTTCCAATATTTTGTCTTTTACTTCCATTTTGTAATTCGGCAACAAAACTAAGGAAACTTTTTTTGTCTTACAAGTTTCCTTAAAAAAATAAACGGAATTTCTACCAACCTAAATTATTGGCAGATAAAAATTGTTGCGCTTGGGTTAAACCCATTTTGGCTGCCCTTTGGTAGCAGCTTATTGCATGGTCGTTTTGGTGCAAATTGGTGTAAGTGATCGCCATATTGTAGTATAATTCAGCATTATGCGAGTTAAGCTTGCCCGCCATTAGCAGGCTTTTTAAAGAAAGCTGATACCGGCCTTTTATGCCCAAAACCACCCCTAAATTGTTCCAGGTTTTAAAATAAAGCGGGGTAATATCAGCCGATCTAAGAAGCACCTGCAGCGATTTATCTGCCTGGTTATTAATAGCCAAAGCCCAGGCATAATTGGTCAATATTACTGTATTATCAGACTGCAAGGTGGCAGCTTCCTGCAAATTTACCAAAGCCTGGCCGGCATTGTTGTGATTGAGGTAATACATACCCAAATTTGCATAAGCCGTTTGCGACTTTTTGTTTTTTGAGATCACATCCGTAAAAAGTGCAAGATCACTTGTCCACACTTTACAACGGTTATAGCTCATAAAGCCAAAAGCCAGGATCACAAGCGCAAAAATCACATTTATACTTTTTTGCAACAAGTTGTTTTTATCTATCCAAAAGCAAATTACGGTAAACAAAGCAATGCTGCTTACATAGGCATACCTGTCTACCACTAAAGCATTGGCATTGGGTATTAACTGTAAAACCGGCAGTAAAATAACCACATACGCAAGCACAGCAAACCGTATATAGTTGTTTCCTTTCAGCCAGGCAAAAGCCGCCAGCACTATAAAAAACAGGGCATACAGGTAAATTTCGGGTAAGCCTGGTAGCGCATAGATAGCACATAAATTTACGGGAAGTATGAGCTTAACAATGTAAAAGCCCAATTCGTAAAAAGGTATCATTATTTTGGTAAGCACAGAATAATGCAATACCTCGTCCGGCAAAGAGCCCGTATCCATCATCCTCACGGCAACAATAGAAAACAGCAGCGAAACAAATAAAAAAGGTATTTTATTAAGTTGCTGTTTTACTTTTCTTTCATCAAAAACAAAATAATCCATCAAGATCAGCAAAACCGGCAAGCTCACAGCCATTGGCTTAGCCAGGCACGACAACACAAAACATAAAAAAGCCGTGTAATAATAGGTTTTGTTACCTGTGTTTTTAAAATCGATATAAAAAATAAATGCCAACAAATAAAAAAAGGTATACAGCACATCTTTGCGCTCAGCCAGCCAGGCCACACTTTCCACATGCTGCGGGTGTAAAAGAAACAGCAGCGCCAATAAAAATGCAGGCCGCATTTTATGGAAAAGCTTTACAAACAATATAAAAAGCAAAAACGCATTTATCCCATGAAAAAGAATATTGCTAATATGCATTCCTATGGCAGAAAAATGAAACACATTTTTTTCTACCCAATAACTAACCCAGGTTAAAGGAATATAAAGGTCATACCCCTGCAGATTAAACAAATTAATAAATCCATTTAAAGAAAAATCCGTCAAATGAAAATTCTCCGTAATATAATCAGGGTCGTCATACAGCAAAAAGCCGCCGCCAATGCTGGGAAAGTAGGCTATAAGAGCCAGGGCCATCAATGTAAGAAAAACCGTTAAATTGTTAAAACGTGGTTTCATTTTTAAAAATTATTTTATCTTAGCTTGATTTTAACCATAAAACCCACACAAAGATGAAAAAACTTTTATTTATCGCTACTATTTTAATTAGTACCCTTGCAAGCGCCCAGGACAAATGGGATAGCATTGTTAAAAATGGTTTAGGGGTGAATTGTAATTTCGCTTTTATCCGCTCTTTTAATGGTAAACTCTATGTAGGCGGAGATAAAAGTCAACCTGCACAGGCCGGCAGGCAAATGTACCACCGTCCGGGAGCAAGGCCATCACATAATCATAATTCGGTTAGTGCAGTGGGCCCAGGCAACATGGATACCCTGCGTGTTTTTTCATCCTCAGACGGGATCAATTTTACCGAAGATGCCGGCTTTTTTAATGTAGCCAACGAAGGAACCTATATTAGTGCAGTAACCTCAAACAACAATTCCATGTTCATAGGCACCGGCGTTAGTGATAATATGTCTACCTCGCCACAAGTTTACCGCTTAGATGCAGCAACCAATACCTATACCATACACGATACTATACACTTTGATGATACAGGCCACAACGTTAACCCCGGCGTTTACGGTTCGTCCGTTGCCGCTTTGGCATTCTTCTCTCCCGGTAGCACAAACGACAGTATTTATGCCTTTGTTAATTCAACCAGCGATGCCGGAGAAAACACCCTGTATCCTTCTATTTATAAATCATCTGTTACCAACCCACATTGGGTAGCCGCTGCCAGGTTTGATCCCAGCTCAGGCATTAATTACATAAACGATGCCATCGTATGGCACAAAACACTCTACGCAAGCACTACTATATATGATGTCAATTACAACCTCCTTTCAACCATCATCAGCACCACCGACGGATCTCACTGGGATACCATATCAAAAATAAATCCCCTGTTTTCAACAGCAGGATTAGGCAACAATGGTAATGCCTTCAATAAATTCACCATTCACAATGATACTCTGATGCTTTCCATCAGCGGTCCCTGCGGCACACCGGTATGGTACACCACCGATAGCTTAAACACTAACCCAACCTGGCTTGGCTACGTGGGTACAAACTCTGCTGATTCTGCTACCGCAGTACAATTTTACGGAGCCAACAACATCAGATCATTTGCCAACAAACTTTGGATAGAATTTAGCTATAGCGGCGGCGGCTCAACAATATATTCCTATGATAAACACAATAAGCTTCGTCACTCATCAGGCAACACCTATATAGACGACCCTTATGCAGGCGGCGCCCCGGTTTATCTCGAATCGTATAATAATAAGATCTATGTTGCAAGTACCGTACTTTACACCTTAAACGGCCCTTCATCCCTTTATATTAACGGAACAATGGGCAGCCTTGGCATGCCGGTAGCAAGCTTCACCTACTCGCCAAAATCAGGAACCGGCTATTGCGCAGGATTACAGGTAAATTTCAATAACACATCCATTAATGCAACTTACTTCAAATGGTTTGCAGACGATACCTTATTCACACCCCTTAATTTCTCAAGAAACTATCCGGGCCCTTGTGTTATAAAGCTTTTAGCATACAGCACTTCCGATACCACATCCTTGGTTGACTCTACAACGCATACTATTATCTTTAGCTCCAACCCGGTTGTAGTTTCTACATCAGCAAGCTCTTATACAGTTTGCCAGGGACAATCAGACACATTAAAAGCTAACATTAATCCTAAAGTAGGTAATTACACATACGAATGGGACAGCTACCCATACACCTTTATCAGTAGCGATTCAAACACCGTAGCCACCTTTACAGATGTTATAGCAAACGGGCATTACGTTAACCTGATGGTTACCGATAACAACACCGGGTGCCAGGCCCTTTCACCGGGCGGGTTGATCGTAAACGTAAACCAATCCGATAGCCTGTCAGGTATCGTAAAAGAGCTAAACGGAAACATGATCTCCAAAGGCGTAGTATACCTGTTCCAGCAAAAAACCACGCATGTGGGCGTAGCAGATAGCACAAACTCTTACGACCTCACTACCTCTGTCCTGCCTGCTGGCCACTTCTCATTTCCAAGCTTATTTTATGGCGATTATTACATAAAAGCAGTGGCAGATACTACACCAACCGCCTATCCTTTATCAGTTGGAACCTATTATACCAACCCGGTAAAATCAAACGCATACCAGTGGGATAGTGCTACCGTTATACAACACCACGGTTGTACGGCATCTAACGACACCATTTCCATAAGAGTTATAGAAATGACCTTACAAACCGGCACAGGAACTATATCCGGTTACATCATAAAAGATACTACCTACGGACAACGCTGGAACAGCGGCGGCTATAACAGCGTAATGGGCTCTCCGTTAAAAGGTATCGACGTTAAATTAGGAAAAAGCCCCGGCGGAGGTTGCTCGGCACGTACCACAACAGGTTCAGGCGGAACAGGCCAGCCACCTGCAGGCTACTATCAATTTAATAATGTAGATACCGGCACCTACAGAATTTATGTAGACATACCTAACTATGGTATGGATAGTGTGCGCCTGGTACACATCACGCAAACCGACAGCGTTAGCCCTGATAACAACTATCATGTAGATTCTACAAAAATATACATCGACAGAAGCGTTACCACAGGCATCATTACACAAGGCAAAACCAATAACGCAAACGTAAAAGTGTATCCAAACCCTGCAGCAAGCGTAAGCTACCTCGATTTTTATAACAACACAAGCAACCTGGTAAGCGCGCAACTGTATGATCTCACAGGCAAGCAAATAGCCGTATTAGCCAATCAAAGAATGCCGCAGGGCGCTCAAAGTATAAAAATAAACCTGGCCGAACTGCAGCTAACCGCCGGTGTATATTTTATACGCGCCACCATCAACAACACACTGCAAACATTTAAGCTTACGGTTATTAATAACTAACATCTAACCAATCATCAAAAAAATCCTATCAGAACGATAGGATTTTTTTATGCCTTAACTCATAGTGTTTTAGAATACTATTGAAAATAGCATTGTATTAGCATGATGTAGGATCTTTAAGTATTGGGGGCACCTAATTCCGGGACAGGCGTCCACGAACGGAGCGAACTGGAGCGGAGATGGCCCGAGCAGGGCAGCTTGTGCGCAATCGCAGCGAGAGTTGGCGTTCGTGGTGCACTTTCTTTGCTTCGTTTCTTTGGGCAAGCAAAGCATTGCGAAGCACGCAGCGAAACCATTTTAATAACTAAAATATTGAGCTAAATGAAGTATAAAATATTTCTCCCTCTGGTCGAAATGACAAACAATATGCGCATCTTACGTTATTCTAAAACACAATGCCTTAACTTTTGTTTCTTTGCTTCAAGGCAAAAGAAAACATAAATAAACCATTTACCTTTATATTTGCTTCAATGAAAAACGCCCTTAAACTCCTTTTTATCGATTACAGCAAACTTAAAAATGCAAAATACCTGCTCCTCATCACTTTGTTTATCATTGCATTTAGTATCATCTCCATCATTGTAGGAAAAGACGTAAGCCTCCAGGCCGACTTCACCGTATTCTGGATGGCCGGAAAAAATTACTTCAACGGCGTATCCCTCTACAGCTGCATTGGCGGCGCAGAAAGATACATCTATCCACCCTTTGCCGCCATGTGCTTCCAGCTACTCGCCCTCTTCAGCCTGCACCAGGCGGCGGCCCTGTTCTGTTTCTGCAACCTCCTTTTCTGGATCATCATCATATACTACACACAAAAAATAATCCTGCAGCTTGCGCCCAAGGCCACGCATGTAAAACAATCCCTGTTCATTGCCTTCATCCTGTCCTTTCGCTATTACCTGTACCATATCTGGTTCATACAAATGAACGAGCTCGTGCTCCTGTTAAGCCTTGCAGGCATATACAACCACCTCATCCATAAAAACAAATATGCAATCCCTTTATTAGTAATAGCCGTTTTTATCAAGATCATTCCCATCTTTATTTTAATATGGGTATTAAGTCGCAGCAATTACAAAAGCTACCTGCTTGCCATGCTAACTACATTTGCTTGCATCGCCCTTCCCCTGCTTATGCGTGGCATACACCAGGGCATAAGCGACCTGCAGGAATATTACATAACCTTCTTACAACCTTTCCAGGACGGGAGAGTAGAACCAAAGCTGCAAAACTACGGACTCTCAGCCGCCCTCTATAAGATCTTCTCCTTCACCGAAAACGGCGACAAATACCACTACATCATAACCATACTTCCAACCTCAACCATTAACCTCATCTACAAAAGCCTCATCATACTTTTGCTCATAGCGTTTGTCATCATACTGCTCTGCCGCAGGTTCACAAAAACAACACCATCACTGTATGAAATAAGCTTCATCCTCCTGTTCACACACCTTGTATCCGGCATCACCTGGGAGTATCATTTAGTATCCCTGCTCTTCGTAATTGCAGTAATAGCCCTAAGCTACTTCAACACAACAAACAAAAACAAGTGGATCTTCTATATCATCGGCTTTCTCTTATTCTTCAATTTGATCATCGGCGGAGACACCGTAGGCTACTACCTCTACTACAAAAGCTGCGGCGGCAGCCTCCTAACCTGGCTCCTGCTCTTTCTATGCGCGTATAACTTCACAAAATACATACAGCACATTAAACAAAGTACCACATCCAAATAATGTAGTTTTTTCTAAGTGTTAGCTAAAACCTAAACAACACCTATGAAGATAATCTCAATTTGAAACAGCGCATTGGCCCGAACGTCCGCGGCGCCGTGTGGCCTGTGCGAATTGCCATCGGACGTTCTTGAGGCCGCCCACGTGCTGGCTCAAATATGCCTTAGCATATTTGCCCTGCTTCTTTTTCGTCAAGGAAAAAGAAGAAAGAATATTTCAACATTATACATAAAACATCCTCATTGCGAGAAGCAACATCATGCCCGTCATTGCGAGGAGGAATGACAAAGCAATCTTTTAAACATTTGCTTCAAAGCAAAAGAAAGCATTACACCTACATAAAACAAAAAGCCCCGGCAATTCCGGGGCTCCTCTCTTTATACTAACTAACTATACCATTTTACATTTTATTATTCTTGCAGGCATCTTCACTCATTTTCAAGTGATGCTCCAAGGTAGGCAAGGTAGAAGCAGCCCAAGCTTTAAGGTCAGCATCTTTGCCGCTGTCTTTTTCTGTTTTAAACATAGCGATCACTTTCTTGTGGTCTTTCACCATCATTTCAGTATACGCTTTGTCAAAATCTTTACCTGTTTTTTTAGAAAGATCAGCGCAGCATTTTTTACACTCATCATCCATATCAGCCGACGGAAGTTTGATCCCTTTTTTGTCAGCCAAAGCCTGCAACTCAGCAGCAGCTTTAGTATGCTGGTCAACCATCATTTGCCCAAGCTGTCTCACCTGTTCGGTAGATCCCTGCGTAGCAGCGATCTGGCCTAATTTAATTTCCTTAGCACCGGCCTTAGCGGCTTCCATTGCAAATTTTTCATCTTCTTTGTTTGTAGTTGATGTTTGCGCCATCATCCCGAAAGATAAAGCTGTCAACATAATCGCGATTGTTTTTTTCATAGTTTTCTTTTTAATTTTAGTTTATCCCCTTATTATAAAAAAACATACCACCTGCAACACAAAAGCCTTTCTGCTTTTTACAAACCCCGTTGTAGAAATAAATGCCCACCCCGCGTTCAATAAGGTATCAGCATCACCGGTATCTTAGAGCATTTAACAACCTGGTCTGTAACACTTGTGCCCGCCTGTTTTTTATTGCCGTCGCTTTCATTACCCATCACGATCAGGTCAACCTCAAGGTCCCTGGCCTTCTTCATGATCCTCTCCTTGGGCTTGCCTGCCTCTATATATATTAAAGCAGAACAATTAAACCTGTCAAGGATTTTTTGCACCAGCCTCCTTGCCTCATCTTCCCTTTCTATAATTTCGCTATCCGGTCCGTGCCTGTTATCAATTACATATATTACAGAAAGCTGGGCATTCAGGCCCCGGGCCAATAAAATTGCCTTTCGGGCAACCTCGGTAAATAATGCATTATCATCTATACAAATTAAAATTTTCTCCATAACCCTTTATGATTTTATATACAATTAATAATTCTTGAGATCAGAAAACCTGCACACAACAAATCAGAAGCTCAGAGAGCATTCTTTAGATAAACCCCAACATGTATGCAGATTATTTGTACAAAGCAATTGTACAACACACAACTTTCAAATGCGTAAAACAGATAAAAAGATATGTCTTTTTAAAAGAAGAAAATCACTGTAAACAATTTCCAAAAAATCAGCTTTAACATACAGCTTGCAGCACAGCGCATCATAAAAATTACGGGTAAAGCAATACAAAAAAGATAAGCGCAACCGCTTGTTCTGAACCGCCCGGTTAGTTTTAGAAGCCTTTAATACAACCGCCTGTAAAGAAGTATCATGTTTTTGATATTTTCCATCCATCCCCGGGCCGGCTAAAAGCCCTTTTCCAGATCCCGCTGCATAATGCGACCGCACATTTGTAGGAGGAGCATAGCCAAAGCTTAAAAAACACATCCTGAACAGGAGTATCAAGCACAAAAAAACAGGCAGGAAAGAAGTATATTTTGCCTTCATGCTTGCAAATTTAACTTTTTCAGCCCAAGCCTACTTCCTTTTTAAACTTTTTTGACATTTGGTACTTTTTACACACTTTTAAAAATTAACACAATACTTTCTATTATTAACATAATTCTTTTATGTTTTAACACTTTTATTTCATCTAATAGCATCATTCTTTCTCCCAATTACATCATTCTTTCTCCCAATCGCATCATTTTTTTACGCTTTAGCATAGTTGTTTTACGTTTTCAAATAATTCTTTCACGCATTAGCATGATCATTTTACGCATTAGCATCTTTTTTTAAAAATCTGAGGTATAGCATTAAATATTCTATTGATATTTTTAATATCTTTAAACTTCAAATACTAATCAAATACAAAACACATGCTATCTCTCAACCTTCAACCCGTTTTTAGGGCCCGTGGCATACAAAAGCCGTATAGTTTCCTGGTAAAAGCCGGATTTCCGCCTTACACTGCGCATAATTTGCTCAACAGCAAATCAATGTCCTTCCGTTTGCGGCATATAGATAAGCTATGTACCGTATTAAACTGCACACCAAACGACATTTTTGTGTGGGCTCCCAACCGCAACGAAAAACTGGAAGACACACACCCCTTAACAAGCCTTAAAAACCAAGATCCCGATTACAACTGGCAGGATACCATTCGCACAATACCGCTAAACCAATTACAACAGCTGGTAAGCATTATAAAAAGCGCCAACGCACCTAAGAAAGAAGAATAATTATACGAATAAGAATAAAGCTGTACGTCATTGCGAGGAGGAACGACGAAGCAATCTCAATTAGTTTAAGAAAATAACCTATTATACCAAAATAGTAACCGGATTCTCTAAGAAAGCCTTAAGCGTTTGCATAAAAGCAGCACCCGTTGCACCATCAACCACACGATGATCGCAGCTTAAAGTGATCTTCATCGTATTACCCGGCACCACCTGGTTGTTTTTCACAACAGGCACCTGGCGTATGCCGCCAACCGCTAAGATACAAGCCTCAGGCGTATTAATGATAGAAGTAAACTGATCGATGCCAAACATCCCCAGGTTAGAAACCGTAAACGTATTGCCCTCCCAGTCGGCAGGCTGTAGTTTTTTCTCCTTGGCTTTTTTACCAAACTCTTTTGCCTCGGCAGAGATCTGCGAAAGCGTTTTATTATCCGTAAAACGAATAACAGGAACCAGCAAACCTTCCTCAACAGCCACCGCCATACCAATATGTATATGGTGGTTAAAACGAATACGGTCCGTCATCCAGCTCGAATTCACCTTTGGATGCTTGCGCAAGGCAGCAGCACATGCCTTGATCACAATATCATTATAAGAGATCTTCACATCACTCACCTTATTCATTGCTTCGCGGGCAATGATGGCATTTTCCATGTCTACCTCAACTGTAAGATAAAAATGCGGCGCATTGTTCACGCTTTCCGTTAAACGGCGCGCAATAACCTTGCGCATTTGCGATACCGCAACCTCATCATAGCTCTCTTCTTGTCCACCACCCTGCTGCACAGCCTGTTTAGCTGCAACCGCCGGCGTGTAACTTTCAATATCTTTTTTAATGATGCGTCCGCCATCGCCGCTTCCAAGCACCGCGGCAATATCAATTCCTTTTTCCTTAGCAATAGCTTTTGCCAGAGGAGATGCAATGATCCTTCCGTTTGTATTAGAAGAATGCTGCGCAACCACTTTATCTTTCGGAGCCTGTGCAACCTCCTGTTTAGCAGGCTCAGCAGGTTTTGTATTATTTGTTGCCTCCTGTTTATTAGCAGCTGGCGCCTGGTTGCCACCATTCTTTTCCTGTGCAATAATAGCCGATACATCTTCTCCGCCCTTGCCAATAATAGCTAACAACGAATTGATCTCAACAGCCTTACCCGCTTCAGTGCCCTGGTATAACAACACACCATCAAAAAAAGATTCAAATTCCATGGTGGCTTTATCCGTTTCAATATCAGCCAGTATCTCTCCGTTTTTAATTTTATCGCCTACTTTTTTATGCCATTTGGCAACCACACCTTGCGTCATCGTATCGCTTAGCTTAGGCATCCTTACAATATTTACCGTAGCCGGAATTTCAACTTTAGCTTGTTGCTGTGCAGCGGGTTTTTCTTCCTGTTTTGCCGGAGCAGCTTCGGCTTTTGCTTCAGCAGGTTTGGCAGCAGTGCCACCACCCTTTGTAATAGCAGAAATATCTTCACCTTCTTTGCCAATTACAGCAATTAAAGCATCAATAGCAACCGGCTTGCCGGCCTCTGCGCCAATATAAAGCAGCGTTCCGTCATAAAAAGATTCAAACTCCATCGTTGCCTTATCCGTTTCGATATCAGCAATAATATCACCGTTCTTCACTTTATCACCTACTTTTTTATGCCATTTAGCCACCACGCCTTCTGTCATGGTATCGCTTAGTTTGGGCATTTTTATAATCTCTGCCATAATACTTTTATTTACTTTTTACTACCGGTTTCAAACGCGAACAAGTTTACACCTGCGCAACCATCCTAAGCGGCAGCTGAATTTTTATTCTTTTATAAACGGATAATCAGTTTGAACATACACATCATTGTAAAGCTCTTCTACCGCCGGATATGGAGATTCTTCCGCAAATGCAATAGACTCTTCTACAATAGCTTTGATCTTTGCTTCCATAGCTTCAACACCTTTATCATCGATCCATTTATTTTTCTTCAAGGTATCAAGCACTTTATCGATCGGGTCTTGCCCCCTGTACTCTTCCACTTCATCTTTAGAACGATATGTCTGCGGATCGCTCATGCTATGCCCGCGATAACGGTAGGTTTTCATTTCCAGCAAAGTAGGGCCGTCTCCCCTGCGCGCGCGCGCGGCTGCCTCTTCCATTGCCTCATGCACAGCTTCAACACTCATGCCATCAACAGGTTTAGCCGGCATATCAAAGCCCAAACCAAGCTTCCAAAGATCATGTACGTTACTGGTACGTTCTACCGAAGTTCCCATTGCGTAATGATTGTTCTCTATAATAAAAATAACCGGAAGCTTCCAGTTCATAGCCATGTTAAATGCTTCGTGCAAAGCACCCTGGCGCACAGCACCATCACCCATAGAGCAAACACATAAGTTATCTGTTCCTAAATATTTTTCGGCAAAAGCAATACCGGCACCCAACGGAACCTGTCCGCCTACAATACCATGCCCGCCAACAAAATTATGTTCCTTACTAAAAATATGCATAGATCCGCCTTTGCCTTTAGAGCAACCGGTAATTTTAGCATACAGCTCAGCCATTACATATTTAGGGTGAAGCCCCAGTGCAATAGGATGTGCATGGTCGCGATAAGCTGTAATGTGTTTATCATCCTTGCGTGTAGCACTCACCGTGCCGGCAACAATGGCTTCCTGTCCGTTATATAAATGACAAAAACCTTTTATTTTCTGCATGGTATAAAGCTGCCCGGTGCGTTCTTCAAAACGACGCATAAGCAACATACTTTCATACCAGGTTAAATAATTTTCTTTTGTAAACTTTAATTTTTTATCTGTTTTCTCTGCTGTTTTTGCCATTGTATAAAATTACATCTCACAAAAATAACAAAAATACCTTTTGAGAGTCAATCCTTCCTTTTTCCGATTAATCTTCGTTTTAATCCGTTTTGTCGAAAATGTCAAAAAACAGGCATAACATAATTTAACGTTATGTTATTTTTTAGTTAAATTAGTATTACCCACATCTCTAATAATTATGCGATCGATCATCTTTGTATGTTGTTTTCTTATGTGTTGTATTGCCTTTTCGCAACAATACATAAAGAAATTTGATGTTATCATTAGTTTATCCGCTTCAGGAACTGATGATAAAGTAGAAAAAATTAAAAGCTTTATCGCGTCTGATACCGCAGGCATTACCTACGAGGGATATTGCAAATCGCAAAAATGCATCATTTTAAAAGCAAGCCCTTTAGTTTTCAGCTCAGCAAGCGCTGTTGCAGACTATTTAAGATTACACATAGGCGATGCTGTTTTATCCAGTAAAGATTATACCGTTAAAGAATTTTACAAGCTCTGCACTTTTGCATCGGATCAGGAATATAAATACTTTAAAACAACCTACCGATGATGAAGCGCATTTTACTTTTGCTTGGGTTTATGTTTGCATATAGTATCAGCATGTATGCCCAGCCCGCTAATAATGCCTGTGCAAATGCAATTAGCTTAGGTACGGTAAGCACCACTACTACCACTACAGGTACCAATGCAGCTGCCACATCCGATCAAACTGCGCCCAGTTGTTTTTCATGGTCAAAAAATGTATGGTATAAGTTTACGGTTCCGGCAGGCGGGGGTAGTTATAACGTAGCTATTAATGCTAACGCACTCACCAACCCCGATGTAGTTGTTTTTTCAGGAACCTGTGGTTCATTTACTGAAATAGGCTGCAATAGTTATTGCGGAGGAAGCGGTACATCTTCAAATGTTTCCGTAGATGTAAATTGTTTAGCAGCCGGCACATATTATATTGCAGTAGATGATGATAAAGGCAATTGTAGCGGGACCGCCGGCACTTTTTCAATAACAGTCACTCAAACATCTTCGGGGGCAACTATTCCATCGAATGATGCCTGTGCCAATGCCATCAGTTTAGGAACGGTTAGCTCAACCACAACTACTACAGGTACAAATGCGTGTGCTTCTGCCGATAAATCTTCCACCTGTGTTACACCTTCACAAAATGTATGGTACACATTTACAGTACCAGCAGGCGGAGGAAGCTATTCGGTTTATGTTACCGGTGGCAGCATCATTGATCCGGCTATCAGTGTTTATTCAGGGGCCTGTGGATCTTTAACCAATGTTAATTGCACATATGGAAATACTTCCAATGCCACTGTTAGTGCAAGTTGCCTGTCAGCCGGCACTTACTATATAAACGTAGACGATGATTTTGGTTCAGCCGGTACTTTTTCTTTAACGGTAACGCAAACATCTGCCGGGGCAGGTGCCCCTTCAAACAATGCCTGCGCCAATGCCATCAGTTTAGGAACTGTAATTACAACTACAACAACTACAGGTACAAATGCATGTGCCACTGCCGATAAATCTTCCAGTTGCGTTACACCTTCACAGAATGTATGGTATACATTTACGGTACCTTTAGGCGGAGGAAGTTATTCTATCTATGTTACAGGAGGCACCATTGTTGATCCCGCCATTAGTGTTTATTCCGGAGCTTGTGGATCATTAACCAATGTTAATTGCACATACGGAAGTTCGACTGATGCATCCGTTAGCGCCAGTTGCCTTTCTCCCGGAATATATTACATAAACGTGGATGATGATTTTGGAACAGCCGGCACATTCTCCATAACCGTAACGCAAACATCGGCAGGACTGATCGCTATTAATGATAATTGTGCAACAGCAACTTCTATCACTGCCGGCAATTGTGTAAACGGTGATGTATCCTGTGCTACACAATCACAGGCAGGTTGCGTTGGAACAGCCAACGATGACATCTGGTATAAGTTTGTTGCTACGGCAACTTCTATGGAGGTCAATGTATCGGCTTCTGCAAGCTTCGATCCCGTTGTTCAAATATTTAAAGGTTCTTGTGCATCATTAACTTCCATGTATTGTGATGATACGGATTATCCCACAGGCAGTAGTAGTTGTAAGTCATTTACCGGGTTTACAGTAGGCTCAACTTATTACATACGGGTTTATGATTATGGAACAGGCACTCCTACCACCACTACATTTACTATGTGTGTGCTTTCTACTACCGCAGCAGCCAACGCCTGTAATTTAAATTACTCGTATTCTTCTATAGCAACCAATATCGAGTCTGGTGTATCAAACACAATTCCCGGCATATCCGATGATATTTTATCTAATGCCGTACCTATTGGTTTTACTTTTTGCTATGATGGTTATCAGTATAGCCAGGTTTATGTAAGTTCTAATGCTGCACTGGTATTTGACGCGGTTGATCCCTGCAATTATCCCAATGTATATAACCCGAGAGTAGCTGCCAGTAACGGAGCGGCCACAGGGTATAGTATTGCGGGGCCGATTCCTTATTCAACCACTGCAGATTACACCCCGGCAAATGCTATCCTGGGCCCATGGCATGATATAGATGTTGCCAACGGAGGCACGATTACTTATGCAGTTTTGGGCACTGCTCCCAACAGAAGATTTATTGTTTATTTCAATGCAGTGCACCAGTTTGAATCGTCTTCACCTTGCCAGAACGCGGGCTATGAGTTTACCGGCCAAATGAAGCTTTTTGAAACAAGCAATAACATTGAGATACACGTACAAAATCAAAAAAGCTGTACTCAATGGAATAACGGCCAGGCTATTTTAGGTTTACAAAATGCTTTTGGCACCATGGCTGTAGTACCTACCGGTTATAATGCGAATGCATCTTCTCCTTACAACCAGTATTCTATTAGCAACAAGGCCTGGCAATTTACAACGCCCTGTACAACCTGCTTGCCTATCGTATTGCCGGTAGGAATAATTTCTTTTACAGGATCATTAAACGACAAGCAAGTTGATCTAAAGTGGAGCACTTCATCAGAAACCAACAATGCTTATTTCACCGTTGAAAGAAGCGCTGACGGCATCAATTTTGAAGAGCTTACCCGTGTAAATGGCGCCGGCACCAGCACAGAAGAACTTAATTATTCGGTTATTGATTATGCTCCGTTGCCGGGCGTATCTTATTACAGGTTAAGTCAAACCGACTTCAATGGCAAGACTCAGCAATTCAACATCATATCTGTAAACAATATTGATAATGATGGTATGTTCACGGCCATTCCAAATCCAACCGACGGTATTGTCAATATCACCTATTCTTGCGGAACAGCCACCACGGGCACATTAAAATTATATGATGCCAATGGTGCTGTGATCTTAACAAAAGATATTACCTGCTCGAGCGGAAAGAATACTTCACAATTAGACTTGGGCGAAATAACTCCGGGAATTTATATGATCACGTTTAATACAAACGCTAAATTCTATCATATTAAATTAATGAAGAAATAGTTTTCTAAATCTTTAAGCCTATAACCAGTATATCATCGGTTTGAGGTTCATTTTGCTTCCAGTTATTGTGCGCGTATTCTATGAAAGAACCCTGCTCGTCCATGTTCATATCCTGTATACTCAGCAACATTTCATAAAAGTTCTTCCGGTTGAATTTTTTATTTCTCTCTCCGCCAAACTGGTCTACATATCCGTCTGAAAACAAGTATAAAGCATCATCCGTTTGAAGATCAAACTCATGCAGGTCGAACTTTTTTTCCACATCACCATATAAGCCAATTGGATATTTGCTGGCTTTATATTCTATAATTTTCCCTTCTCTTATCAATATCAAAGGGCGGAAAGCACCTGAGAATTTTATCTTTTTATTCTCTAAATCAATCTCTGCAAGGGCAACATCCATCCCGTCTGCCGCGCCCTCTGTAAGCAAAGCAGATTGCAGCTCTTCGTCTAAAGCTAAAAGTATTTCAACCGGGCTTTCTAAATTTCTTTTAACGATGGTATTGCGTAATAAGCTATTCGCAATAACCGACATTAACGCGCCCGGAACTCCGTGCCCTGTGCAATCTACAGCAGCCACATATAATTTAGTCTCTTTTTTATAATACCAATAAAGGTCGCCGCTAACGATATCTTTTGGCTGGTAATAAATAAACGACCCGTTCATATATTCAGATAATCCATCGGGGTTAGCCAAAATACTTTTTTGTATACGTTGCGCATACGAAATGCTTTCAAGCATCTCTGAATTTTTCAACTGAAGCTGTTTTATTTTTTCGTCCAGTAAAAATTCTGTGCGTTTGCGCTCGGTTATGTCATAGCCAATGCTTACCAAGCTTCCGTCTTCCGCTGTACTGGTATTCCATACAATAAATTTTTTATCGCCTTTAGAGGTAAACATTTCTCTTTCAAAAACAGGCATCTTGATTTTATCCGGTGTTTGTATAACCGATAAAACCTGGTTTTTAACCAACAGGCCTTCTGCGGCAGAAGCCCTGGGTAAATTCCACCAGCCATTACCCAATAGTTCCCTGGTATTAAAGCCCAATAACCTTTGCACGGACGGACTTGTGTAACTCACTTCTCCCGACGAGTCAACAACAACTATTAGTGTGTTTAAATTGCGAAGTATGGCTTCACCTATGGCGTTCATGATAATTTTGATTTAATTTTTTGAAAAAGAAAAGAACAATAAGCTTAAAAATTCTAGCGACAGTAGCGCATAGAAATATGGCAGCAAATAATATTGCGCCAATACATGGTAATAATATGTTGCTTATTGATTGTCATGTGGGTGTGCAAATATACAAGGTATTTTTATACGCCCAACATTTTTTTGAATGCATAAAAAAACCTCCGCTGTAATTAAACAACGGAGGTTCTTATTTAGTTTAAAAGAAAAATTATTTCTTTTTTGCTACTGTTTTTGCATTTTTTTCTTCATCATCAAAAGACAATGTAGCTGCACCATGAGCTGCTAAACGGGTTTCAAGCGCTTTAACTTGTTTTTTCAATTCATAAACAGTTTTAGCTAATTCTTCTGTTTCGCTTTTAAAAACAATTGGATACATGCTAAACACACTTTCGTATTGTTTTTCAAATTGTTTTTTTACATCCATAGAAATGCTTAAAATTTCGCCTTTCAATTTAGAATATTCATCTGATGCAAAAAGCTCAGTAAATAATGTTTCGTTGGTTTTTAACCATTCGTTATAGAACTCGGTAAAGCTTTGTTGTTGCAAAGTTTCCGGTTTCATTTTTTCGAATGCATGTTTTGCAGATTCTTCAATTGCTTTTTGCGTAGTGCTGTACATGTGCTGTTGCAATTGAGCTTGTTTTACTGCGTATTCAGAAATTTTATCTAACAAAGCGATGTTTGCTTCAACAGCTTCTTTTTCTTTGCCAGGTTGAGCTAATTTTAAAAGTGGCTCAAAGCTTTTTGCAAAAATATTCTGAGAGTTTTTAAACATATCAGTCAATTTTGCAAAATCGCCAGAAATTAACTGAGGATATTCTGCAGAAATATTTTGGAATGTTTCAGCATATTCTTTTGTCAAGTTATTTTGGTTTACAAAAAACTCCTGGATGTTTTTGATAGAAGTTTCAAATACATCTTTTAAAGTTGCCTGGCCTGACATGGATTGAAACAACTGTTGAGTGATCTCTTTATATGTATCAGGCTGCATGAATTTTTTAAAATTCTCTGCAGAAAAATTACCGTTTTGGAAAGCAGCAAAAGCCGGTTGCCAGAACTCCTGTAATTTCAACTGGATTTTATTTCCTTCAAAAATATTTTTGAAAGCATCTTTATTCAAAGAGCTTGGGATATTTTTTGAAAAAGTATCGTAAGTTGAGTTTAAAGTGCCCATCCAGGTATTATAGATTTTAGTCCATGCTTGGTTAGCCTGGCCATAATTTGCCATATAATCAGCCGGAGATTTACCAAAATTAGCCACGCTGCTGTATAAGCTTTGGTTAAAATCAGTCATTTTTTTCACTTCAGCTAATTGCTGGTTATACCATGTTTTAAAGAATTCTTCAGGTTTGTTGGTATCCATTTTAGAGAAATTAGCCTGAATTCCGCTAAATGCACTCATTTGTTTTTCCATCCACTCTTTGTAGATGTTCTGCCCTTCTGTAGCAATGTTTCCGCCTATTAATGCAGATTGGATCTTTTTTGTAGAATCTACCCAGCTGTTAATCGCTTGAGTTTGAGTTTCGATCATGTTGTCGATAATCGGGTTGTTGGTCTTCATTTTTTTGGGTTTAATCGTTTATTTTGCGCTGCAAATGTCGTACATTTTACACATACGAGTCAAGTTTTATTTTTAATATTATTGTTTATTTAACAGTATTAATAATTTGGTAACCTAAATGCACTGAAATCAGGCTCTTTTGCCCAATTCAATGATTTCCATGTTTTTTATTTCCGCGCCCTCTACAGCAAAACGCAAAATGGTTTTTACCTGGTGAAATCCATGCACGCCGCAGGCTCCGGGGTTCAAATGCAGTAAATTGTACTTATTATCATACATTATTTTCAGGATATGAGAATGCCCGCAAATAAAGAGATTAGGGCGCTCCAACTCGATTATTTTTTTTGCTTCCAGATTATAACGGTTAGGATAGCCGCCAATATGCGTTATAAAGACTTTTACTTTTTCGCATAAAAAAATATTGTTTTCGGGATATGATCTTCTTACATCCTGCCCGTCTATATTACCATAAACAGCTCTTACAGGCTTTAATTTTTCAATTTCCTCGCAAACAGAAATGGTTCCTATATCGCCGGCATGCCAAACCTCATCAACCGTTTCGATATATTTTGCCAGTTTGGGATCTACATAGCTATGTGTATCTGATATCAGGAGTATTTTTTTCAAAAGAGACTTAGAATTTAAATTCTGCAATTACTCAAAATACTCTTTCATCTTCTCGAAAAAGGTCTTGTTGTTTTTGCCCGGGTTTGGATGAAAGTTTTTCGACTCGCGCAGTTTCTCTATGATCTTTTTCTCTTCCGAGCTTAAGTGCTGAGGTGTCCAAACGTTAATATTTACAAGCAAATCTCCCTTGTGGTATGAATTTACATCCGGCAAGCCCTTACCTTTTAAACGCAATACTTTACCGCTTTGAGTTCCGGCATCTATCTTAATTTTTGCTTTGCCATCCACAGTTGGTATTTCTACCGAAATGCCTAACGCAGCATCAGCAAAATTCACATAACACTCATAGAATAAGTTATGCCCGTCGCGCTTAAGCTCCGGATGTTCTTCTTCTTCAATCACAACAATTAGATCTCCGTTTATACCGCCGCGTTGCGCTGCGTTCCCTTTGCCGCTAACCGAAAGCTGCATGCCTTCTGCTACTCCGGCAGGTATATTAAGTGTAATCACTTCTTCGCCGCGCACAATACCATCTCCGTGACAAGTGTGGCATTTTTCTTTAATTGTAGTTCCTTGTCCACCACAGGCAGAGCAAGTTGTTTGAGTTTGCATAGCACCCAAAATAGTCTGACGAACTTGTGTCTGAACACCGCTTCCATGACAAACCCGGCATGTTTCGGTAGCTCCGCCTTTAGCGCCACTGCCTTTGCAAGTTTCGCAGGAAACGTATTTGGCAACTTTTATTTTCTTTTCAGCGCCGTTGGCAATTTCCTGAAGGTTAAGCTTTACTTTAACACGCAGGTTGGTACCCCTGTTTACACGACGGCCGCTGCTGCGGGAAGATCCTCCACCAAAACCGCCACCGCCAAAAATGTCACCAAACTGGGAGAAAATATCGTCCATGTTCATGCCCCCGCCATAATGGCCACCTCCGCCCGAAGCAGAAGAAGCATTAGCCGCGTGGCCGTATTGGTTGTATCGCTGGCGTTTTTCAGCACTGCCCAAAACTTCATAGGCCTCGGCAGCTTCTTTAAAATTTTCCTCGGCTTTTTTATCGCCGGGATTTTTATCAGGATGGTATTTAATAGCCAGCTTGCGATACGCTTTTTTTATCTCGTCTTCTGATGCGCTGCTGCTGATACCCAGTATTTCGTAATAATCTCTTTTTGCCATAATTCAATTTTGATTTGTCGAATTGAAGATTTACATCAATAATTCTGTAACTGTAATTTTATAAATGCTTAACTTCCAACAACCACTTTGGCGTAGCGAATAACTTTGCCATTCATTAAATATCCTTTTTCTACCTCGTCGACTACTTTGCCCTTTAATTCGGGGCTTGGTGCCGGGATGTTGGTAATTGCTTCCATTGTTTCAGGATCGAACGCCGCACCTATACTTTGCATTGCTTCAATTCCTTTTTGCTTTAAGATATTTTGTAATTTATTAAAAATAAGCTGTATGCCTTCGTTAATAGGTTTTACATCTGTAATCGTTTCGTTGGCTTTTATGCCACGCTCAAAATCATCTACAACCGGCAGAAATGTTTTTAACACATCTTCTCCTGCAGTGCTCATATAATCAAGGCGTTCGCGGGCGCTGCGTTTGCGAAAATTGTCATATTCGGCATATAAGCGCAGATATTTATCGTTTAAGTTGGCAATTTCAGTTTCCAGTTTTTTCAACTCGCTTCCGGCTTCGCTTGCTTCTTTGGCAAACTCAGCAGGGTTTTCCTGGTTAATCGTATTATCCGAATTTTCGGCAGTTTGTTCTTCTGAAATGATATCGTTGCTCATGATTTTAATTTTTAACGGCGCAAAAGTACGTCAAATATATTGCCAGTTAAATGTTTTTGAAATTTTGTCATATTTCTTCAAAAAAACTGCTTTTTTAGCGGCAGTTCTTACTGATTAGGACAAAAAATGAGTATTTGGCACTTATTACAAAACCAGTTCTTCGAACAAACGGTTGGCAGTTTGCTCTAAATCAATACACAAACCGGGGTGCGGCCTTGAAGTTTGGATAGACGAGCTGCGTATGGCAGTCAGCCAGCGAAAACGGGAGGGTACATCCATTTGAGCAATAGGCCCGCATTTTTCTGTACCTATCGCAATTTTCTCGAACGATTGCAAATTGAGCTTTATTTGTTCTACATCCAGATCTTTGGAGAACAAGCATAGCTTAGTCTCATTGATAATGTATTTTACTGTGATGAATTTTTCTTTTTTGCAAAAAAGGATAATGCCAACGTTCAAGAATTCTTCACGTTCCACAAGTGGTAAAACACGTATGACGGCATACTCATATAAGTGTTTTTCTTGCATTCTGGGCTTCTGTTATAAAAATTTCGGAGTGGTTTAAACGTATGTTTAAAAATTGAAAATATACTTCTTTGATGGCTTCCGGAGTTTCATCATTGCCTTCCCAATGCAGCCATTCATCCGGGATAAGTTGTACTATTTCCCTGATTTTCTCTTCTGTCAATCGTTTTTTAAATTCAGCATTTACTTCATTCAGCATGCTTGCCTGCGGCAATAAAACATGGTCTTTTACCAATGTGAAAGGGCTTTTTGCATGCGTTTGCCAGGTTGTCCACGAATGGTGAAAATATAAGCTGGCGCCATGGTCTATCAGCCATAATTGCTTGTGCCACATCAGCATATTGGTGTTTTTAAATGTGCGGTCGATGTTGGTAATAAAGGCGTCCAGCCATACAATTTGCGAAGCAAGTTTTGTATCTATTTTAGTAACAACCGGGTCGAAGGTTATTGCACCCGATAAAAAATGCATGGCCAGGTTCAAGCCCCGGCTACCTTGCAGGAGGTCTTGAATTTCTTCATCACCTTCTGTTCTTCCAAAAGCTTCATCTAAATTGGCAAACACCAGTTCGGGTATTTGTAGGCCCAGAGCCCGTGCTATTTCTCCGCCAAGCAGTTCGGCAATTAATGCTTTAACGCCATGCCCGTTTCCTTTAAATT
>Ga0134128_10001294_pt1 | contig 32404 bp, 29 predicted proteins | sample KB31754_FD_96462 | JGI IMG/M metagenome (GOLD analysis project Ga0134128, IMG submission 96462) | Terrestrial soil microbial communities with excess Nitrogen fertilizer from Kellogg Biological Station, Michigan, USA - KB3-175-4 | ecosystem: Environmental > Terrestrial > Soil > Unclassified ... | reverse complement strand
TGGCGAGCGCGGGACTGATGAAAAAGATAATTCCATCAAAGACGATGGAAAAATTGCTTGCACTCAAATTTGTTGAAAAGAAGGTGGACGGACTTGTCGTAACAGAAAAGGGGACCGAAATTCCGGACAGATATTCTCGCTAGCAAGCCCGGCTTGAACGCCCGCTTTGGGTCGGAAGCGGACGTACGTCGATGATGATCCGCCCCCGCAAGTGGTGCGGTGGCGCAGGACCAGACGCATTGTATTTTTGTGATTTGCGAAACGCACAGGCAAAACAAAGATGAGAACCGTTGGCTTAGCTCTTGCAGCGGCGGACGTCGTACCAGGCGGCGCCGAGGAGGCCGGGGCCCTGGTGCACGCAAACGGTGTTGCCGCGCGCAAGGGCGGCGAAGAGATCCGGGCGCACTTCGATCCATGGATTGAGGCCGGGGACGACGGCTCCGCCAATCATACGTTCGCCAGTGTTCGTCGGTGTTCGGAAAACAAGTTATTCTGCGTAATATCAATAATTTAGTGTTCTAGCATGTTTGACGACGTTCGCGCCCATCCGATTTGACTGGGGGCATTTCTGGGGGCACAAGCTCGTTATCGATTCGAAATGTGCCCCCAAAAATGCTTCTGTCAGATACAGCGTGTCGAAATGCGAAGCCCAAGGCCAAACCGTACAAGAAGGCCGACGGCGGCGGGCTCTATCTCCAAGTCATGCCAAACGGCAGCAGATACTGGCGCCTGAAATATCGCATCGAAGGCAAAGAGAAACGTCTGTCATTCGGCGTCTATCCTGAAACGACGTTGTCAGATGCCCGAGAACGAAGAGACGCCGCTCGAAAACTGCTCGCTGCGGGAAGCGACCCTGGTTCGGTAAAACGCGATGTCGAACTGAAGTCTGTCGTCAGCTCAGCAAATACCTTCGAACTCGTCGCGCGCGAGTGGCACGCAAATAATCTGGAAAAGTGGACGCCCACGTACGGTCAGGACATTATCCACCGACTCGAAAGCGACATCCTTCCACAGCTCGGCAAGCGCCCCATTTCTCATATCACGCCGATTCAACTTCTTGATGCTGTCCGGAGAATTGAAAAGCGGGGCGCGCACGAAATGGCGCATCGCACCATGCAATATTGCGAACAGATTTTTCGATACGCCGTAGTCACCGAGCGTGCGGAACGCAACCCCGCGGCCGACCTGAAAGGCGCGCTTCGTCCGGTCAAACATGCCCACTACCCTGCGCTGGAACCGCACGAGTTGGGAGAATTCGTCCGCGCGTTGGAACGAAACGATGCCCGGCTGTTTGTACAAACGCGCCTGGCCATTCGCTTCTTGCTTCTCACATTCGTTCGGACAGGCGAGCTGATTGGCGCGCTGTGGGATGAGTTCGATCTAGATCGCAACGAATGGATTATACCTGCCGCACGCATGAAAATGGGCCGTCCGCATGTCGTTCCTCTCGCGCACCAAACGGTATCAATCTTGGACGAGTTGTTGACGCTGAACTCGGCCTCACAGTACGTGTTCCCCAGTGTCGCGAAACCGCGGCAACACATGAGCAACAACACTATCCTCAAGGCGTTGGAGCGTTTGGGATATAAGGGTCGAATGACAGGTCATGGATTTCGCGCACTTGCAATGACAACGATCAAAGAGAATCTTCGGTATCCGCACGACGTTATCGATCGCCAACTTGCGCACGCGCCACGCAGTCGCGTCGCTGCCGCTTACGACCGGAGCCAATTTCTCGATCAGCGTCGAGACATGATGCAGAGCTGGGCTGACTATAGCGACACTATCGGTACGTAATGCGAGGAAGGCAGTTCTTCGCCTAGGTAGACCCGGGAGCTGCCACAAAAGCTGCGAAGCGACTGTATTCAAGGGTTTGATTTGGGCGACCGGGCAAATGTACCAACAGATGTACCAACAAGCATCGCTTCAAACGTTTTCGGGTGAAGTTTTGCTGGCACGATCTATTCGGTGTCGATCGCGGCATTCGGCGGCACGATCCAGCTCGTCATCACCTGGCTGATCCACGTCACCGGAAGTGCCATGGCTCCGGCCTGGTACCTGACAGGTGAAACCGCGATCGGCCAGATCGCGTACATGCTCATGCGAGAAAGTGCACCCGTGCGCCAAGGCAGAACGGCAGCTATATTTGTCGCTGCCGAACAACCCGCCTAAGCAACTCGCTGCTCGTGAATGTCCGCTATCGACCCAAAGCGGTCGTTCGAAAATCCATTGTCGGGGCACGGTTTAGCGCCATAGGACGAAAGTTGGCCCCCTGCATCACAGACTTCGGAACAGCCGCGAAGACCTCTATAATCTTCTTCAAGCCGATTTTGGTCACGTGTATCTGCTGGGAACATCCAAGGGATACCTCTCATGCGTGCAATCGTTATTGTTAGCTTTGTTGGCGTCCTGGCCGCGTCCACTGTGGCGAACTCGGGCCCCGAAATTGTGAAGAGCGGCAACTCGAAAACGGCGCTGACATATGCCGGCGCGGCGACGACGGAGATACCCATGAATTGGCCAAGCGCTTTGCGTGAACTGATGATCGAGCGGCGGACGGCAAGTATTCATGGCGATGTGGATAGCATCGCCAATTCGATGGCGGATGAGTATGTCCAGACCGACATTTCTGGATACCGCCAAGACAAGAGCACGTGGCTGGAAGAATACTTCAAACCCCTAGCCGTGTTGATTAAGTCTGGGAAATTCAAATGGACGCAATTCGAGCAAAAGGATCTTCAGCTCCAATTGTACGGAGATTGCGCCGTTGTGACGGGTAGGCTGGAGGCCAAGGGTAACGGAGCGAGATTTGGGACACACCACACCTGGGTGCCGGACGCGACAGCGAGTTTCAGCGCGACGCTGAGCTTCACGCACGTGTACATCCGGCGCGAAGGCAAATGGCTTATCGCCGCCCTTCACAATGCGGTGCCGGCTTCACCACCGAGCAATTGATACGACATCCTCTGCCTATTTCGTGTCCGCTATCGACAAGAATGTCTGATCCACCGCATCGGTCGAACACGTTCGGATCTTGTGCGTAATCGAACATCCGCTCTCCGCCCCTGGCCGACATTGACCGGACTCTTTCGCCTACGTCCGCTTTCCACCCAAAGCGGACATCGGCTCCTTAATCCAACGGTCCAGAGAAATCGGCTATCGTCTGCCCTAAACTCAACTAAGGGGGAGTTCATGACACTTTCCGATCTTGCGTCTCTCGGCAGTTTCATCAGTGGATTTGCCGTGCTTGTGTCTCTGATTTTTCTCTATTTCCAATTGCGGCAGATTAGTGAGCAGGTGAACCAGGCAGAGAGAAACCAGCGCGCGCTCATGCAGCAGGGACGCGCCAATCGCGTGACCGACACGACACTGCGGCTCGCGGAGACCGAAATGTCGTCGGTATGGTGCAGGGCACGTAGGGGCGACAAGGACCTCACTCTGGATGAGATCAATCAGTACATGTTGATGTGTCGCGCTGGCTTCCTCAGCTGGGGGCTATCTGAGCGTGATGACTCAACTTGACAGTTACGTAACTGATCGGACATGAACGCCGGCGAAATCGCGTCTCTCGCATCCAGCAGTATCGCGACACTTGTCGGTGCTATTGCGTGCCGATCTCATTCAAGTGCGCGAGACGGCACTAATGCGCATATACAGCGGTCGTCGGCCGAGCAAGTCAGCGATTGTGTCCTCGCATCGCTCGGCGGCCACTCTGACGCTCTCGCCGTTCGGGTTCGGCTTGATCGTTGCGGGCCGCGGCTCGCAGATTGCGAAGGAATGCAAGGCCACCAAAATCGGTTGATCAAAATAACTCAGTGGTCGTCCGCGCAGATGGACTTTTTATGCCGTGTTGCCTAGAGACCAATCCTCAGGCGTGTCACGAAGGTGGCCGCGTTTCGCCCGCTTTGCCCGCCGACGTCCAACTGATACGCGGCATCGCTTTGCAGCGCGACTTTTCCTTCGAGGAACGACTTGGTGTAGCCGACTTCCAGGTCGGTTTCCGGCGTCTTTTCGGCGAAGCCGATCTGCTCTTTGCCAAACGTCAGATTGCCCTCGGCGTCCACATCGGTTGCGGCCCTCATGACGCCGGTTCCGCCGTAGATATGCATCGGTCGGGTGACCGCCAGGCCGAGCGAATCGTCACCAAAGACATCACGCGTCGCCACTGCGACACCGTAGGAGCGGCTGCGCAGCGCACTCGCTTCGCTCAAGATGCCACTCGCTTGCGGGTCGACGTTCGTCAGGCCCTCGCCATAGGCCAGTGTCGCGACCCAGCGTGCACCAAGCGCAACGCGCATCGAGGCATCGACCGCAGAGGTTGCGGCCGAACGCGCCACATTGAGCGCGCCCGAGCCGGCACCGCCGAGAACGCCGTTCACTTCGTCGGTTTGCGACGCTACGACCCCGAGACCGCCCCAATTGGCGAAGTTCCATGAGACGCCGATCACCGCAGATGATGCGCCGCGCTGCTCGAGCGAGCCGGATGGATTGTGCACCGTATAGCCGTCGACCTTCGCTGTCGTCATAAGGCCTGCTTGTGCCGATGCCGGAGCAAGCCAGGAGAAGCCTGAGCGCACAGAAAGCCCGTCCGCCAGATTAACGGTTGCGCCGGCGTAGTTACCTCCGTCGGTCAACGCGGCGTAGGGCGAGTTCACTGCGGAAGCCAATAGAAACAGTCCCGCATAGGCTTCGCTCGCACCGGCGTCATACTGGTTGATGCGGCCGGAGAGGCGAAGCTTGTAGCCCATGTCGAAGCTCACATCCTCGAAGGGCGATGCGCTCACCGCGAGATTGGTCGCGTAAGTCCTGACAACGTCGCGCGAGGCGCCATCCGACGCGAAGGCCGCCGGCGTGGTCACGGTGTTGAAAACACCCGACATGGTGACCAACCCGAACTGTGGCGAATAGGCGGCGCTCGACACGGCTTTCAGTCCCGAGCCGACACTTCCCGGCGTGCTCGCCGTGGATAGCAACTGGTCCAGCAGCACAAACGACGACAGGTTGAACCCATCATTGCGCACGCCCTTGGTCAGGTCGGCCGTATAGGCGCGACTGAAGCTGTCGACGACAACGACCTTCTTGAGCAAATTGCTTTGCAGAAGACCTGCGCTTAACACGCCGCTCAGCGCAGCGCTCCGCACATCGCCGGCAAGCGAACTCGTACCGACCGTTCCTGTCGTCGTGGACGAGGTCGTTGAGGTGCTTGAGAGTGTGCTGGTGGTCGTCACCAGCGACAGCGTGCCGGAGGGCTTCAGGGCCGTCGCGAGATCGACGACGCCCATACCATATATAGGATCCGGTCCAGGCGTGCCGAGGTCGATGGCAGTCGAGAAAATGATGTTTGCCACCTGTCTCATCGTCAGATAGGGCCACATGCTCTTGATGTCTGCGGCGACCCCGCTGACAAAGGGTGTCGCCATCGACGTTCCGGACAAAGTCGCAAGGCCGCCGCCTCCGACGGAAGAAATGATCGCCGAGCCTGGCGCGACGACGAAGTAGTTCTTCATGCAATAGGTCTGGCCGCTCTGGACCATACACGTGCTGCCCGGCGTTTGGCTGTAGGAGGCGATCTTGTTTGTGGCCGCGAGCGCGCCAACCACGATCATTCCGCCGCGCACGCCGTCATAGAGCGTCGCCCCGGCAAGAAATCCGCTAGCGGGCTTTGAATTACCCGCGTTGCCCGCGGCAACGACCAGGAGGCCACCGTTCCCGACGACGGTCTTGGCGGTACTGATGTCGGAGGAAGAGAGATAGCTGCCGCCAAGGCTCACGTTGATGATGTTGGCGCCATGCTGCGAGGCCCACAGGATTCCACCATCGATATTACCTGGACACGAGCCCGTCGTGGAATCGCAGACCCGTACTGGAAGGATGTAGGCGTTCGACGCGATTCCAACAGTGAGGCCTGCGGCAATCCCCGCCACATGCGTGCCATGCGTGATGGTCGGCCACACTGAATCGTCGCCGCCGAGCTTGTTGTCTTTCGTCGCGCAAAGCGTCGTAGAGAAGCCCGACAGACACGTGCCGGCCAGTACACGCGAAGCGCCGAAAGCGTTGTTGAACTGGGGGTGGTTGAGCTGAACACCGGTGTCAATAATCCCGATGATGACGCTCGAGCCATTCGTGTTACCAAGGAATCCCATCGAATTGGCAATCTGACTCGCCGTCTTGTGATAGCCGGCGCTGGTCGATACCGGCGCCAGATAGTCGACGGACGCCTCATCCGAGCGCGGTGCGGCAAAATCCAGCGCCCGGAAAGCGAACCTCCGGCTGTGTGGCTTCGCTACCGTGCCATGGGCAGTCGTTTCATTTTGCAGGATTGAACCGCGCACATCAGGATTAAGTGCGGCATGAGCCGGACATGTCAACGCGATCGGAACGAGAGCTGAGCAGGCGAGAATGAGAAGACGAATCGAGACCATGATGGCCACCCTTTTTCATTTGCTGGGGAGCCTAAAGGTGTCGATTTGATGCGCAGTTAAACGTTTGCCAAATTAAGTAGTATTCCGAAGTGTCATCATTGACGCACGCGATCAGCCGCGTCATTCGCCTAGCTGTCGTATGACCTTTGCGTTATTCGAATCCCAACGCGGCAGAAAGTGGCAACTTGATGGTTCAATGAACCTATTGGCATCGTGCGCTTTCTTGAAACTATCAGACGTTTTGTGTCTCGCGCCATCTGCAAACAGGCTTATGATTAGGTGATAGCGAGTTCTCAGCTCGACGTATCGATAAACGCACTTATAGAAGCGCTGCGCGCGGGCGAGGTTGTCGGCATTGCGACCGGCCCTCGTGGTTAATGTCGGTTGCTGTTCGGTGTGTTGACGGCAATTTCTTTCCTCACGAAACAGGAACATCAATCGTTAGACCTTGAAGATTCATCGATTATTTCGACCGATGGGCAATCCCTAGCCATTGGATTCGCAAAACTGCGTAGGGACAATCCCCAGCTTCTCAACCGTACACGGATTAACGAAGCTCACAGCGGATGCGCAGAGAGCATCTGATTAGTGGGGTAGCAAATGTCTGTGGCACGGGGCGCCAATCGCGGAGAATTTGAGTCATATATAGCGCTACGTGGCTGGCAAGGCTGCGAAGCGGATGAGTCCTCAGTACACCAGTGCGTCAACCGCCCCAAGATCGGTAAGAGTCGAGCCCGCACGTCGGACACTGGCAACGCCGGCTCGGTAATCGATCTAGCCAGTTCGACGCGCCGCAAGGGTCGGGCGACGCTCGCGGCCGATGCGCCGGAAAACATGCTCGACGAGCTCTCCTTGGCTGTTGCGGTATTTGATGCTGGTCAGCACCTCGTCAGCAACAACAGCGCCTATGCGCGGATGTGGAGCCTCTCTCAAGACTGGCTAAACACGCGCCCGACATTGGGTGAGATTATGGATCAGCTTCGCGAGTCGCGCCTTCTGCCGGAACAACGAGACTTCGCCGGCTGGAAGAAACTCAATTTGAGGCTCTTCGGCGACGGCACGCAAAATGTCGTGGATTTCTGGCACTTGCCAAACGGACAGAGCTTTCGCGTCGTGTCGCAATCGCGCCAGCAAGGCGGCCTGTTCGTCACTTATGAAGATGTCAGCGAGACGTTGGCCTTGAAGGCATCGAACGCGGCGCTGGTGGCTGTGCAGATTGCCACGCTTGACGCGATGGACCACGCCATCGCGATATTCAGGCCCGATGGCCGCCTGACCCGGTCAAATCGCGCCTTCGCCTCTCTGTGGCGCCTGTCCGATAATGAGCTGGCAGAAACGCCTCACTTCTCGGAAATCGCGGCGCTCTGTGCCCCACGTATCGGTCGCGATGAGACTTGGGACATCCTCTCGGCGGCGGTTGGCAATATTGGCCTGGGTCAGGGCTGCGAGCGGCATCGTGTAACCCGCTCGGACGGCAAGGTCGTTTCGTTGATCGTGAGGCGCCTTCCCGATGCCACAACTCTCGTTTCGTTCGTGGACGATCACGCTGCAGCTTAACGAGTGCATTTGCACTGCGATCGATTTCAAATTCGGAAAAGAGGACAATATGCGAATTCTCCTGATTGAAGACGATAACGCAGTCTCCACGAGCATAAAGCAAATGCTCTTTCACGAGCGCTGCGAGGTGACAACGGCCGATATCGGTGAAGTGGGTCTGAGTTTGGGAAGGCGGAATGAATACGACATCATCGTGCTTGATCTGCAGCTACCAGACATGACGGGGATCGATATTTTGCGCGCGTTTCGCAGCGAAAACGTACACACGCCGGTATTGGTCCTTTCCGGCAATGCGAACCCCGAAGTGAAAACCTTGGCGCTGAAGTCGGGCGCCGACGACTATCTGACAAAACCATTCCATCGCGAGGAATTCTTGGCTCGTATTCGCGCCGTCGTGCGCCGCGCCCGTTCGCATTCGCATTCACTGCTGACGATTGGAAAGATCGTTCTCGACCTGAACGCCAAAACAGTGTCCGTCGGCGGGGTCCCGATAGATTTGACGACGAAGGAATACGCGATTCTGAAAATGCTCTCTCAACGCAAGGGCGTGACATTGTCGAAAGAGGTCATTCTCAATCAACTCTATGGCGGTGTAGACGTGCCTAATGATAAAATCATAGACGTCTTTGTTTGTAAGCTGCGCAAGAAACTTGGAAGCGACATCGACGCAAATGCGTACATCAAGACGATATGGGGATGCGGCTACCAGATGCACGATCCGTCGGAGGTCCAGCGCCTTTCTGCCTAAGCGCGACTTGAACCTCGCGCGCTAAGGAACACGTTGTCTGGCGGCTCGTATGACAGCCGTTGAGCAAGGTTCTCGAGGTCAGCTCGCCAGCGCCGTTTTTACCAACTTCACCAGCTCGTCGTCGTGTAGCGGCTTATCGAGCATAGCCAGCGCGCCGGCGCGTTTTGCCAACTCGTCGATGATGAGATCGCGGCGCCCGGTGAAAATGAGCGCCGGCGTCGTCACGCCGCGTGCGCGCAATAAGCTGAGCAGTTCCAGCCCACTCATTTCCTTCATATGCACGTCAAGAATAATGCAGCCGGCCTTCCGCGTGTCGAATTCAGATAGGAAGGCCTTGGCTGTTGCGTAGGGCTTGGCGGAAATTCCCTCGGCCTCGAGCAACGCGCAGGTCGATTCGCGCACCGGTTCGTCATCATCGACGACGTACACTATGCGCTCCATCCCGACACTCACGGGAAACTCCTGCCATTCTGAATGGAGAAGTTAGCTCCCTGCGGCCAACAGGAAAATACGCGGAAACCCCTATAAGTGTCTTTGACTAACGCTGTGCGGCAAGTGAAATGCGCACCAAATCAGCCACACTGCGAACGTTCAACTTGTCCATGATGTTGGCGCGATGGATTTCGATCGTTCGTGGCGATATGCCGAGTTCATGGGCCGCGATCTTGTTGGGACGCCCCGCCACGAGCTGTTCCATCACACTGCGCTCGCGCGGCGTCAACAGCGAGAGCAGTTTAAGTGCGGCCTGAGTCTCGGCCGCAGCGTCCTGCTTCTGGTGCCCGAGGTCCACTGCCCGCCGCACGCTAGAAAGCAGAGATTCATCGTCGAAGGGCTTCTCGATGAAATCGATTGCGCCGGCTTTCATCGCGCGCACCGCAAGCGGTACGTCGCCATGGCCGGTGATGACAATGACGGAAATCGGATAACCCCGCCGCAGGATTTCCTGCTGCAGTTCGAGCCCGTCCATATCCGGCATGCGAATGTCGGCGATCAGACAGCCGGATGGCTCCGACACCGCGGCGAGAAAATCCCTGGCCGAGGCAAAGGTGCTGACCGCGAAACCCGCAGATATCAGCAACGCCTGGAGGGAATCTCGCACCGAATCGTCGTCATCCACCACGAAGACTAGTGAAGCGCTCGTCATATTGCGGCCATCGCAGCTACGAGCGGCAGGCGAAACCTGAACGCAGCGCCCGCCTCTTCATCCGCCAAGAGCGTGATGTTGCCGCCATGCGCATCGATGATCGACTGGCAAATCGTCAAGCCAATGCCCAGTCCCTTCTCCTTGGTGCTGGTGAAAGGCTGGAACAGCCGTTCGCGGACTTGCGGCGGCAATCCGGGGCCAGTGTCGCGCACGGTGACGCTCACAAATCCCGGATTATCGGCAGCAGTGCTGATCGTCAGTTCACGCCTCTCGACCGATTGCAGGGCCTCAATGGCGTTGCGGATGAGGTTGATGAAGACTTGCTGGATCTGGATTCGATCGATCAGGACGGCGCCGAGCGTGTGATCCAAGTCGAGGCGCACCCGGATATTTATGTGTGCCGTGCCCACAAAGCCCAGGGCGATGGCTTCCTCGATGACTTTGCCGAGGTTTTCGGGCGCGCGATTGCTTTCCCGCTTCTCGATGAATTCGCGCAGGTTGCGAATGATGGCGCCGGCCCGCAACACTTGGGTGGCGGCCTTATCCATCAGGTCCTGGGCCCGCGACGCCGCCGCGTCTCCCTTGACATCGTCAAGCGTTCGACGCGCCGCCTTGACGTAATTTGTGATCGCAGTCAGCGGCTGGTTCAACTCATGGGCTATTGCGGACGACATGTGTCCCATTGCGCTGAGCCGTGAGACATGCAGCAGCTCGGCTTGCAATTCCTGCAGGCGAAGTTCGGTGCCCTGCGCTTCCGTAATGTCGCGGACGAAACCAGTAAACAGGCGGCGATGCCCGCCGCTCACCTCTCCGACCGACAACTCCATTGGAAACGTGCTGCCGTCGCGGCGCTGGCCGACCACGATGCGCCCAATTCCGATGATCTTCTTGATCCCGGTATTGCGATAATTGGCGAGATAAGTGTCATGCTGGTCGCGATAGGGCTGCGGCATCAGCATTTTGACGTTCTTGCCCACGACTTCGGACGCTTCGTAGCCGAACAGTCGCGTCGCTGCAGGACTGAAGGATTCAATCGACCCAAATTCGTCGATCGTAACGATAGCGTCCGGCACTGTGTCGAGGATCGAACGGAGGCGCGCCTCGCGCTCACGGACTGCATCATATGCCGCTTTTCGATCGGTGAGATCGTGGATGATGCCGACGTAGATCGGCCTGCCTTCAAAATGACCTTCTCCGACGGAGAGATACATTGCGAAGGTCGAGCCATCTTTGCGGCGACCTGCAACCTCGCGGCCCACACCGATGATGCGTTTTTCGCCAGTGCGCCTGTGATGAGAAATGTAGCGGTCATGCTCGCCATGATAAGGTTCGGGCATGAGGATCTTGACGTTCTGGCCGATCACTTCGTCAGAGCTGTAGCCGAAGAGTCGCTCGCAGGCGCCATTGTAAATCTGCACGATGCCCCGCGCGTCGATCACGATGACGCCGTCGACCACAGTCGCAATCAGAGCATTAAAGAGTGCGTGCATTCTCCACTTGAAGGGGAATCAAAGAACTCCTACGCCATTTGCCCTTCCCCGCCTCTTGTATTCCATTATGGAACTTTACTTTACAATGACACAAGACGGGAAACGAGGTGTGTAGGAGTGTAAAGTCTAGTTAATCTTGGGCCTGATCTTTTTTCGTTTTGTGAAGCCCGGGCAGCCATTTATGCGCCCAACCAATAGGGGAGGGGTCAGGTCGACAAGATGTCAGCCAGATGCCTAGCCATCCGGTCACTCTATCGATGTGATTCGGTTACGCAGCCACGGCTTCTTGCGTGGACAACATGCGGTCCCGTGGCAGCATGACCGATACATTGGTGCCGGCATTGACCTTCGATTGGATGCTCAAGCGGCCACCATGCCTTTCGACTATTTGCTTCGCGATAGGCAAGCCCAGGCCGGCCCCTTCGTAACGACGCGCCAGGCGGTTGTCGATCTGGCTGAAGCACTCAAATGCTTTGTCGATGTCGTTTTCGGCGATGCCGATGCCCGTGTCAGCAACGTTGATGACCACGCCCTCAAAAGTCTCGACGACGGAGAGAGATACAGTTCCGCCGAGCGGCGTGAATTTGATCGCGTTGGACAAGAGGTTGAGAACGACTTGCTTCAGGCGCCTGGCGTCGCCCCTGATGTCGGAAACTCTTTCCGGGGCCTCGAACTTGAGGTTGACATGCGCTTGCCGGGCTTGGATCTCAACCATGTGCCTTGCTTGGTTCAGAACCTCCGGAATGGAGACACGCTCCAGGGCGAAGTCAACGCGATCGGCGTCAAGCCGCGACAGGTCGAGTATGTCGTTGATCAGGGACAACAGGTGCGAACCGCTCCTGGAAATGTCGCCGACATAGTTTCGGTACCTTGCATCTTCCAGCGTCCCGAACGGCTCAGAAAGGATCAAATCCGAAAAACCTATGATGGCATTGAGCGGTGTTCGCAGTTCGTGGCTCATGGCTGCAAGGAAAGCAGACTTGGACTTGTTCGCGACCGAGGCTTTTTCGAGTGCGATGCCCAGATCCTCCGACGTAACTTCAAGCTCCCGCTTCGTGGCCTCGAGCTCTGCGATGTAGGTCTGGAGACGAAGCGTCTCTACCGCGCTTTGGCGCATTCTGCTCTGGTCGATGTGGACGCTCACCAAGCCGAGCGACACCAGAAGGAGAGCAACCGCCGCAATCGTTATAGCCAGCATGTCGGGCGCAAGGACACTGCCGCCCAAGCCGACCGCGGGGTCCGGCACCAGCGTGGCGGCGCTCATTCCGGTGAAGTGCATTGCACAGATTCCACCGGCCAGCAGAAGCGTTTCAATCACGCGACCGCGCATTCCACGCAGCACCTCACCGGCCCATACCGCGGTCGCGCTAAGTACGATCCCTGCGACGATCGATGCGAAGACATAGAACCAGTCCCACTGAAAGTGAAACGGGCCATCCACGCCGCTCATGCCGATGTAATGCATGGCGTTGACGGCAATACCCAGTCCCGCGCCGCCCGGTATCGCGAGGTTGGGCTTGCTGCTAAGCCAGAAACCACCGAACGCCAACCCGACTGCTGCGATTGTGGAAAGCAACGTTCGATCGATGTCGTACGCAAGTGGCAAGCTACTCTGAAATGCCAGCATCAGGATAAAGTGCGTCGCCCAGACACCGCAGCCGAAGATCAGGGCCGCTGCCGCGATCCATTTGACGCGCAAGCCATCCTTTGCCGCGTGGGCGCACGACATCAAATTCACTGATGTCCACATGGCAAATACGCATACAGCGGCCGCGAGAACGACGAGGCGCCAGTCATGCTGCTCCGTTATGCATGCTATGACATGTATCATGCCTTCAACATGATTGCGGGGTCTGAATGATCGGTAAAACTGTAAGAGTCGGGGCAAGTGCGGACGTCAGGCACTCATCCTTGAGTCGTGATAAGGGCTTGACGTATCGGGCAATCCCGAAGCCTGGTTTTCGGCTAGGTACAACTGCGTAGTGCTAACAACGCGCGCGAAGAACTTGCACCGCGGTGCCTCTCTCACGACATTGCCGTACTCGTGAAAATGATCGCCGATTTATTGATGATGCGGTGTTCCGGCGAGCTTCCGCGAGGGCTCGCCTGGATCCACTCGGTGATCAGACACAGCCGCAGAAGTGCTAGTTAGTCTGGTACTCGGACTGCTTGCTTAACGATTTGGTCGACGAAGTCCCTGAACGTCGGGTCGTGCACACGCCTTGAATTCTCCGCGCAGATCGCGCTCCGGGAATTTCAAAGGTTGAATCACGTCGTTCCAACGTTGCTTGCAACTAAAGCCTCGTCTTTCTGCGCCAGACTCGCGCACGTGCGCCGCGTTTTGATGCGCCAATACTTAGGTGATTACGGGGGCGCTTTTCTATGGCTTCGCTTGTGGCTCCATCAAAAGCCCTGAGTGCGACAAATGCGGAAGTACTCGTCCGCTGGCGCCGTCAACAAAACAATCGAGCAAGGCACGGCGTGTGTTGAGGGAATCTTAAGCCCGAGAGAGCCAAATTCCGCGCAGACAAACAATTTCTCGGGCCAGACAACGACGTCAGCAAGAAGCGAAATGAAATCCACCAATCGCGTGACTGCCGAACGGGCCCGGAAGAACGTCTGGTGGCTTGGCGTCGCCTTTCTGCTCGCAGTGATGGGCAGTTGGTACTGCGTTACATTCTTCACGGAATATGGTGAGCGGCTCGAGCGAAAGTCTTTGCTCGTGACAGTTTCAACAGCGGCAGCCTCATTTGAGGCAATCGAGATTGCGTCCCTGAGGGGCAACAAAGCCGATTTGAAAACACATGCGTTTAACGAAGCGCGCGAAAGCATGCGGCGCATGCATGATGTCATTCCACATCTACGATTTGCCTATCTCGCAGCTGAGCGAGCAGGAAGACTAGTCTTGCTCGCCAAAACCGACCCTTCAGATTCTGCAGACTACTCGCACGATGGCCGAGTTCACTATTCTGAGGCGCTACCTGTTCTTGCCCAGATCTTCTCTTCGCCGACTGCGAGTTTTTATGGCCCCTATCGCGATCGCCTCGGCGAGCAGATCTCCATCTTTGCTCCAGTGCGCAATACCGATACCGGCGCCGTAGTCGCCGTGTTTGGCGGCGATATTCCGGCCGACCATTGGCGCAATACCATTACCGAGTATCGCGCCCTTGGATTCTCAATCAGTGCGGTGCTCTGCAGCCTTGTTCTCACATTCAGTTTCCTTTTGTACCGGCAAGGCAGGTTATCCGCATCTCTGGCTGTAGCGAACAGGATCGTCGAGAACAGCACAACCATTCTCTATCGTCTCGCAGCCACTCCAGAGCTACCTCTGACATTCGTTTCTGACAATATCATCAAGCTTGGTTACGAGCCCAAACAATTCGTCGTCGATCCGAACTTTTACCGCACTCTGGTGCATCCCGACGACGAAAAGATCGTCGGAGACTTTCTGAAGCGTGCTTTGGAAGGGGTGACTGCTGAGTCGGCACAATTCCGCATTCGCGCGACCGATGGTTCGTACCGCTGGATCGAAAATCGCATGTCGCCATTGCGCGAAAGAAGCGGCAGGCTAGTAGCATTCGAAGGCATGTTGATCGACATCACTGACGCAAAATTGTCGGGCGACAAAGCGCTTCTCGCCAATACCTTGTTGACGACAGCGCTTGAGACCTCGCCTGACGGCATCCTTGCGGTTGACAGCAACAATCACATCATCAAGTTCAATCGGCGCTTTGCCACGATGTGGAATATTCCGCTTGAGGTAATGGCTGCAGGTGACGACTCGGCCGCCTTGGCATTCGCGGTGAGGTTGATGAAAGATCCGCAGGGATTCCTCGATCGCGTAACATATTTGTATGCGCACCCCGACGACAGCGCACAGGAGGATGTCGAGACCACGGACGGGCGCTTTTTCGAGCGCCACACGGCTGCGCTGCGAACCGATGCCGGACAATATCTCGGTCGTGTCTGGTTCTTTCGCGACATATCGAACCGCAAGCGCGCCGAGGCCGAAACGGTGCATGCGGCACGTCACGACATACTTACCGGTCTCGCCAACCGGCAGGTCTTTGTCGAAGAGACGCAAAAGTCGATTGAGCTTGCGCGGCGCGGCGAAAGAACCTTTGCCGTGCTCTATCTCGACCTCGACCACTTCAAGGACGTCAATGATACGTTGGGTCATCCGATCGGCGACCTTCTCCTCAAGGATGTAGCGGCAAGGCTTCAGACGCGTGTGCGCGAGACGGACACGGTGGCACGCTTCGGCGGAGATGAATTTGCCATCATTCAGTCGGGCATAGCCGAACCTTCGGAGGCCGCCACGTTGGCAAGCGCGCTGATGACCGCAATCAGCGAACCCTATGCAATTGCCGGCAACCAGATTCGAATTGGTGCCAGCATCGGCATAGCGGTCTATAGCACCGATTTGTCCGATGCGGAGACATTGTTATCCAGCGCCGACGTCGCACTTTATCGAGCGAAATCCGAAGGGCGTGGGACATATCGCTATTTCACCGACGCCATGGACGCAGACGTACGCAGGCGCGTCGCGTTCAGTGCGGACTTGCGTGAAGCAATCGACGCTGGTCAGCTGTCACTGCTCTATCAGCCACAGGTCGACATTGAGACCGGCAACATCGTCGGCGTAGAATCGCTCGTGCGCTGGAATCACCCAACTCGCGGCCAGATCTCACCGTCAGATTTCATTCCGGTCGCGGAGTCGAACGGGCTGATCGTTCCCTTGGGTCGCTGGGTTCTGCGTGAGGCATGCCGCCAGGCGAGGGAATGGCTGGACTGTGGCATTGCGCTGCCTTTGGTCGCGGTGAACGTTTCGGGAATGCAGTTCAAAACGCCGAAGCAGCTTGAAACCGATGTCGCGGACATCTTGGCCGAGACTTCCTTTCCGGCCTCTCTGCTCGAATTGGAATTGACCGAAACAGCTCTCATGACGGTTTCGCGAGAGCACAGCGAAGTTCTGACGCGTCTGCGCGCGCTAGGTGTTCGAATCGCGATCGATGATTTCGGAACTGGCTACTCATCGCTTGAATATCTCAGCCGCTTTCCCGTGAACCGCGTGAAGATCGCACAAAACTTCGTGTCAGATCTCACACCGAATTCGAAGAACGCCACGATCGTCCGGGCCGCCATCGGCATGGCGCACCAGTTGAATATGGATGTCGTCGTCGAAGGTGTCGAGACTGCTGCCCAACTCGCCCTGATCCGTTCATGGAATTGCCGGAAGGTACAGGGGTTCTACTATTCGCGGCCGTTAAGCGCCGCGGCAGCAACAGCTCTTTTACGGGTCGGTAAGTTCAGCGCGGCGAAGCCGGTTCTCGCCGAAGCTGCCGCCTGACCCACATCAGTAATTCTTCCAACGATTTGACGCCGCCTAATGCCGATTCATGTTCGCAATCGCACTCTTTCATTGACCGGCAGGCCTACCCAACTAGTGTCGCAAAATGGCGGCATCTCTCCTCAAAGAGTCCACATGTCGGAACCCGAATAGCTCGGCGGGCGAGGCCGTTGAGGAATGCGACATTGAAGCGGAGAGCAATGACGCCGCCAAGCGCATTGCAAGGAGGAAACTATACGCGGCGGGCTGTCATCCACCTGACGACTTCGCGATTTGCTCGATGCCACTGGCAGGAAGGTTTGGGATTAAGTTGTCCCACGGGAGGTGGACCTAAAATGAGCAAATCTGCCCCTTACGTAGTTGTTGGCTTGGCCCTCGTAACCTGCCTTGAGGCGTCATACCCGGAAACTGCGATCAAAAGGTTTCTCTCTATTGGAATTCCTCTCCCAGAGATCAGCTGGGCTAGCGCCGTTGCTGAGTTTGTTCAAAGATCATTCTGTCATCCGATGACACGGCGAAAAGAAACCCGACCGCACTACAGGGTTTGCGACCAGCAAAATAGAAAATTGCGCCTGAGACGGAGTAGACGAGACTGGGCGGCAGACTCAATTGTCGAAGCTCGAATTGTCGAAGGTTACTTCTCGGCGAAGACAAGATTTATGTTCGTGAGAAGGGAAGTCCGTCGCAAAAAAAATCGTTTACATCCTCTGAGCGGGCTGCTTCCGCGTACTCTTGAATGCTCATCACCGTTCCGCAAACACGGCACGGTACCTCTGACGTATAGCGCCCGCTGAGCGGCCAAACCTCGATTGCATGGCCCGCCAACGCATCGTGACAGTCCTTGCAGGCATAATAGGTCCCACAGCACTTCATCTTGATGGCAATGACATCCAACGCCGAGTAGTAATGAACGCAGCGCGTCTGTGCATCGACCTCGGTGCCATGAACAGTTGGGCGCATTCTGGTTTTCACCGTCGTAATCTGGTGGGGTACTATGAGTGCCCTCTACCAAGCTCGGCGGACGAAGCCAACCAATGCACGATTCTGCTGGGCGGGTTCATCAAAGATTTCCGAAATGAGGCATAAGCACAACGCGAATTCGATACTCCACTTCTTGAGCGGTCTAGAAATTGGCGGCGAGGAAGCAGCGGCGCTTCGATTGGCGCGCCGCGGCATGGCGGAAGGCGATGAGCACCGATTGTTACTCTTTGATACTTCGTATCGCTCGTCGAGTATCGATTTCGACCCCTCGGGCGCGCCATTGATTTCATCCGGCGGCAAGGGGGACGGGATATAACGATCGCTCGCAGATGTCCCACTTTTGAGAATGGAACGGAATTGAGTGATTAGATAATCCAACCGTCGGAGTGGCGTGATTTTCGCAAAGTAGATCAACGCGACAGGATAGCCAAACCCCAGAAGATGATCTGTTGAGGCGAGCCAAACTGCCGGCCGAGCGCGGCAACCCTTGCTCCACAGTTTAGGTTGCTCTATGGGCCGAGCATCAACTTTTTGCCTCGCCGCTCGATGTCGCGCCCGGCGACCATGAGACTTGCTAGAGACCGGGGCAGGCGGATGTCCCGCCGCCATAAGGCACCAGGAGCGGGGTTACTGTCACCGTCATCGTGTCGCGATAGGAAGGCGAGGGACTCTTTGTCTGTCCTCCCTCTCGCAGGGTAACCGATATTGGCAGGTTCTGCCCCCCGGTTCCGGCGGGACTGCAGACCATCGTCGCAAAAGTAGGGTTTGTTGTATCGGGTGTTTGTCCCAGAAAATGAGCGCTGTATTTTATCGTCTGGCTGGCGGTTGAAAGATTTCCGCCGGAATAGGTCATTTTGTAGCCATTGGCCGACACCAGCGTCACGCTATAGGGTCCCGTGCTGGCGACGCGGACAGCACCGTTCAACGTATGTGTGCCGGCCTGCGTATCCGTCAACGATCCGATCTCGCCGAAATCTAGACTCGAGCCCGCATAGCTTGCTTGCAGCGCGCTCACCACATTGATCTGGATGGTGATCGCCTGGGTGAGAGTGGTGGGGATTGACACATTGTTCAGTCCACCGCTGCCAGTACAAACATACACGATATCGAAACTGATGGACTGTCCGGCGGGGAGATTGACGCCGGGTGGAATTGTAACGGTCAGCGAAAGTGGCACCGTGTCGGCCTGCGCTGTGCCGCCAAAGTCGTAAAATATGGTCCCGCTGGGTGGCGAAGTGGCCGACAAGGTGTGGGTGGCAGGAAGAGTATAAAGCACGCTGGAATTCTGAAAGCGGATGTCATAGCCGGCGGGGGATTGTGCCGGCTGAGTCAGATAGAAATCCACGGCCTTGGTTTTCTTCCCGCCGCTGGCCGAGTAGCGCGTGAGATTCAGCGTCACGGGCACCTGCACGAATGTCGTACCCGTAAAAGGATCGTAAGATCCGATCGAGGTCGTGGTCGTGCCGTTTACGCTGCAGGCATTACCCACCGCTAGGGCCGGCGATGCCAGCACCAGCGTGATCGCGGCCAGAGCCGCCGCCAGTACGCACTGTTTCATCGTTTTCAGCTCCTGCTTTCGGGCTTGATGTCGCCGATCCTGACCGCGCCAGTGGCATCGGCAGGAATAGTCACAAGAAAATCCGTTTCAGGACTTGTCAGCATGTGGATACGCCAGCGTCCAGCCCGGACTCCGGTAACGCCAAAGCGGCCGTCGCGATTGGTGAAGAGTTCTATCGGGTTGCGGCCGGGCGCGGCGACTTCGATGGCGGTGCCCGAAGTCAGCGCCAACGGTGTGCCGTCCTCCGCCAAGAGGCGTCCGATCGCTGTGACAGGATATTCAGAGCCAGCGTCTAGCCGGTAGCCACCGCGGTACGGCGGCCGCACGCGAAATGCGCCTGGGCCAAGATCGGCATCCTGTGCCGCATCCGGTGCATCGATCGTGATGGTGCGTTCGCTATAGGCGCTGAGATCGGGTTCGGTCGCAGTCCCGAGAAAAGTGGTTCCTGCCGTGTAACCGTAAGAACTGGGATTCAGCGTTACTTGAGCGCCCTTGAGATTGGCGAGGCGGTCCACGATGGCGAAACCGTCGGTGATCGGGCGCCCAATGGAAAAAGCGCCATCGGCGAAGGCCGCTGAAGCACCCAGCCGCAAGGTCGTGCGGGCATCCATCATCGTTCCCGCGCCAAAATTGTTGAACTGGTCCAGGCCCAATTCGCCCGCGCTGACGTAATAATCGGCGGAGCCGTTGACACCGATGTTTCGCGGCGTCCACTCCAGAGTGCCCGTGGCGTCAAAGGCGCCAGCGCCCTGGCCGCGCTGTACTTGATAGGAAATCCGCCCCTCCTGCTCGCGGCTGTCGTAGCCGACGCTGGCGCTTTCGCCCGAACCAAGCTGCATGGTAAGGACAAGATGAAAACTCAACCGATTAGTTCCAGAGGCCGCGTTCTGGTAATTGGCGTCCGCGGTCAGGTCGAAGGTTTGATTCGGCCGCCAACCGGCGAATATTCTATAGAGTTGGTTGTTGGACGCCGCCGCCCAATCCTTGGAATAATGCAGGTCCGTTCCGGCAAAAAATTCGGAATCAAAGGCATGGGAAAAACTGGCGTTGAAGCGCCATGCGAGGGGCTCCCTGGAGATGGCCGCGCCCAGGGTGGAGAAATGCGGGCTCCAATATTCCGCTGACAGATTTATCGCATCCGACGAAGCGCCGCCGCCGTTGAACTCGGTATGGAACGTCGCTGCCGAAGCGAAGCCCAGGCCACTGCCACCTGTGCTTGAAGCCGAAACGTTGCCGCCGAAGGCGCCGAAATTCGTGGAGAGGATCGCGTCCAATCCGCCCATTTGCGTTCGCTCGTCAGCCTGGATATTCGTGCCCAGAGTCAGCCAGTCGCTGAACCCGCGCCGGTAGAAGCCCGTGACGGCGGGAACGGAGGAGTAGATCGGCCCGTTTGCTCCTGGGGTGGTTTCGACACCTGCGTAAAGGCCGAATTCGCTGAGGCCCTGCGCCAGCTGCAACTGATCGGAAAAGAGGCTGAAATTGAGATTCTGCGTGCCGCCGCCATCGTCAGCGATTGAAACGCGCACGTCATCCACGCCTTGGGTAAAAGGAAAATCGCGCAGATCGTAATTGCCGGGATCCAGCCGCAGCCGCCGCACCAGCCGTCCATTCACCCAAACCTCAACGGTCGAGGGCAGCTTCAGTTCGAAGCTTTGCCGGCCAGTCGGCCGTGCTAGCATTTGCGGCTGCAGAATGCCGTAGGAACGCGCTACCGAGAATCCGGCGATGTCGGGCGTTCCCTGAAACCCTTGGCCGGTAACACTGAGGTCTCCGACGCTAAAGCGCATGATGTTGTCGACATCGTCGTACACCAGACGACTGGCCTGACGCAGAAAGCCGCCAAACAAGCCCGACCGCCATGTTGCCTGACCCTCAAGCACGATGTCCTGATACCGGGCCGCTCCATCCAAAAAAAAAGCGACGGTCGAGCGCCCCGCGTCCGCACCTTGTTCGGTTAAACCAAGCGCGGTTCTTAAATTGATATAACCGCTGACTGTGGCGGGCACCTGGTAGCCGCCGGGGCTCGTTCCTCCCACTGGCGCGATTTGCAAGGTTCTGGTGAGCCGCCACGAGGCGGGAATATTCACCTGCAGTTCGATTTTCTGCGGGTCGTAGTGCATCGCGATGCCAGCGGACCTGACGGCATCGAGTCCGGCGCGGTCCGATCCAGCAAGTCCCTGCCGCAGCTTGGCGATGACATCGCCCGTCAAGACCTCCGAAAGCAGATCGAGCAATCGCAGGGCGGGAATCGTGATTTTGTCGTGGTTGTCTATGACAAGTGCGATATCGCCGAGGTCGGCGTTTCCATCCATGACCGGAACGGTCAGCCGGACGTCATGGCCTGTTGGATTCAGGATTTGGGCTGCGGCGGGCGCCACGGCTGAAGGAACCCACGGTAGCAGAGGCGGGCCGGCGAACCAGAACAGGGTCCAACCTGCCAGCGCCCAGATCCAACGTCGGGTCACAGCAAGTTCAGTTTTTTAGCGTGAAATGTGCCGAGACGGTGCCATCCGCGGAAGGCAGCACCACGGGCAACATGAATTGGCGCTGTTGGCCTCCATCAACCAGGCCCATGCCGAGTTTCTGCTGGAGTTCGGCGCTGGAGTAATTCTGACTGAAGATTTCATGCCCAGAAGCGTCGGTCTCGGCGACATGTAATTCGCCACGCGAGACATATCCGTAGGTCGCTGAATCGTTCGCGATGGTGATGAGAGGCGCCGGTTTGCCGTCATGATCTTTGGCGATCGCCGCTGACAGGACATGCATGGCCGGCTTGGCGCCTTCTGGTCCAACGCTGGCCAGAACCTGGAAATTATAAAGCAGCTGGATGCCCGATTGGCCCTGCGGCAGAGTTACGGGAAGCTGCGCTACCTTGATGTAATAATGCTTGCTCAGGGTCAGGGACGTATCGCCGACATACTGGATGCGAAAAGTCTGTGTCTGTCCCGGCTGGATCAGGGCTTGGGGCGGGAAGACCACAAGGTCGCCGGGATCTTTGCCACTGGGATGCGGGCCCTGCGAGTCAATAGTCAACCCCTCGACGCTAAGTTCCACCGGGATGGCGGCGTCCGATGTGTTCTGCACCGAGATGATCTGGTTCATGCCGCGCCCGCTGGTTTGCAGGTCGACGGCCAGCGGCCTGACGGTCATGGCGTCGGCCGCGCAAACACTTGCCGCCAGGGCAGCCAGGACCGCGAGGGCGCGAACAGTTCGGGTGGAAAAACGCATTCTGACTCTCCTCAAAGTGTTGGACGAAGGATGCTCCCGTTTTTTCGCTCGCGTCTCAGGGCAGCGGTGCGACCAGGAAAGTGATGTCGCCGCTATAGCTTCCCGCGACCATAAGGGCCGCATCGCCATTGTCAGGATGGAACCCAAAAACCCGGATGTCGAAATTGTCCGTTAAGTTGGCGACGAAGCTATTGACCGTCTGAACCGTCGGCGCGGGGGTTGCCGCCGCCGTTGTGTAGTCCACAAGGGCGAACCCGCCTGTCGCGAGCGCGATCTTGGCTTCAACGGTGTAGTCGACCACGCTGCTGCCGGGCGGATCCACCGGCGGGAAGCCGATATTGTCCAGCCTTGAAGCGCTCAGCGTGACTCTGAAAGCACTCCCGGAGCAGCCAAGGCGAAACACCGCGGCACCGGCCGGCGAGTTGGTTGTCGAATTGACCAAAACGGGATTGAGCTCGCCGGTCGACGCAGACAATTCTCCCAGGTTGATCGAGCCCGACACCGAAGTGCTGCCGGTATCGACCGTGCCGCATCGCGCCGCGATGGCGCCCGTCAGTGTCACGCCGCCGGACACTGTTTGGGCCGACGCTGGCGCGGTCATTGCGGATGCCACGATGATCGCGGCCAATGCCGCAAGGACTGTTCTGTTCACGTCAACTCTCCTCTTCTGGCCGCCCCCATGGGCAGCGGACGATGCTGCTAAAGGGCAGCGCTCAAAGTCACCGTGAGCGTGTCGGTATAGGCGGATGACGCGATAAGGGTGACGGAGCCGGAATAGATCGGGGCGCTGACACGCAGATAGCTGCCAAGCGCGTTGCTGGCGGTGCCGTTCAATTTTAAACCCTGCGTCGCGGACGCCGGCCCGCGAAAAGAGCAGGGCGTCGCCGCGCTCGCTGTCAGTGTTGCGGAATCGCAAATCGCGTTCACGCTCGTGACGCCGACATCCCCGGCGAGATTCAGGGTCGCCGAATAGTGTGCCAAGTTGGCATAACCTGCCGGCGGCGATCCCATGGAAACATATAGTCCCCCATTGGCTGACTGCACTGCCACCCGGCAGGGCGCGTTGCACTGCATGGCGAAGCCGAAATCATGGGTGAAGCCGGCCAGGATATCCGCGGCGGCGAAGCTGCCGTTGGGGGCGGTGCCACTGGCGAAGCTGCACTGGGCCTGCACGGACGCCGTGACTGGCAATGACAGGTCGATGTGATCGGGGCTCCCGCCCGCCACGGCCGTAGCCTGCGCCTGGGCCATCGCGGGAACCAGCAGTGCAATTGTGGCGAATGTAATACCGCGCATCTGTTGCCATCTCCACGAGCGCCGCCACACCTCGCGACATGGCGGATTTCACATGCAACATGCGCTCAAGATGCACGGGCGTGCTATTCGGTTTTATCCTTAGGACGAAATCGCAAAATGTTAGGAGTTCATTAACTCGGAAGATCGCCAAGTGTAAGCAGCCGCCGATGCCTTGCGTTAGCGCGGCGTGATCCGTATCGCAATCGCGGGCGGGCGCCGCGAGGTATCGCTGACAAGTAACACCAAGTGATGCATCTGTTTGCCGGCGCCTGCGGAAGAGTCAATTAGTATGCTGCCGGTGGGCGACGGTGTCCTCACCACGCCATCTACTTCCAGCGCCGCGGCAGAAATGCCGGGCACGTATTCGGCCCAGACCTGGAATCCATTTCTGTCATTGCACTGTTCGGTAATGGTACCCAGGTCGATCCTAACAGCCGTCGCTGGGGCCACTGTTTTAGAAGTGTAGCGCACATCGCAGGAAAGAGGCACATATCCCGCAAGGTTGACTTCGCCGCGAAGTTCCCCGGCCGCGGCCGGGGCCGTTTCGCTGAGGACGAATACGAGCGCCGCGCCAAAATTAGCCACAGGCCTCATGGAATGAGTTTTTCTTGGGACACGTGGTTCACAGTCAACGCATTGACGTCTCGTTCGGAAACTCACTTGGCGTGCCAAGCAGGGCAACATCCTTGTTCAATTTGTAGCGAATCACAATCTATTTGAACGACCGGGACGGCGTAGTTGTCGGGTTAGTCGAGTCGACCAATAGTGTTGGGAGGCGCCCACCGTGGGGACGTCGCCGCACGAAGAGCTCACTCCTTAGGAGTCAAGAACTCAAGCGGCAGCAAAGGCCGTGCGGCGCAAAATCGAGGCTGACGGTTCCGTCTTTCGCACCGGACAAGGTCGAACGAATGACGCGCGTGCCAAATCCGGGACGCTCCGGCGCGCGGACTTCCGGACCGCCTCGCTCCAGCCACTCGATCTCGACCCGCGGCCGCTGAAGCACTTGCGCGTCGGTTGGAGATGGCCCGATTGAGGGTCGCATCAGAGCGCACGTCATTGCCGCTACGTGCTGATACGATCTCGTATCTGAGCTCGGGCTTCTTCTAACTCCAAGGCCGAAGGTTCATCCTGCACCCGGCGGCGCGGCCCATCGAGTTAGAAGTGACAACTGTCCGCTTTGGGTCGAAAGCGGGCATTGGATTACGGGAAGCGTCGGCCCTCATTCAGGCGACAGGCCGCCAAAAAAAGGGAACGTTTCCCTGTCGGCAATGTCTGCTGTGCCCCGAGAAAGCAGGCGAAGTAACCGATCGTGCACGCCGACAGGATGAAAATTAAACTGGGTCCTTGTTGCATTTATCGAGTCAACCAGACAGCGAATTCGTGCCAAAGCGCAGAGGGTTGAATGACACGCGTCTCAACAATGCGCAAAGGTAACCACACGATCGGGACCCAGAGCGACACCGGATGGACGCGGCCCTCTGATATCGCGTCATGAATGGCACTCAACGACGTAAAAGCGATGAAGCTGGCCGGGAAGAGCAAAACTGCTCGCGGCTCCGAATTCAGCCAGTGACCGATAATATGCGCGACCGGCGTCGGGGTTAGGGCACCTAGAACAGCGAGGAGCATGAGGCGTTTATGAACGCGCGGGCGGTGCCGGTACAAAATGGCTCCTCCGACCAATATTGTGAATTCCAGAAAGAAGAACAGAAGCCCTGTATTCGCTGCTAGGGTCCCGGCACCCGGTGGAGCGGGTACTCGACCGAGATCGCCGCTCAGATCGAAACCACGGCGAGCTTGTTCGACAACGTTGATTACCCCGAGCACGACAAACGCGACCGCGACCACCACGCCGGCGACTCCCAGACGGCGATGAACTGCCGTGCGCCCGGTCGCGATCAGAGTCGCTTGAGTGAGAAACAACAGGAGCCAAAGTCCAGACACGATCGCATGTGCTGCGACCATTGGGGTCAACGGTAGCGGCACGCGGCGTACAGCTGGATCGATGAATGAGGGTGCGAACGCCGCGACGTTCAGCAAAATCATCATAAGTGCGATGCTGATGTAGAACCATCGCGTGATGTGCCGATTCACAGGTTCTGAGACCGCGGACACAGTTGCCTGCTGTGACATGGCGTAACTCTCCGGAAACAAATCGCACGACCAGCGTGTCCCGGAATAGACATGATGGAAAGAGTGCAACGGACCGGACACGAACTGGACCTGCTTGTGTAGTTTTGAGCGCGGCACGTCAACCTCGGGTCTGAGGATTTGGAAGTTGACTAGTTCGAATTCAATGTCTCAGCACGGCTCGAAGGCGGACGCTCAGTGGAGCTTCGCAGCCGCGGTTTGCGAAATGACCGCTTTGCGCCGAAAACAGACGTTCATGCGGTAGTCGAGATTTGACGGGCCCGACTTGCAATTATCTCGTCCACCCAAGCTTTGAATGACTCTTGTGCATTTGGCCTGGCTGCCTTCCACGCCGCCCAGTAGCGGCGCATTCCGGGCTGCATGAAACCGCCCGCCACGCCCGCACGAAAGCTGTTAAAGCGATCTTCGCTGATCAAGCCTTCTTCGTGCTGCCCGAACGTGTCTTCCATGCTGACGACCAGCGCCATGCACCAGTAGCCAAACTGACGCCTCTGCACTTCTTCGGCCGACGGCGTGCCTCCGTTCCCCACAATGATGGCTGCGACCATATCGGCATTGGTAAACACGCTCGCCATTCCTGTAATTCGAGCCGCATTACCCTGATGGATGAGTGCCTTCGTATGTTTTGTTGCCTGATGCGTCTGTAGCGCCAGATAGATCAACGATGCCGTCACAGCCAACCCGCTGATGGCCGTGCTGAAGGTGGCGAAGTCTGAAAGTGACATGAGATATCCTCGAAGTTGCTCCGAGAGGCACCATACCGGAATTTGGGAAGGCAGAAGCTCTCAAGCCAAAGCGCGCCAATGTCCGCTTGGGGTCGAAAGCGGTCATTCAGTCCGCTCGACGCTTTGGTGAATTCAGATGGTTTTTCCTGATATTTTTTGGGTATTAAGAGTCGCCAATATCACAAGCATTAGGCCGGCCAATGCCGCAATTGTTCGCACCGATTGGAATCGCCACCACGCGTTAGCGAAGTCTGACCAATTCGATGGCGGAGATGCCACCGTCCAAGTCTTTATCTGATTGTTGATAGGGACGTTTCCGAAAACCGTAACAACCGCAACGACAACAGCGCAGAAACATCCCGCGGCAAGCAAGTAGAAGATAGGGCGCTCTCGCCACGCGAGGACGGACGACGCTCCAGTGAATAAAACGCTGAGCATAACAATAGTCGGCAGCGGAACGGTGAATACCTGAATTGCATGCTGCATACTTTCGGTATAGCCGGACGCCGCCAAATCGGACGGGTTATATTCGATCCAAATAACGAAAGCCGCGCCCGCAACTAGGCCAGAAAAGAACAGTGCTCCGAACAGAATGACTTTGCGAGCCATTTTCCCCCCAAATCTCCAAAAGAACCGCCACCCGTCGCTGGCTGTTATGTTGGCCAAGATAGCACTAACGTTTCACTCACCGCACTACGGTCTCAGCGGCGCGAATCGGAGTTGAAGCATTAGCCAGTGTTGTTGCAGCGCGTATTGAAACGGCCCAAAATAGAAAGTCAGCTCGGCAATCTGAAATTCCGCTCAGCACACGCTCATGCCAGCCAGGAGAGGTCATAATGTCCAAATTGATCGGTCCACTAGTGGTGGCCGTGATTTTTTCAATCGCATTTCCGTCTAACTCGCTGTCGCAGCCCGCTCTCTCGGACGCCGAGTATATGGCCCAGGCTCTATCGGCCGCGCCCGCGGCAGTTCAGAGAGAAGCGAGGGTCGTGCGTCCCGGCGCAGATGGCAGCATGCGTGAGCTGCGGCCTGGGTCCAACGGATTCACCTGTCTAATCATGGGAACCGACAAGATGTGCGCGGATGCGAACTCGATGGAGTTCCTGGACGCCATGATGAGCCACAAACCGCCGCCGAACAAAGTCGGGATCACCTACATGCTTGCAGGCGACATAGGAGCCAGCAATACAAATCCGTATGCAACCGGCAAAACGCCAGACAATCATTGGATCGTCACCGGTCCGCACATTATGATTTTCGGACCCCCAAGCAAAGCGCTGGGCTACACGCGTGCGCCAGACCCGCCGGACTCGAAGCATCCATACATGATGTGGGCAAACACCCCTTACGAACACGCCATGATCCCAGTGCAATAGCGGGCACTCGAAAGCAGTCGTTCGGATGGACATTCGGAGTCTGGCAGAACGTCCGCTTTGGGTCGATAGCGGACATTTCGAACCCGCCCAATTACCAACAGCCGGTTCACTTATCATCGAGTCCTGGTCTATGGAGCAGTCGATCGCAAAAGAGCGGCCAGCTCCGCTTTCCAGAGCAGCGCATTCGTATTGTCGACGGCCTCGCCGCTCGTCTTTGGACCGGCCGGGACAATTGTATACTGCCCACGTTTCACGCACGGCATAGTGCGCGCCAGGACTGAAAACTGTGGCGCATTGATTTGATCGTCGGCGAATAGAATGAGATGGAGACGAGCAATGATCGCTCCAAGTGCGGGTTCGGGATTGTAATCGCTCGATGCATCATAGTGGTACAGGACGTCGTTGGCGTCGACATGCGTGTACGCGCCGTGAAACATTTTCTCGTACCAGGCATCAGCTGCGGCTTTCGTCGGATGAAGCTCAAACTGTCGCTGTGGATTTCCGACCATTATTGCGATCAATGGTATCATGCGCGCCAAAATGTGTGGTTGTAGGTTATAGTTGCCACCCTTCCACTCAGGATCGTTGCGAATTGCCTCGACAATCGCATGTCGCCAAAGGCGATTGCGCCCACCAATCTCAACAGGCAATGCGCTAATCGGAAACAACGCGTCCATCATCGTGGGGTAGCGCTCACCCCATAGCCACGTGTGCATGCCGCCCATTGATACACCAAGCACGAGTCGCAGATGTTCCACACCGAGTTCCGACACTACTCGGCGTTGAGCAGTGACCATGTCCTGATAGCTATAATGCGGAAAACGCGCTCGCAATCCATCGCTCGGTTTGCTGCTACGACCGTGACCAATCGAGTCCGGCATGATGATGTAGTACTTCTTCAGATCGAGTGCTTCACCCGCTCCGAATAACACCGAAAAATCGGGATCGAGAAAAATAGTTGCGTCATCGCCGGTGCTATGCAGGAGAAGGACAGCATTGTCGATCTTGCCATCACGAGCTCGGTGCGGCGAACCAAGCGCAATGAAGTGAAGGCGCAAACTCTTCAGCACTTCGCCATCTGTGAAGCGAAAGTTGGATACCGTGATATATCCGTCGTATTGCCGGGCAAGCGTCGGGTGAGTGGGTCGGTCTGGCGAAGACGGGCTCGGCGCGCTGCGCACCGGATCGGTCACAAGCAGCGCAATCAACAGACACAGGGGCACGGCGCGAGAAAAAGCGTTCATCACCCACCTCACATATCAGCCACGATGGCTGCCAGTCGGAGATTATGGTGTCAAGTTTGTGTGCTTCCCGGCGTCAGCTCCCTCCAATGTGGGCCGAATGAACGTCCGCTTTGGGTGGAAAGCGGACATTCCGGCTCGCCGCATTTCAAACGAAAACGGCGGCACGATGGCCGCCGTCGTCACTGCCCTATGGAGCAGTCGTCGTCAGGCTTTATTCGTCTTGCGGCGTCGCGTTGCGACCGCACCGGCAAGGCCCGCTCCGAAGAGCGCGAGCGTGATCGGTTCGGGCACACCCACTGTGCCAACTTCTGTAAAGTCGGCCGCTTCCGTCGTAGAACTAAATGGAAAGAAACCGTCCGTGCAAAGGCAGCCTGCGACGCGTCCGGACGCTTCGATCCACGGCGGATTAACCCCGCAACCACTTGTACACAGCGACGGTCCGTCAAAATTGGTCAATGTATTATCGACATCGAGTATGTAGAAAACGGTGGTTCCACTGCCAAGTTGTGTGACCGACAGCGCTGTAAGCGCGCTCGCAAGCGCCGTCCCAGCATCGATGCTGAGGGTCGTTCCAGCAGTAAACGTGTTCAGCGTCGTAGTGCTGAACGTCACATTGTATATTGTGCCATCAACAACCAAGCCGTCGATACCTGTTGGGTTGGTGGTCGTACCCACCAAAGTTGGCGTGGCGTTTGCGCTGCCGGAAACTAGGGCCGTGCCTCCAAGTATTGTGACAACAAGCGCAAGGTTCCTGAGACTCAAACGCATTGAAGCTCCCCGCTAAAAAGGTGTGATTGCAGTTCTGGTAAACGCGCGTGCACGATTTGGGCCAGAGATCGACCATAGCGAAATCAATGAGTTAGAAAGGTGACCCGGTCGCAAGTTGTAAACGAGTCTTACAATTCAATTTAGCAAAGAGAAGGCCGTCGGGGCGCGAATTACCAAGTGTGATCTGAGCGAAGATGAGTGGTGACTGCGCCAAGCGAACGTCCGCTTTGGGTCGAAAGCGGACTTACGTTTCGCAAATAAAGCGAGAACGTCACGCAGACTAAAACGGCGGCACGATGGCCGCCGTTGTCACCACGTAGGTGCTGTCCTAATTAGCCCGTCAGTGTCCTAGTTTACTCCGCAGAGTGTCCTTACTTCCAAAGTGGCCCGGTGGTAGACGGTGACCGGCCTTAAGGATTGCCTGCTCAATTCCTATGATTGACGAGTGACACCCAAGCTCGCGGATAATCTCACCGTCCTTGTCCAGGGCGTACCAACCATCGGACGGGAGATTGAAAGCCTCTCTCGCCGCTCCTGGCACGTAACATGGCTGCAGCTCTGCCATTGGCATCTCCGACACACATTCACAAAGTGAAGATGGCTAGTTTAGCAGTCGCGCGCGCGACAATTAAAGGTGTCGTGACCGATGAGCCGCAAGGGCGTAAAATAGGACAGTTCACGGTAATTGATGGGGGCGCGAACTGATGGCCATGATGCTTTCGCGGAATGCATTGGATGAAATCGAGCGTCGGTGTGCGGCGACCACACCCGGTCCTTGGCAGTCGATGGTCGAAGCTAGGGGCGTTTCTCAGGTAGCGACTTCATCCAGACCGGCGGCAACGACATCTACCTAACAGGTGCCACCGTGGCAGATCAGGACTTCATGGCGAGCGCCAAGCAGGACATTCCACTATTGATCGCCGAAGTGCGTTCGCTGCAAGCCAAACTCGGATTGTCCTAAATTGATTTCATGCGCGCAGCGATACACTGGCCTTTGAATGTGTGTCGGAGTCTCCGATGCGAATTGTTTTAGGCTACCTTTTTGCGGCGATAGGAAGCCTAGCCACTCTGGCGGGCGGATATTTTTTCGTTGCCCTGACGGGGTTGCTAATCTTTAGGCCAGCAGTTGTAGCCCTCAGTTTTGCATTGATGACGGCAAATCTAGTTTTCGGTGGTGCGGTGCTGTGCGGACTCTCCCTCATCCTGTTGCGTCGGCGTGTTGGTTAGGACGACAAGTTCGAGCACCACCCGACGCGGTTTGATGTCGAGAGCGCTAGCGTTAGACTAGCCACCTTCACTTTTGTGAATGTGTGTCAGAAGCGATGAAAACTGCAGTAGGATTGAGCTTGGTGTTGCTCGCGAATTGCGCGAATGTTCACGACACACAGCGAGCTTGGAAGCCGGTACCTAATCACAGCGGTGTATTTGTTGATATGGCGAGCATCGTGCATCGTGACATTTCCCGCATATCCACACGGCCAAACCATCTGCCGCCACCAGACACCACAGCGGACGTCCAAGCCAACGGATACATATCGAATGTGGATTTTTGGTGCCGAGACGACACTATAGAATTTGGCGACACGTATGCAGGGAAATCTCAGGGGATGAGCCTTCCCACGGGACCCTCAAGCCATCAGCAATAATTCCAACAATGGCGGTCAGATCGAAACATGGCAGACTCAGTCGTGTAAGACGGCAAAAGCAATGTACGAAGCGGACGCCGCGTCTGTTCAGTCTGAAATTTGTACGATGCCACTGCCGTCTGCGTAGTGAAGCAACCCTGCCTCTTTGGTGCGGACGATAAGGCCGTGTCTCAGATAGCTCCATTGCTCAATGGGAGCTTCCGGAGTGCCCTCGCCGGTATCAATCGAGCATACGACTACACCCTGCATGCCGTCGCAAATCACGCGCGCGCCGACATGAAGGGGGTTTCCTTCTGAATCCAGCATCCCTCAGGCTACCTTAGAATTTTTCGCACGCTCCATTCAGCGATGCCGTCAACGACAGCCTGCAACCTAGCAGCCTGTCGCTTTGAGAGGGAGGCACGCTGACAGCGGCGAAGGATTCTCGGGAACATATATCCAGATCTGAAAAAGTAGGGACGGCATTCCAAAAAACAGATTGCCGCTTCTATCGAATTGGGGTCTCCGGAGGAAATTCTCTCCAACGCTCCGTCATAGCCGCCCGGAAATGCTAGGCCATCATAACGACTGCGAAACTCGGCAGCGGCCCGCTTCCACTCAATTCGTGCTTCCGGACTCTCATCACGATGTTTGGCTGTGGCGGTCACACGTGACTGCAAGCGGCGTATCTCCTCGGCATTCGCGCGAATGAGCTTCTTGAGGTTGCGTGTGGTCATGCGT
>Ga0134128_10001292_pt1 | contig 32416 bp, 29 predicted proteins | sample KB31754_FD_96462 | JGI IMG/M metagenome (GOLD analysis project Ga0134128, IMG submission 96462) | Terrestrial soil microbial communities with excess Nitrogen fertilizer from Kellogg Biological Station, Michigan, USA - KB3-175-4 | ecosystem: Environmental > Terrestrial > Soil > Unclassified ... | reverse complement strand
CTCCACATGAGCGACGGCCCCCGGCCGCGTCACCGCCCCCGTACCGAGGGAGCGGATGAGGATCGGCTCCTCGGGCCAACCGAGCGCGAGCGCATACACGATGGTGTTGGTCTTGTTGCGGGTAAAGCGGATGTCCCTGGCCGAGAGTTGCTCCACGCTCTTGCCTTGAAAAGAGCCGGCACGGACGGTGTTCGGTCCTTCGCCGTAGACCTTCCACGGGCGGGTGGCGTAGATGGCCTCGCCGTTGACGGCCAGCCATGCACCGATTCGCTCGAGGATCAACCGCTCCTTGCCGTCGATCGTCCCGTCGGGCCTGCCGGGGACATTGAGAATGAACGTGCCGTTCTTGCTCACCGTGTCGATCATCCAGTGGATGGCGTCACGCGGATGCATGTAAGCCCCAAACTCCCCCGGAGCCTCATAGAGGGGACGAAGATAATGCCAGTTGCCGATACACGTCTCCGACTGCCAGGGATGCTCGAGAATCCGGCCGCTCGAGCCCCGCTCGATGTCGGCCACCAGGGCCTTCTGCAGGTGATCCGGGACATGCTTGCCGGTGATGACGCCATCGGCCTGACCTCCATGGCGGCTGCCGCTCGAGTTGTAGTAATAGGCTGCCAGGCACATGCCGCCCCACCCGAGGGGCAACCGGTCATTGTCGAAGTAGAGCAGGTCCGGTTGGTGCTGATCGATGAGGTCGCGCGTTCGGTCGTAGAAGTTCTTGACGTAGGAAGCGTCGGGCAGCGCATCGAACGGATGCTTGGGGCCATAGAGCTGCTGCGGGTCGTAGCCGTCCCACCACTGTCCTTTGCCGTCGGCTGCCGTGAGGGCGCCGTCATAGGGAACACCTGCGTAGGGGCCGGTCCGGTCGGCGCCGTGCGCGGGCTGAAACCACCACCAGTTGCGTGCCTGGTGCACCGTGACACCGAACCGCAAGCCCCGCCGGCGCGCTGCCTGTGCCCATGTGCCGATCACGTCGCGATGCGGTCCGATGTTCCGCGCGTTCCATGGATGGTGCGCGGAATTCCAGGTATCGAAGCCATCGTGATGGTTGGCCAGTGCCAGGAACAGCTTCGCACCCGCCCGCACATAGAGGTCCATCAGCTCTTCGGGTTGCCAGTTGAGGAGCGTCCACTGTGCGCAAAGGTCCTTGTACCCGAACTTCGAGGGATGGCCATAGTGCGCGAGCTGATAGTCATACTGCTCGATCTGCTGGCCGTATGCAGGCGCGCCCTGAATGTACATGTTGCGCCCGTACCAGTCTCCGTCTTCCGGCACGCACTGCGGACTCCAGTGATTCCAGATGCCGAACTTGGCGTCGCGATACCATTCCGGACACTGGTAGTGGAGCAACGAGTCCCAAGTCGGCTCGAAGGGCCCGTGTCCGCTGAGGTTCGGGAGTGGCGCAGCCATCGGCACGCCGTCCCAGGATCCTCCCCGCACGGGTAGCTCCGGGGGATGGCCCCACTCGGTCGGCTGCCAGCCCGACTCGCGCAGCCGCTCCGATGTGATCGCCTGGTCGCGCAGCGAATGGAAGACCCGCTGCCGCTGCGGCGTGGCGCAGAAACGCGCATAAGTCTGACTCACACGATCGAAAGGCAGCGCCGCGTTGCCACCCAGCGCGCGGCGGACTCCGACCGGCACTGCGGCCGCGGCTGCCGCTCCGGCCATCGTCCTGAAGAAGCCTCTACGTCTCATGGATTATGCCTCTGAAGTCCCGACCCATTTGGTAGCGCTACCTTACCACGGGCAAATTATACTTCGCGGCAACACTGCATTCGGAAGGGCGGCTCCCATGATGATGCGTACGACACGTGCTCTCATGCTCGCTCTGGCGCTCACTCCGCTCAGCGCGTGCGCCCGGTCATCCCAGGTTTCCCCGCCAGTATCCCCTCACCTCTTTTTTCGCATCGTGGCCGGACCTGCCGTGCACGATCCGGTTTCCGGACGCCTGCTGATCTTCCTCGCCAAGGGGAGCGGGGCCAAAGAGGTCTCCGTCGATGAGTTGAACCCCGAGGCGACGTGGATTGCCGCCCGCGAGGTGCACGATCTCGCACCCGGCGCCGCCGTCGATGTCGATACCGATGACATCGCCTACCCCAGGCCGTTCTCGAGTCTCGCGCCGGGCAACTACCAGGTACAGGCACTGCTCGATGTCGATCACACCTACAACTATGGCGGCCGCACGGCCGGCGATCTCGTGAGCTCCGTCCTCACGCTGAAGGATTGGACGCCTGGTGAAGGTGCAGAGCCGCAACTCGCCCTCGGCAGCGCCGCATCGCCGCGTGCGGAGGACAAACTCACTCCTGCGGACCTGCAAGCGGCCACCCATCTGCGACTCGCTGAAGAGCAGAGTGTGATGTTGAGCCAATTCTCGGGCCGTCCGCAGTTCATCCGCGCCTGGGTGGTTCTGCCGCCCGACTACGATACGGACCCCTCTCGCCGCTACCCCACTGTCTACTGGACACATGGCTTCGGCGGTACGCTGCCCTTTTGCAAAGCGACGGGTATCCGTATGTACGAGCGGATGGCCGCCGGCAAGATGCCGCCCATGATCTGGGTCATGCTCGATGAGCATTCGCCCACCGGTACGCACGAGTTCGCCGATTCCGTCAACAATGGGCCGTGGGGCAGCGCGCTCACCCAGGAATACATACCCTGGCTCGAGTCTCACTACCGCATGCTGGGTCAGGCGAAAGGCCGCTTCCTGCAGGGCCACTCCTCGGGCGGCTGGGCCACGCTGCAACTGCAGATCAACTACCCGCGCATCTTCGGTGGAACCTGGTCCACCTCGGCAGATCCGAGTGACTTCCATGACTTCACGGGTGTGAATCTCTACGCGCCGCACGCCAACGTCTACCACCGCCCGGACGGAACGCCCTACCCGCTCGTGCGCATGCAGGGGAAAGCCATCGAGTCCTACGAGCAGTACGCCAGGCTCGAACAGGTTCTCGGGCCGTATGGCGGCCAGCTGGCCTCATTCGACTGGGTCTTCTCGCCACGCGGCCCGGGCGGCGATCCGGAGCCCATGTTCGACCGGACGACGGGCGCCGTCGATCCCAACGTGGTCGCATACTGGCGCGAGCATTACGATCTTGCGCAGATCGTGCAGCGCGACTGGGTGCAGCAGGGCCGCTATCTCAAGGGCAAGATCCACGTCTACGTCGGCACTGCGGACACGTTCTATCTCGACGGCGCGGCCCATAGGCTCGACGCCGTTCTCAAGGATCTCGGGGCAGACGCCGACTTCACCTTTCGCGAGGGCCGCAGTCACTTCGATCTGTACGCCAACAACGACGATCGCTTCGCCCTCTTCGACACCATCGCCGCGCAGATGTATCTCACTGCCTATCCCGACGCTGCGGCCAAATGGAAGGCGATCGCGGCGGTGAAGTTCCCTTAGCTCGCGGCGCTAGTGAATCGTGACTTTCTGAACGTCCCACATGCTGGCGGAGCCCAAGTAGAGCGTCTTCCCGTCCGGGCAGGCAATGGCGTGGATGAGATCGCCGGTGTCGTCCTCGCCACGACCCAGGCTGGTCTGCGCCATGCCGATGACTTTCCCGCCGAGAGTCAGCTCATAGACTTTGCCGGTCATGCCGTCGGCGGTGAAGAGGTACTGCGGTGAGCCCGGGGTGATGCAGAGCTCCCACGGCACGGACACCCCGGCGATGGTCCGCTCGTACCTGAGATTGTCGTCATAGACCTGGATGCGCCGGTTGCCGCGATCGGCGATATAGATGTTGTCACGGGCATCGGCCGCGATGCTGTGCGGCGTGTTGAATTGATCCGGGCCGCTGCCGTAGGTTCCCACCTCCCGCAGCCACTTACCGCCAGGTGAGATCTTGACGACCCGCGAATTCCCGTACCCGTCGGCGACGAAAACATTGCCACGCGAGTCCCAGGTCACATCGGTCGGCCGATCGAACTCCCCCACCTGCCCCACCGGATGCGCCGGCCGGTTGGCGAGCCTGGCAAAGCCGGCCCCGAAATGCTCCACGTGGGTCTGAAGATAGTCGATCGCCTCCGGAGTCCGTCCGAACCACTCCACCGCGCGCCCGTGAGGATCGAACTTCACCACCATCCCTGAGCCCTCATCGACGATCCAGACATTGTCTTCCGTATCGACGCGCACGGCGTGCGCAAACGACTCGGCGTAGTTGTGCGGTCCCCACTCCTTCATGAACCTGTACTTCGGACCCGGCCCCCACTCGAAGAGCCGGGCGGCCTGCCCGCCGCGGGCGATGCCCTGCGGATCGGTACGCGAATAGACGAAGAGCTCGCCTCGCGAGCTCACGGCCACGCCAACCGTCTGCCCGAGCGTGCTACCCGGAATACTGAGGCCGAGGAACTGATCGGTGACGTGCAGGATGGGATAGGTCTTCTCGAGTGCCAGCTGGGCGGCAACCTGCTGCGGCGTCCCGGTCACCTGGGCCTGCGCGGCTGGCGGCAGCGATGAGACGAGCAGCAGGCCGATGCCGATGGATAAGATTCGCATTTCCGCACCTCAGCGGCCGATGAGCCTCAGGTCCGGCGGCCGCCTGCCGGCAGCACCTTCGGCAGCTCGAACCAGAACACGCTGCCTTTCGTCAGGCGCGAGCGCACGCCGAGTCGCCCCTGATACGCCTCCACGATTTTCTTCACCGTCGCGAGCCCGAGCCCGAAACCGGACTGCCGTGTCGTATGGAGCCTGCGGAAGGGCTCGAATATGCGCTGCTCTGCCTCCTGTGGGATTCCCGGGCCGTTGTCCTCGACCTCGACGTGCGCGGCATGAGCCTCCTCACTGACCCGGACCGCGATGCGCCGCGGGAGCTCCGAGCCTTCGACGACGAATTTGGCGGCATTACCGACCAGATTCGACAGTACCGAGCTCAAGGCTCCCGGCGTGCACGCGACCTCGAGTGGCGGGACCGGCTCGATCGTCAGCTCCACCTGGATGGTCTCGAGCCGCGGCCGGATACCCGCGACCACGGTGTTCAGCACGTCAGTGAGATTTGCCCGCGCGCCGAGCGTCGGGGCGGCGCCCGCCCGGGCGAACTCGAGCAGCGCTTCGATGATCTGATTCGTGCGCTCGAGCTGGCGCTCGATGGCATCGAAATGGGGAGTGAGCTCCGGCCCGGGGCGGTGTCGGCGCGTGGCCGCCAACACCTGCAGGGCGATCGCGCCCAGCGGATCTCTCAGGTCATGCGCCACGCGGCCGGCGAAGGCCTCGAGCTCGGCATTGCGCTCGCTCTGCACGCGCACGTACTCTTCGGCGATCTGGGCACGCGTGCGCAGCACGCGCAGCACCAGGAACGTGGCGACGAACGCAATGGCGAGACTCACGCTACCCAGCAATGTGGCGATGAGCGTCGCCCGTTGACGCGTCTGCAGAATCCGGGTGGCCTGCGCACGCGCCTGGGTCTCGTTGAGCCGCTGCAGCATCCCTGCCGCCGCGTCAGTCTGCTCGAGGGCAGGCTCGAACATCTCCTGCAACGTGTCGCGTCCCGTGGCCCCGGCGGCAGTGATCACGACCCGATCGGTAGCGCCCCGCAGTTGCCCGAGCCGCTGCCCGACGACTCCGATCCACTGAGCCTCCGCGGGCGAGGTGGATAGATCACGATACCGATGGAACTCGGCCTCGATTCGCCCCCATGCCGTGTCGATCGCCGGTGTAATCGGATTCGCGGTGGCGCCGCCCTCCGCCACCAGGTCACGCGCACTCTTGCCGAGGTGCGCCAGCGCCACGCGCATGTTCGCCAAATGCTGCAGGCTCGGTACGGCCCGCTCCGTGATGGCGAGCGCCCGCTCGTCGATCGGCTGCAGCAGGAAGTGCGAGTAGCCGAGTGAAGCGGCGAAGCTGAGCACCACCAGCACCATGCCGACCGCGACCGGATAGCTGGTGCGCAGCGCAATCCTGCCCGTATCCGGGCTCGCTGTCGTATGGGCGCGGAAGAGCCTAGTAGGCATTGACCCGGGCGGAGGCCCCGCGCCGGCTCTCGTCGTTCGGCCAGGTGACGACAGGCTCCTCGGAAGCCATGACTCCACCACCCCTGATGGCGATGAGCTTGACGAAGTGTTGGTTACGTTCGATGTCGAGCGCGGAAGGCGTATGCGGCATCGTGTGGTGGCAGGCGGGCGTCATGGCCGAAAATATAGCACACGGGCCTGGTGGGACCCGCCATGGCGAAGGCTATGCTCGCCCCGTCGCTTTTCAGCTCCCCTCGTCGGTGCCGACCAGCAGAGCAAGCTTCGCGGCGGCCACCGCACGGACCGCGCAAGGCTTCAGGTCGTTGGCCTGACAGGCGGTGATACTCGTCGAGAGATAACGGCCCGATGCGGAGGTAACGATCACGACCGTGCTCACCATGACGCCGCCCGCAGTCTGGAAGCGCAGCAGGTTGCCGGGAACATGGAGCTGCAGGTTGCAGGAGTCAGCCGGCGATGCGAGGCTCATGGCGCCCGAAGCGGCGATCGTCTCCCGCAGGCGGTCGGCAAACTGCTCCATGAGCTTGTCTCCCGTCTGCACATCGAGGCAGACCTTCGACGGTCCCGAAGGCGTTGCCGCCGGCCCGGGAGCCGTCGCTGGGCCCGGCGGCGGGACCTGGTTCGCCGGGCCCCTCGCGAAGCAGGGAGCCGACAGTGCCGCGAGAACGGTCAGCAGCGCAAGCCCACGCAATCGTTTCATCGTAACTCCCATTTTTGGCGGCAAAGCATAGACGACTCAGGTCAGCGCGGTTTCCGGAGTGAAGACCTGCGCGCCGCGCAGGCGGATTCGCCAGGCGGCAAAGGCCAACACGAAGCAGGCGATGACACACCAGCCTGAGAGCCACAACATCTGCGTGGGCAGGGCAATGCCCTTGTCGATGAGCGCGCCCGAGATGCCGGGGCCGAGCGCCGTGGCGAGCACTATGGCCGACACGACGATCGCTCGGATACCACCGAGATTCGCCAGGCCATACACCTCAGGCCAGAGCGCGCCGAGCATCGTCGCCGTGAAGCCGCTGCTGATGCCGAGGAGGAGCATGAAAAGATACACGCCCCAAACCGGTGTGATCAGGGCGACAGCCGCTGAGGCGACGGCGAGCGGCACGAGCAGGTACGGCAGCAGCTTCAGCGCGCCGAGCCGGTCGATCAGATGCCCGCAGATCAGGCCAAACACGACGGTCGTTACGGACATGACGGAAAAAGCAGCCGCGAAGGCCAGCCGATCATAACCGCGCAGCTCGATGAGATAGTCCTGGTGGAAGAAAATGATGGTCGAGATGAAAGCCGGCGCCAGAATGCCGGTGAGCAGGAGGTAGAGAATCGGGTCGCGAATCACCTCCGAGCGGCTCCAGTCGCGCGCCGTGCGTCCATCGCGTATCCTGGCCTCGTTGGACCGCGGCACCCGCTCGACTCTCATCAAGGTAACGATTGCCGGCAGCCCGACGAGCGCGATCAGCGCCGCCGAGACGATCCAGGCCGTGCGCCAGCCCCTGCTCACCCTGTCGATCAGCACGACGAGAATCGGCAGAATCGCGACGCCCGCCTGCTGTCCGGGCACGATCAGCGCCATGGCCCGCCCCCGGTTGGCGACGAACCATCGACCGATCTCCGTGTACGCGGTCTCGGTCATCATCCCCTGACCGAAGAGGCGCAGCAGATAGAACGCCAGCGTGAGCACCGCGACATTGGGCGCGATCGCGACCAGCACGCAGGCCGCCGCGAGCGCCGGCATGGTGAACCGGGTCACTTTCCAGCCCGGCATGAGATCGAGCGTGCGCCCGAGCCACGGCAGGGTGATCGCGCTTGCGACATTCGCCAGCAGGTACAAGCCACCAAAGCCGCCGGCCGAGAGGTGAAAGGCGGCGCGCAGATCGTTGCCGGAGAGGCCGATGAAGAAAGTCTGGCCGAAAGAGGAAAAGAGGGTGAGCAGGAAGCCGCCGCCCAGCCAGCGGGCGTTCTCACGCAGAAAATGGAGTGTGTCGCGTCCGTAGCCGCGCATGGGCTCCCAGTCAGGGTGAATATCCGGGCGGATGAGTATGGCAGCTATGACCGAAGGTCCCACCGGCAATTCCGCGCATCGCGACGGGTTACTCACGGCGCCCCGTGCGGACTGCGATCATCAGCGGCACGAGCGCACACAGCTGGCTCGCCGTGGCCGCCATGGCCGCCGCGAGCACCGAGTGGTCGTATAGAGCGCCGAGGGTAGCGCTACCCGAGAACCAGGCGGCGCCGAAGACGACACCGAAAAGACCGTAGGCCGAGCCCAAACGTTCCGGCGCCACCATGTCGGCGACGGCGGCCTGCATCAGGGATTCGTGCGCGCCGAGACCGATGCCCCAGAGCAGCGCTCCAGCGAGCGCCAGCCCGAAGCCTCCGAGAAAGACGAGCGGCGCGTAGACGGCGACGATGAGGGTAACGGGGATCAGCACCACGAGCCCGCGCCTGTCGAAGAGCTTGCCCAGAAGCAGCGAGCCCAAGCCGCCGGCCCCCATGGCGAGCGCATAGAAGATCGGAATCCACGGGCCCGGCACCACGTGGGCGCGGCTGAAGTGAAAGGCGACGAGCGAGTAGTCGGCGAAGCCGAATCCCACCAGGCCGGCGCCGAGGCAGTACCACCAGAAGGCCGGCGGATAATGCCCGACGTCCGCAACCGGGACCTCGCGCCTTCGCTCGATGCGGCCTGCGTAGGGGAACCCCATCCTGGCGGTCGCCACGAGAAGCAGTGTCATGAGCGCTGGAATGGCGAGTGCGGCGAAGGCAAGCGAATAGCTGTGTCGCCAGGCGAGGAGCCCTGCAACAGCCAACGGCCCCAACAGAGCGCCGAGCTGGTCGAGCCCTTCGTTGATTCCGAAGGCCCAGCCGAGTCCCATCTGTCTGCCTGCCTGCGACAGCATGACGTTGCGCGGCGGATTGCGCGTGGCCTTGCCGATCCGCTCGAGGAAAATGAGCACCGCCGCGCTCGGCCAACTGCCGGTGAGCGCCAAGAGCGGCACGGAGGCCATCTGTAAGACATATCCGATGAGGGTGATGGGCCAGTACAGGCGGCTGCGATCTGCCAGCCGCCCGGATACGAGCCGCAGCGCATAGCCCAGGAATTCGCCGAACCCTGTGACGCTGCCGACGACGAGAGCGCTGGCACCCAGCATGCCGAGAAAGGGCCCTGTGACGCTGCGCGCACCCTCATAGGCCATGTCGGCGAAGAGATTGACGACACCGAAAAGGAGAACGAAGTTGAGCGCGGAGCGCTTGCCGAACTCACCTGGCTGGGTCATCGAAAGGTCCCGATCCGGATTTGCAGGACACGATAGCGGAGTGCTCGAATTCGTGTCCACCGCACCGGTGGCTGCCGAATTGACTCAACAGGCGAGCGGAGGGGAAACGGCTTCCCCGTCACCTAGGTGAAGTGTCGGCGCACTTCGGACAGGAATTCGAGGTGGGCATCGGGAGTGGAGAGCTCCTTGCCCATCGTGTCTATGGCGACATGCGTGCAGCCCCACTCGCGACACCATTCGAGCCGCTTTGCGACCTCCTGCGGCGTCCGGTCGCTCCTGCCGATGACCATCTCGCGGCCAAACGTCTCAGGCTCGCGCCCCGCCTCGCGCAAGGCTCCCTCGATATGCTTCCAACCCTCGGTTACCCGGTCGATGGAGCCGCCCGAGAAGATGAATCCGTCACCGATCCGGGCGGCGCGTTTGAAGGCCGCTTCCACGAAGCCGCCGAACCAGATCGGGATGCGCCGCCGCGGCCGCGGATTGAGGCACGCACGATCGATGTGATCGAACCTGCCCTGGAAGCTCACCAACGGCTCGCTCCAGAGCTTGCGCAGCAACTCCACCTGCTCTTCCACGCGTCGGCCGCGGGTGGTGAAATCCTGCCCGAGCGCCTGGTACTCCACGTGATTCCAACCGATGCCGACACCGAGCCGGAATCGGCCGCCCGAGAGCAGGTCCACGTCGGCAACCTGGCGTGCGACGAGTGCCGTCTGCCGCTGCGGCAGGATCAATATTCCGGTCACGAACTCCAGGCGGCGGGTGAGCGCCGCGAGATGCGCGAACATCATGAGTGGATCGTGGAAGGGATGCTTCTCGGTGTAAGGACCCGTGAGCTTCGGCTCGCGGCCCTCGTGCACCGCGCCGAGGACGTGATCGTAGGTGAGGAAGTAGTCATAGCCGAGCGACTCGAGAGTGGTGCCGATGCGGCGTACCGCCTCCGGATCACCGCCGAGCTCGATCTGCGGATAAACGGCACCGATTTTCATGCCCGACCCGGCTATGCGGCACTGCGCGCCGCGCGCGCAATGTGCCGGAGCAACATCTCCGGATCGATCGGCTTGGTGAGGTGTGCGTCGAAGCCCGCCTCGAGGCTCTTCGCCCGATCGGACTCGTGCCCCCATCCCGTGACCGCGATGAGCCGCATGTCCTGACCCCAAGGGGCGACACGCAGGCGCCGGGCCACTTCGTGTCCCGACATGGACGGGAGCCCGATATCGAGGAGCACGACGGAGGGATGCAGCTTCTCGGCGAGCTCGAGGGCACGCTTGCCATCATGGGCGACCGCCGTTTGATACCCGGCGAGCGCAAGCACGTACGAAAGCGAGGTCGCTGCATCGACATTGTCATCGACGATGAGCACGCAAATCCCGGATGCGCCGAGCGCTGTGACCTTCTCGGGTGCCGCGACGGCCTCGGTGAGCGCCGGCGTCTCTTGGGCCCGCGGCAGGCGCACGATGAATTCGCTGCCGAGTCCCGGCCCGGCACTGTGGGCCTCGATCCGTCCGCCGTGTAATCTCACGAGGTCCCGTGCGAGCGACAGTCCGATTCCGAGTCCGCCCGCCGAACGCGTGCCGGGCGCCTCGAGCTGAACGAAGACCTCGAAGAGGGTCGGCAGAGCCTCGGATGCGATTCCGATTCCGTCATCCCTGACGCTGATGACCGCCTCGCCATTCGGGCTCGACGCGGTTACGGTGATATGACCGTCTGCGGGGGTGTACTTCGTCGCGTTGTGAAGCAGATTGCCGACGATCTGTGCCAGACGCACGGCATCACCGCTCACGGAAAGCGGCTCCGTCGGCAAGCTGACGGTCACTTCCTGGCGTGCGGCTTCGGTGAGTGGCCTCACCGATGCGACGGCACTCTCGATGACTTCGCGCAAGTCGAGCTGCTCGTAGTCGATCTCGAGGACGCCGCGGGTCAGACGCGAGACATCGAGCAGATCATCGAGCAGGTGCGCCATCTGGGCGAGCTGCCGGTCGATCATGTGCCTCGCATCGCTCGCCATCTGCGGCGGCACGCCCGGCTCGAGCAGCCGTGTCGCATAGCGGATCGGCGCGAGCGGATTGCGCAGCTCATGGGCGAGCGTCGCGAGGAATGCGTCCTTACGCCTGTCAGCGAGTCGAAACGCCTCCTCGACCTGCTTGCGCTCCGTGATGTCTCTTGCGATCTTCGAGATGCCGATGAGCCGGCCGTCGCGATTGAGGATCGGTGATAGCCGAACCGAGACGGGGATGGTCCGGCCATCCTTGCTCACCCGGATGGTCTCGTAGTGATCCACACGCTCGCCGCGCACGATGCGCGCCAGCGTGGCCTTTTCCGCCTCCCACAGGTCCGCCGGAATGATCCTGTCGATGGCTTGTCCCAGGATCTCCTGACTCGTGTAGCCGAGAAGTCGGGCCGCGCCGTCGTTCCAGGTCGTGACGGTGCCGTCGGGCGCCATACCTATGATGGCATCGTCGGAGGACTCGACGACCGCAGCCAACTGCGCGCGATCACGCTCAGCGCGGCGCCGGTCCAGGCAGGCCGCTAGCGCATACGGCAGCCGCGCATAATGCCTCGGTGTCTTGGCGACGTAGTCGTCGAGCCCCTCCTTCATCGCCTCGACGGCGATCTCCGTGCTGCCCGAGGCAGTGAACATGAGGACGGGACACTCCGGACGCGAGCGCTTGATCCGGCGCAGGGCTTCGATTCCGGTCGTCCACCGCAGCTCATAGTCGATGATCGCTGCATCGAACTCACCCTCGATCATCGTGCGCTCGAATTCCTGAGAATCCCGCGCCGGCAGAACCGTCACCGGGCCGAAGTGCTGGCTGAGCGCGCGGGTGACCAGGTCCCGATCATGGGGATTGTCGTCGATGAGCAGTAGCCGCAGTGGTGGCAACGCTTCCTTTGCGGCGTCGGGAACTGGCTGAGACAAGGGAAATGGCCCCTCGAGCGATTACTCGCCCGCCTCGAGATGGCGCGACTCGTCAAATTCCCCCGAAGGCCGAGCTCTTTTTAGTGGCGGTCCGTTCTGCAATCAGCAGTCTAGCCGACCCATCGGCGAGCAGCTACCCGGCCGCGCGAAGCTCGATCCAGAACCGGCTTCCCTGCCCGGCCGTAGAATCCACCCCGACCTGGCCGCCCATCCGTTCTACACCCTTCCTCACGAGCGCAAGTCCTATGCCGGTGCCGGGATATTTCTCCTCGCCGTGGAGGCGCTGGAAGACCTCGAAGATCCTGGCGTGCTGCGCCGGATCGATGCCGATGCCATTGTCCTTCACCCAGAGGCGCACGCGACTCGAATTGCGACGCTCGGTGCGGATTTGCACCTCGGGCGGTGTCCCCTCGGGCACGAACTTGAGCGCATTGGAAACGAGATTGGTCAGCACCTGGACCAGGGTCGGCTGGTGGGCCATGACGGTCACCTCGGGCCCCACGGCCAGCTCGAGCTTGGCCGACTTGGCTTCGATCGTGCTCTTCAAGAGCGCCAGCGCCTCATCGACCGCGGCTCGTACCTCGAGCTTGCGAGTCGGCAGCTCAGTTCTGGCGAGACGGCTGAACTCGAGGACGTCAGCGATCATGCCGTCCATCCTGACGGAGACCTGCTCGATGGACCGGATGTAGCCGGTGCAGGCCTCCCCGAGTCCCTGTGAGCAGTCCTCGATGAGCGCGCGAACATAACCCTGCAGATTCCTGAGAGGCTCTCTCAAATCGTGCGTGACCGTGTAGGCGAACGCCTCGAGCGCCCGGTTCGCCTGCTCGAGCTCCTCGTTTCGCTCGGTGGAGCGCCGCATCTTGGTCACATCCTCCACGAGGACATCCACGGCATCGTGACCGTTGACTCGCACGCGCAGCAGTGAGAGATAGACGCAAACCGATTCCCCATCGCGGGCCTCGAGCTCGACCTCCCGCTCGGCCGCATCGTTGCGGCTCGCGAGCCGCGGCAACACCTGACGTATCGCTGCCAGAAGCCTGTTGCGGGAAGCCTCGCTCTGTCCATCGAAGCGATCCAGAAGTGCTTTGCAAGCCCGATTGGCGTCGACAATGTCGCCTTCCACGGTCGTGCGCAGCACACCCACGTTCAGCCGCTCGAGAAGCGTGTGCAGGCGCGTTTCCGACCGCAGGGCGCGCAGTCTGATCTCGGCGCGATCCAGGCAGGACCGCACGGCCACGGCGAGACGCATGTAGTGTTTCGGGCTCTTGATCACGTAGTCGTCGAGGCCGGCCTTCATGGCCTCAACGGCTACCTCCTGTGTGCCGGTCGCGGTGAACATGATCACCGGACAGTGCGGCCGGGCCTCCTTGACCGCGCGAACGATGTCCACTCCGTTGGCCCACTTTAGGTTGAAGTCGGTGACGACGACATCGAAGGTCTCATTTGCGAGCGCGTCGCTGAGGCCGCCGTCATCCAGCGGCTCGATCGCCTCCACGTCCGGAAACTGCTTGCGCAGCTCCCGCAGGGTGAGCTGCCGGTCGTGCGGGTTGTCGTCGAGAACGAGCACACGAAGGGTGGGAGCGGTCATCGTCTTGCTCTTGCGGCTGCCCAAAAGCCGCTAACAGTAATCATCACAGCCGGCGATGTCGATGAGGGTCGCGAAGGTCTCGAGTTATTTCTCGTTTAATATCAATAACATATAGCACATTTAGCATGTCGATTAGATTTGCCGGTTCGCATCCCCCAGCTCGTGTGCCAACACGACGGGCGCGCCGCCCGCGTCAAGTCCTGCGCGGGGTCGTGCGTCTCGCGAGCTATCGTAAGCGGCTTTTAGTTCTCCCGTCTCGCCACGAGCCGGAACCGTACGGTCAAGCCGTCTCTCACGCTCAATGCGCCACCCAGCGTGCTGAATGGGGTCAGGCCGAGATCAGTCTGCTCGAGAGGGAACTCGCCGCTTGCCACGACCTCATTCGGCCGCAGATCGTAGTGCACCGGTACGGTGATCGAGCGTGCCTCACCGCGAAGCTGGACGAGCACCCGGGCCGCGATGCCGCCGGGCTTTCCATCGGAGGACGGGCGCAACCCCTCGGCCCGTAACACGATGTCGGGGTATTGCGCCGCGTCCAACACGGCGGGAGTCAACATGTTGTGGCGCACGGCCTGCTGTGCCGACTGGGACACATCGGCCGGGAAATCCGCGCTGTGCTCCGCCGCGCGCGTGGCCGGATCGTCCACCGTGAGCTCACCTGCCGGAATGCGCAAATCGAAGCTGGCCTGCGCCGGATCGCCCGGCACGTAGATCTTGCCGCTGATGCAGCGACAGGACACGACGTGGTTGTGGCCGAAAGCGGCCAGCGCACCTGCCCGATAGACCAGCACGACGAGAAGCGAATCGCTCGGAACGACATCAAAGGGTTGTCCGAGATGCGGGGACGGAGGCGTGCGTGCGGTGGTGGTCTGCGCTCCTCCGGATGGCCCGGGAGGCGCCGTCGAACGAGTCACGCAGCCGGCGAGACCGGCGACCAACACGATCGAGCCGAGCGCCAGGCGCACCTCTGACACGAGGTCACCGCGCCGGCGTGCCGCCGGCCGCGGAGCGCTCGTGCCTCTGGCGCTCACGGATTGCTCGAGCGGAACCCGATTTTCGCGTGGGTGCCGTCGCAGAATGGCTTGTTACCGCTGCCGCCGCAGCGGCAGAGCCGCGCCTGAGTGACACGCGCGACGACCCGCCCGGTGCCCGAGGTGATCTCGAGATTGCCGCGTACCCGCAGCGGGCCGTCGGTCTCCGGGTCGACGGCCAGAACGCCATTGCGAACGGCAAGCATGTCAGTCTTGCCCGACGGCGGCTCACCGGAAGCGGAGAACTTTACCTCGTTATGTGAGCCATCACAGTACGGTTTGTTCTTCGAAGCGCCGCAACGGCAGAGCGTGGCACGGAACACGCCCCGCTCGCCGTTGAGTTGTATGTCGGCGCGTACCGCATACGGGCCGTTCTCTCGGACCGTAACGAGGTTGACGAGCGGTAAGGCCTCCTCCGCCTTGCCATCCCTGCGCCGGTAACGAATAGCCCCCGACGGGCAGACGTGCGCGACCTCGACCAGGCGCTCCACATCCATGGCATCGGGATGTATCCAAGGCCCCTGCACGTTGGCCAGAAAGACATTCGGCGCCCATGTGACGCAGAAGCGCGAATGGATGCACTTCTTGGCATCGAATATCAGAGTGAGATCCTTACCCGCGATCTCTTCGACGCCTCCAGCCACGGATTTGGGTACCGGCGGGGCACCAGGCTGCGCCGGTGCAGGCGCGACCGCCTGGGACACTGCGGCCTCCGGGGTCTGCGATAAATGCTCGAAATCACGCACCGCTCGCTCGGCCAGATCCCCCAGCAGGCGGGCCGCCTGGTCGCTGCGACGATCCCTGCTCTCCAGCGTGGCTGCACCCTTGGCGAGCTCGGCCAGACGCTCCGCGAAGAACCGATGCGCGGCAATGCCCGAGGGAAACCCTGCCGCATCGCGCAAGGCGACGAACGTCACGCCGGCGTGGCATTCGGGAGTCGACGGACCGGCCGAGAAGCGGGTTGCGCGCTCCGCCAACAGCGTCATCGCCCTCATGAGGCCGATTCCGAGGTCGACCGCGATGGCCTTCTCCTGCGCCGGACGCCGGACGCTGTAGGAGTATGCGACCAGCCGTATCATCAACCCATAGGCCGCGTTGGCAACATCCACGCATTGCGCAGCATCCTCGTTCTCGATCCATACACGCCCCTCCGGACGTGGCGGGCGGCGCAGCACCGGGTTGACTGCTGCAGGAAAGGACGGCTGAAAGCCTCTGTTGGTTTTCTTCAGTGCCGCGAATTCGCGGCGGATACCCGAGAATTTCTGGTAGTGCGAGTCCTCGGTATCGGCCTGGGCGCCCTCGCCCTGGCGCACGATGGCATCGAAAGCGGCGAGCGCCGTCTTGGCGCAGATCACCGGCTTTGCGCCGCCGAGATCGACCTCCTCGGGCGAGAGCTGCAGCGCGGGATCACCGCAGAATGCGACTTTCTCGCCGACTCGCTCGACGAACCGGGTGACGCTGTCCCCGAGCGAAGCGTAGAAGTCACCGACGGTATCGTAGTCGATTCCCATCGGCGTCAGGCGCGGCGAGGAGGAGCCCCGCCGGTAGCGCACCGGCGGCTCGAAGCCTTCACCGTCCGGCTCGGTCGAGCCCTTGGGACGCTCGAGATAGATGAAATGCTGCAGCACCGCCTCATTGAACGGCGCCAGCTTCACGACCACGCCGGCGGGCAAATACCCCGGATCGATGGGGAAGTTGCCCCGGCCAAAGCGCGGTGCGCCGCCGAGTGCCGAGGTGATGTTCCATACGGCGCAGAGATGTCCCATTTCCTCGACGGCGATGTCGAGAATGCAACGGCGCCAGCGGGCGGTCGCCGCCGCCTCCTCCGCCGAGAGCCCATCCTGCGCGTCCTTCAGGCTGAAGGCCGCGTAGAGATAGGTGCACATCAGGTTGTGCTCGAGCTCCGAGGCCTCGTAGAGCCGGTGCAGGAGGTCTTCTCGGGTGGGCTGAGCGATATCCATGATGTCCTTCCTCTCTGAGGCGGCGTCGAGCGGGGGAGTCGCGGAATTTTCAGTCTACCAAACGCGTCAAGCGCAGGGGTGCGGATTCCGGCGCGGCTCCGAGCCGCGCCGGGACTGCTGGCTTGCCTGGCGCTATTTGATCAGCCCTTCCGCCTTCATCGCTGCCTGCACCTGCGGGCGCGCAGCCACACGGGCCTGAAAGGCAAGGACGTTCGGAAAAGATGACAGGTCGAACTTCACGGTGCCCGCCCAGTTGGTTATCGTGAAGAGATAGGCATCCGCGACCGTGAAGGAATCGCCGAAGAGATAGGGGCGGCCCTGGAGCTGCTTCTCGATGATGGCATACCGCTTGCGCAGATACGCATGCCGCTCCGTGCGCGTCTCGGCCGGAGTCTCGGCGCGAAACAGCGGCGAATAGGTCTTGTGGAGCTCGGAGTTGATGAAGCCGAGCGTCTCCTGCAGGCGATAGCGCGCCAGCGTGCCCGCGGCGGGCGCAAGGCGCTTTTCGGGCTTCAGATCCGCAAGGTACTGGACGATGACGGGGCCCTCGGTCAGTATCTCGCCGTCATCGAGCTCGAGTGCCGGGACGTAGCCCTTGGGATTGATCGCGAAGTAGTCTCCTTCCGAAGCGATGGTCTTGGTCTTGGTATCCACCTTCTGCAGGCGCAGCTCGATGCCTGCCTCGAGGGCGACGATATGGGGCGACAGCGAGCAGGCGCCGCTCGCGTAATACAATTTCATGCCGGTCTCCTCTCAATCAAAGCAAAGATCACACCGCCACGAAATTACCACTGCCACTTACCTTGGTATAGCTCATTACTTTCGGTAAGCTTAAAAATCAACTCACCTCCCGGTAAGGAGCCCCCATGCCGCACAAGGTCCGCAAGAGCAAAGCCCCTCCTCCGCCACCCGGCTGTCCCATGGGCACCTGTATGGCTTTGCTCGGCGGCGCGTGGACGACCAATGTCATCTGGCAATTGAGCGGCGGCCCGCGCCGCTTCGGCGAGCTCAACAGAGACATCCGCGGCATCTCGCCCAAGATGCTCACCGCGCGGCTGCGGGAGCTCGAGACCAAGGGCGTAGTGAGCCGCGAAGTGGCGCCTACCTCACCCCCCTCGGTGGAATATGCTCTTTCCGCGCTCGGTCAGGAGTTGATCCCGGTCATCGACGCCATCGTACGGGTGGGCACCCGTCTGCTGGAGGATCAGCCGCGCAAAGCGGGCTAGCGGTCGAAGCGATGGCCAGGGCTGGACGTCGACTACACGCGTCAGTGACGACCGGCGCCGATTGCTATCCGAATCGGTAACTCGAAAGGGCGATCGTTCCGCGGAAGTCTTTCTCGCTGTGGATGATCCGTCCCGCCTCCGCCTCTGCCGCGCCTACCGCTACGTGTAGCGGCATCAGATGATCCTCTGTCGGATGCGCCTCTCGCGCGGCCGGCGCGTGCTCCCATTCCACCAGACGCTGCGAGCGCTGAGCGGGCGGGGAGTCGACGAGCGTCTCGCGCAGCCAACCATCGAACTGGACCGAGTCCTCACGTGGAATGCGGGGGCCGAAGAAGCGGCGGAGGTTGTGATAGCTGCTGCCGCTGCCGATGATGAGTACTCCCTCGTCCCTGAGCGGAGCCAGTGCGCGACCGAGCCGCAAGTGGGCCTCGCTGTCGTAGTCGGCCCGAAGCGAGACCTGGAAGACCGGGACGTCCGCCTGCGGGTGAGTAACCGCCAGCAGGGAATAGGTCCCGTGATCGAAGCCTCTCCCGGCATCCAATCGCGTGGCGAGACCTGCCTGTTGAATCAGTGAGTGCGCGCGCACCGCGAGCTGCGGCGAGCCCGCCGCCGGGTAGCTGATGTGATACATCTCCTCCGGAAAGCCGCCGTAGTCGTAGATCATCGGCGGCGCCGCACCCGCCATCACGGCAAAGCCCTTCTCTTCCCAGTGACCGGAGACGACGAGAATGGCCTGCGGCTTTTGCGGGAGCTGCCGCGGCAGCTCCCGCAGGGATTGCTCGAGCCGCGCGTAGGGCCGGCGCGCCTCCTCGTTCATGTAGGGCCAGGGACCGCCCCCGTGGGTGAGATAAAAGGTCGGAAATCTCGCGCTCACGACACTCTCTTCCAGTTTGGCCGCGGCTCAACCCGCACGGCGGTGATCGAGACTCAGGGCACCCGCGCCGTTGGCCACCAGCATGAGGAAGGCGCCGGTGATCGCGACATCCTTGATAAACATGATCGTCTGAATCTGATCGCCGAAGTTGTTGTGGAACAGGATGGCGGCAATCAGGGTGAAACCGGCGAGCAGGAACGCGGCGATGCGGGTATGCCATCCGAAGATGATTGCGAGCGACCCTAACACCTCGGTCGCGATGACGATCGGCAGGAGGGCGGCAGGGACACCCACGCTCGCCATGTAGGCGGCCGTTGCGCCATACGCTGACATCTTGGTCAGCCCCGAGAGAAGGAACAGCGAGGCGAGCAGGACCCGGCCAGCCAGCTCGAAGATCGGGTTGAAACGGGACACCTCGATCGAGACCCGATTACGGATCGAAGGGGTTGCTGCTGTGCTCATTGACGGCTCCTCGAAGGGGAAGATTGCGGCTCGAGGAGGACTGTAGATGCTCGCGCCATTGTCCACTAGACGGTAAAATATGGAAATACCGTCCATCCATATAGACAATCATGGATCTAGATGCCATAGCAGTCTTCGTGCGGGTCGTTGAGACCGGCAGCTTCTCGGCCGCGGCCAGGCGTCTCAGTATGCCGAAGGCCACCGTGAGCGCCAAAGTCGCTCGGCTGGAGCGACGCCTCGGGCTCAGCCTGATCCAGCGGACCACCCGCAAGCTGCGCCTGACCGAGGCCGGCGAGCAGTATTTCCGCCATTGCGCCACGGCCATTCGCGAAGTCGAGCTGGCGGAAACCGCGCTCCAGGCGACGGCGGACAAGCCATCCGGCGTCCTCAGAGTCACGGCTCCCGTCGACCTGGGTCATACGCTGCTGCCGCGGCTCGTGCATGCCTATGCAGCTCGGTATCCGGAGGTCTCGGTCGAGCTCCTCGTCACCAATCGAATCGTCGACCTCGTGGGAGAAGGCATCGACCTCGCGATCCGGCCTTCCCAGGTGTTGAAGGACTCGTCGTTGATCGCGCAGCGCTTCTTCGAGATGGGCTCCAACCTGTGGGCGTCACCGCAGTATCTCGAGCGGCTCGGCGCGCCCGCTCAGCCGCGGGACCTCGGCAGGGCGACATTCGTCGGATTCCTCCCACGCAGCTCCGTGGTGCTCACGAATGGCCGGGCGGATGCCGAGATTGCGATGCTCGGGCGCATTCGCGCCGATGACTTCGAGACGATCCGTGCCCTGCTGCTGTTGGGAGAAGGAATGGCGTGGCTGCCTGACTTCGTCGCGCAGGAGGCCGCGCAGGCTGGCACGCTCGTACCTGTCCTCCCGAAATGGCGGCCGAAGGAGCGCGGCGCCTTCTACTTCGTATACGTCGGGCGCAAGTACGGACTGCCGAAGGTGAAGGCCTTCATTCAGATGGCATTGGAGCTCATCGGCCGCTAGCGGCGCCGGAGTCGTGCGCCTGCAGATCGCGCCCCAATCGGTTAATGTGCCTCGTCCAGGTGGACTGCGTGCCCGCCCGGCGATCAGGCGGCAATGGGAGATGCGCCATGCAATATCACACGAGCTCAGTGCGATGAGGTCGCGCGCCGTGTTCGGGCTCAGCGTGTTGCTGGGCCTGGTCAGTTCCGGCGTGGCTGCGGCCCTGCTGGTATGGCCGGCGCTGCACTCGCTCGACAGCCGCACCGCGTTGTTGTGGCTGGTCGCGCCACACATGTTCCTGCGGTTCATCGGGCTGAGTTTCCTGGTTCCGGGTGTCGTTTCCACATCGTTGCCGGAACAATGGGCAGTGCCGGCCGCCTTGGGCGATCTCGCGGCCGGCGTACTCGCGACCATCGCGACCGCTGCGCTGGCCGCGGTTGCAACCTGGGCCATCGCCGCCGTGTGGGTCTTCAATGTCGTGGGCGCGGTGGACCTGCTCTACGCCTTCTACCGGGGCGCGCGAGTCAGGCTCGATCCGGGCTCGCTCGGTTCCGCGTTCTACATCGTCACCGCGATCGTCCCGTCGCTTCTGGTGACGCACGCTTTGATCTTCGTCGTGCTGATCGGGCGCTGAGCTTCACCAACGAGACCTTGAGCGCAGGCGGGGGGAGCGCGCTAGCGGCGCCAGAGTCGCGCGCTGGCAATCCGCGCGCCCTCGACCAGGGCGGCGAGCTTCATGTAAGCGATGTCCGGCTCGACGGGGCCGAAGCCTGCGAAAGTGCCGTAGCCACAGTCGCTGCCCCCCATCACACGCTCCCGGCCGACGAGCGCAGCGAGCCGCTCGATTCGCTCGGCGACGAGGAGCGGGTGCTCGATGTAGTTGGTGGTCGAGCTGATGACGCCCGGGATCAGGACCTTCTCCTCGGGGAGCTTCACGTCCTTGAACACCGCCCACTCGTGGGCATGCCGCGGATTCGCAGCCTCGAACAGCAGCGCCTGCGGCTTCGCCCGCAGAACGACCGGCAGCAGGCGCTCGAGCGGAATGTCGTGATGATGCGGCCCCTCGTAGTTTCCCCAGCAGACATGCATGCGCACACGGTCCGCCGGTATGTTGCGCAGCGCGTGATTGAGGACCTCGATGTGTCTTGCCGCGAGGATCGTGAACTCCTCCTCGGTGCGATCGCGATACATGGTATGCCGCCCCATGCCGAGATCGGGCGCATCGATCTGCAGGAGAAAACCGGCTGCGGCGATCGCCTCGTATTCGCTGCGGAGCGCCTCGGCGAGCGCCTCCAGATACTGATCCTGACTCGGATAGAAGTCGTTGGGCTGAAACAGGGCGACCACGCCCGGAGAGGCGGCATTCATGAATGCTGCCAGCGGCGCAGCGGCGAGCGCCGCCGACTTCAGATTCTCGAGGTCGGTTGCGAGCGGCCGCATGTCTTTCACACTGACGGGTCCGACGCATCGGGGCCGGCGATACTTCGCCGTCGCGCCGCGCTCGGCGAGCTTCTTCAGCAGACCCGGAAACTCGACCAGATCCTGTCCAGGCTCGCGCGGCGTGTCGCCATCGAAGCCGGAGAGCCGCTCCGAGACATAGGTCGCGTAGCTGACCTTGCTCATCTCGCCATCACTGACGATATCGAGGCCGACCTCCACCTGGCGCCGCACGACCTCCTTCACCGCATTGGCGATGGTGTCCATTGCCTCCGCTCCGTCCGGGTGCCCGCCGGCCCGCGCAAACAGGACATCCGTGACTGCCTGGCTGCGCGGCAGGCTGCCGACATGAGTCGTCAGGATGCGATCGGTGCTTCGCTGCATGAGCCGCCCGCTCGTTATGCGGGCCGATAGGTATTGTTTGAAGTGTGATCCCCGGCCAGCCAGCGCTTCAGATCCGCATGCGCGCTGGCGCGTCGAGTGCGCGCAATCTCATCCGCCTGCGGGTGATCGCGCGTGAACTCCAGGATCAGGCCGTTGGGGTCGGTGACATACACCGAGCGGCAATAGCCGTGCTCCAGCACGAAGGTCTGCGGCGGCTCATAGCCGGCCGCAGACAGCCGCTTCTCGATCTCCGCCTGGGTGTCGCCGTCGACGTTGAGCGCAATGTGATTGAAAGGCGTGAACGGCATCTGCGGGCCGAACTGCTTCTGATCCTCCGGCTTCGCGAAATGGAAGAACGCGAGCGCTCCGCCATCGCCGATGCCGAAGAAAAGATGACAGTAAACGCGCTCGGCGCCGAAGAGCTCATCGATCTCGCACCAGGCGGCCATCAGCGGCAGGCCGATCACCTCCTCGTAGAACTTGCGCGTGGCCTCGAGGTCGTGCGTGACGTAGGCCGTGTGATGCAGGCGGGAAGGCAGCTTTGCGAGGATAGCCATGGTACCTCCAGGTCAGAATCGATACTCGAAGTCGAGCCCATAGCGCCGCGGCAGGGCCCGCCAGAGGAACCCTCCTGGTGAGAATTCCGCATTGTAGATCGTATTGGTGAGGTTCTTCGACCAGGCCGTGACCGTCCAACGGTCACCCTGCAGGCCGAGACTCAGGTTTACCAGGGAGACAGGATCGCGCGAGGTGACGTTGTACGGATCCCACCAGGTCCGGCCGATGTTCTGGAAATCGAGGCGCGCCGTCCCCTTGAGTCCATCCAGCACCGTTTGCTCGTACATCGCCCCCACATTCACCGTGTCCCGCGAGACGAGCGGCGCCTGGTTGCCGAGGACGGTCGGGTCGGCCATCGCGGTGATGCGGCTGTCGGTATAGCCGTAGCCGGCGTACACCTGCAGATGATCCGCCGGATAGGCCGTGAGCTGAATCTCCGCGCCCTTGTAAGTGGCACTCAGATTGCCGAGATTCTGCGTCGAGTTCGCGGCAATGAAGACGAAAAAGTACCCGTTCTGCGAATGCGTATGGAACACGTCGGCATCGACGCTGAGCCGGTCGTGCAGCAGCTGTCCCTTGGCGCCAATCTCGTAGGTGTCGGCAATCTCGGCATTGAACAGGTCTCCGACACCGGCGATGTCGTTCGCCGCGGCCACGGCGCCCACTCCAGTCTGATTGAACCCGCCGCTGCGGAAGCCGCGGCTCCAGTCGGTGTAGAGCGTCCAGTCCCTGTTCGGCTGGTAGCGCAGCGTGAGCTTCGGCTGCCACGCGTCCCAGGTGTGGGTGCGCACTTCGCCGGTGAAGGCATCCGGGTCCGGCAGAAACGCCTTCGGCGTATCGGTGGTGTCACTCACTCGGTCCTGGTCGTAACGCAAAGCCGCGTCGACCTGCCAGCGCTTGGTCAGAGCGTAGGTGGCATCGCCGTAAAATGCCCAGGCGTTACTGTTCTGGGCATCTGCAAGGAACGTTGCGTTCGTGTTGGTCGCAAGTGGATTCGCCGGATCGACGATCGGATCCTCATACACCCTGGGCGGAACGCCGACTCCCCGATCGATGATATTGTCGGTCGAGATGAAGCGTTCCTTGTGCAGGAAATACGCGCCCGCAATCCAGGTGAACGCTGCGTCGGACGGTGAAGTGAACCGCAGATCCTCACTCCATGTCCGTGCGCGAACGAACTGGCTCTGGCTCTCATCGAAGGGACCGCCGAGGAAGGCAGGTATGCCGGACGTCGCTGCATACACGAGCGAAGTGGTGACCGGCCGGAAGTCGTATGCATCACCGGTGTCGATCTCCTTCGTCTGGTCGTAGTCCGTGATCGCCGTGAACGTCCCATATCCGGGGCTGTAGTCGAGCTTCAGCGCCATGTCGAGGACATCGCGGTTGTCCAGCCCCTCGTTGTTGTTCTGGATGGGGCTCGTCACGTCGTTCGCATCAGGCGGCGTGCTCACGCTGGAGAACGGATTCGCCTCGTCGTCGCGCGGAATGATGAAGTAGTAAGCGGTGGTCTCCACGCGATCGTAGTTGAGGCGCCAGTCCGCGGAAAAGGCGTCCGAGGGCTGCCAGATGAGGCGCAGCCTTCCCGCGTAGTCCCGGTAGGGATCGGCCTTGCGATCGAGGTAGGCATTGTGAAGATACCCGTCCGTATTGTAGTAGCTGACGCCCGCCTGGTATTTCAACGTTCCGGCAGCGTCGAGCGGACCGCTCACCAGCGCCTGCGCCCGCTCGGCGAATCCATTGCCGACTCCGACTCTGACCTTCGCCGTGGGCTTGTCGCTCGGCGCCACGGTGTGGATGATGATCGCCCCGCCGATCGCGTCGCGCCCATAGAGGGCTCCCTGCGGACCTTTCAGCACCTCGATCTGCTGCACGTCGAAGAGTTGCTGGTCGAACTGCTCGGGATCGGTCTCCTGGACGCCGTCGACGATGATGGCGACCGAAGGCTCGCTGTTGCGGGCCTGGGATATGCCGCGGATGGTGACGAACGCGTTGCCGACGTTCTGTGTCTCGACGAGCGACATGTTCGGCACCATCGCGATGTAATCACGCGGCGCATTGATTCCGGCCGAGTTGATCGCCTGCTGAGTGATGACACTCTCGGCGATCGGTACGTCATGGAATTGCTCGCTGCGCTTTCGCGCCGTCACCACGACCTCCTGGAGAGTGGCGACGCTCTGCGCCCAAACGGGCACGACCATGAGCTGCGAAAGCACCATGGTCAGCGCCGCCAACCATCCAATATGAGATGTGCGCACGTTGATATCCCCCTGTCATGGATTTGATATTCGGCGTTCTTTCACCTTCGGGTCGGCCATCCGCCCGCGCCTCCAAGCGCGCTGCGGATCTCGGCTCCATGCTCATCGAGAAGAGGAGCCGCGCGGACGCTCTCGGCACGCTCGCCCGCGAATCTGACTGGCGGACGCACCGCTCTGTCTCCGCCGTGTGCCGTCTCGACCGGGACGATCAATCCGAGGTGAGCCACCTGTGGATCGGCGACCACGTCATCGACCCCGTTGATGGGCGCGTGCGGCACATCGTGATCGCTCAGCCTCGCGGCCCAGTGCTGGAGATCTCTCGCCGCGAAGCGGGCCATCAGCTCCGAGCGCAGCACTTCATAGTTGTCGATGCGTGCCTGTCGCGTCGCGAAGCGCGGATCGCGTGCGAGCTGCGGATCGGCCAGCGCCTCGATGAGCCCGGTCCAGAACTTCTCGAGCGATGACAGATGGATGACGATCAGGCGCGCGTCCGCAGTCTGCAGGATGTAGGCCTGCGCCAGACGGGGCCGGTCGCTCGAGCGCGGCACCGTTCCTAGCGCGAAGTACGCCGCGAACGGCTCCACCGCGAAGTGCGTCATGGCCTCGAGCATCGACACCTCGACGAGCACGCCTTCGCCGGTGCGGCCACGTTGAACCAACGCACCCAAGATCCCGTAGGCCGCGTAGATGCCTGTCATGGCGTCCGCAAGCGCAGGTCCGAGAAACTGCGGATCCCGAGGGTCGACTACCACGCTCAGAAACCCGCTGAGCGCTTGTGCGACCGAGTCGTAGCTCGGCCGTTGCGCATACGGTCCGCTGCGGCCGAAGCCACTGATGGCGCAGTAGACGAGCCGCGGATTCAGCTCCTGCAGGCGCTCGGGACCCGAGCCGAGACGCTCCGCGGTGCCGGGCCGGAAGTTCTGGATGAACACGTCCGCCTCGCGGATGAGGCCTTCGAACATCTTTCGATCGGCATCGCGCTTGAGATCCAGTGCGATGCCGCGCTTGTTGCGGTTGTACGCCTGAAAGTGCGGCGAGTACCGGCCGCCCTGATAGCTGCGATAGGGGTCGCCCTCCGGGCTCTCGACCTTGATGACATCGGCGCCGAGGTCGGCGAGCATCATCCCGGCACACGGGCCGGTAATGAACGTGCCCTGCTCGATCACGCGAACGCCGGCGAGAACGCCCGCCAGACTCGAGCGCTGATGAGTCGCGCCGCTCATGGCTTCGGCGTCGAGCCCGCAGGTGCCTCGCCGTCGTAGCGGATGGCCTCGGCAGCCGCATCCGCCATCGCGAAGCCGATCGGGCGACTCTGCTCCTCGACGAGATGCGCGATGAGTCCGGCGGTACGGGCCAACAGCGGCACGCCCTTGAGCGCGCTCAGCGGATAGCCCGCATCGAGCAGGACCGCCGGTATCGCGCCGGAGACATTCAGCACCAGCGGTTTGCCGATCAGCTCCGGCAGCAGCCGCTCGACGGCGCGCGCCGCAGCGGTGTGCACGCCCGCCTTCCCGTGCTCCTGGGCGATCGCAAGAAGCCGCTCCGCGCGCGGATCGGAGCGCTTGTGCAGGGGGTGCCCATAGCCCGGTATCGCACGCTGTTGCGAGCGGTATTCCTGTACGAGCGTGCGGACCGCGCTCTCCTCTGCCTCGCCTTCGTCGATCCGTCTGGCGATCTCGCCCAAGAATCTCCCCGCCCCCTCAGCCGATCCGAGGATCACCGAGCCGCAGCCGAGAAGCCCGGCGGCCACGGCGCCCTGCATCGCCTCCGGCGCGGCGGCGAGCGTCATCCTGCCCGCCTGCACGCTCGGCACGAGGCCATGCTCGGCAATGGCGACCAGGGTTGCATCGAGAATGCGGCTTTGAGCCGGTGTCGGCACGGCGCCCGTGACGAGAAGCCAGAAATAGTCGGTGAAGCCAATCCTCCCCATGAGATCCGCGGCGAGATCGCGCCCGCGGACCCAGATGTGAGTGTCCGTCGAGCCGCACACGGCGGTAGCGGGATTGGAAGCGGGGCCGATCTTCATTTCGTATAGCGAAAGCTTGTTCGTTATACGAATCATCCTGAACCGCCATTCCGCGACCGTCAAGCCCGGCGCGGGCGCCCCGTATCGCCGCTGGCCCCTCTTCCGTCCTTTCGCATACCGAAATACACTCTGCGCTCATGGCCGCACGCAAACCGACCCCGAGCCGCCGCGAAGCGATGGGAGGTCTCGCCAAGGGGATCGCCGTCATTCGGGCCTTCACCCGCGAGCACCCGGCACCGAGCCTGAGCGACATCGCGCGCAGCGCCGATATCCCCGCAGCGACGGCGCGCCGTTGCCTCCTGACGCTGGAGGATCTCGGCTACATCACTCGACATGGCCGAAGCTTCCTCCTGCGGCCGAAAGTCCTCGAGCTCGGCGCCGCCTACCTCGATTCGATGGACATCGAGCACCTGACCAAGAACCATCTCGAAGAGCTCGCACGCAAGACCGGTGATTCTGCGGCGATGTCCGTGCTCGACGGCAACGACATCGTCTACGTCGCTCGGGCTTCCGTGCGAACCCTGCTGCGCCTGGAGGCGCACGTCGGCAGCCGCTTTCCGGCGCATGCGACCTCGATGGGGCGTGTGCTCCTCGCAGGCCTGAGCCGCGAGCGACTGCAGCACTACTTTGACATTGCGAGGCTCGAAGCTCTGACGGATAAGACGGTATGCGACCGGGAAGCGCTGCGTGCGCTCATTGATGAGTGTCGGCACAGCGGCTACGCGGCTGTGGCGGATGAGCTCGCGTACGGGGTCGTTGCTCTCGCCGTGCCGGTACTCGATCAGTCCGGCAGAGTCGTCGCCGCGCTCAACAGCTCGAGCCATTCGGGAAAGATCACCCGGGCGAAGCTCGTCCGCGACCGGCTCGGCATGCTGCGGCAGTTGAGCCGCCAGATCTCCGTCGATCTGCGGGCCATTCCCGGCCTATCGCTCAGCGCGCAGGTCTGATTCGAGGCTCCGCCGTCGGGTCCTTGACGGTGTCTGCTGGCGCCTCTAACCTCATAGCGAAAATGTTTTCGCTATTCGAACGTTGATGCAAGGTCCTGCGGTCACCCGCGATCTTTACCTGCCGGTGGCAGGGGCTCTGCTGCGCTACCGCGACGAAGGCTGCGGACCGGCCGTGTTACTCATTCACGGCTGGACGCTCGATCTCGAAATGTGGGAGCCCCAAGTGACGGCGCTGGGCGATGCGTTTCGCCTCATCCGCTTCGACCGGCGCGGCTTCGGTCTGTCATCCGGCCGCGCCTCGCTCATGGCAGACGCAGAAGACGCGCTCTGCCTGTGCGACAAACTGCAGATCGGGCGGCTCGCCTGCATCGGGATGTCGCAGGGTGCTCGGGTGGCCTTACATCTGTGCCGCATGGCGCCGCAGCGGCTGCAATGCCTCGTCCTCGACGGACCGCCGCGCAGCCGCGAGGAAGTTGGCGCGGAGGAAGGCGAGGACATGCCTCTGACTGAGTATCGTGACCTCATCGCACGCGGCGATATCGAGACTTTCCGCCGCCGCTGGGCGAGCCACCCTCTCATGCAGCTCGAGACTCGCGCCGCCCAACCTCGCGCCCTCCTCGAGCGAATGATGGCTCGATACAACGGTAGCGATTTGCTAGCGGAACCGGTCGCGCCACAAGAGCACTGGGATCGTGACGCGGCGATCCCGCTGAGGGCACCCGTCCTCATCGTCACGGGCGATCGTGACCTGCCCTCCCGGGTGCGCGCCGCGGATGAGCTGGCGGCAGCGCTTCCCGGGGCGCAACGGGCGAGCATCAGCGCAGCCCGCCACATTCCGAGTCTCGACAACTCCCTGTCGTACAACGCGGTCGTGCGGGCGTTCCTCGAGCGTCACGCCGGCTCACGCCACTAGGAGAACACGCATGCCGAACGTCCTCGTCGTCTACTACAGCAGCTACGGCCATCTCGAGATCATGGCGCAGGCACAGGCCGAAGGGGCGCGCAAGGTTCCTGGCGCCGTGGTCACCGTCAAGCGCGTGCCGGAAACCGTTCCCCTCGAGGTCTGCAAGGCCTCCGGCTTCCGCCTCGACCAGGCTGCCCCGGTGGCCGATCCTGCCGAGCTGGAGCGGTACGACGCCATACTCTTCGGCACCCCGACCCGTTTCGGCAACATGGCGGCGCAGATGCGCAATTTCCTCGACCAGACCGGGCCGCTCTGGACCCGGGGAGCGCTCGTGGGGAAAGTGGGCAGCGTCTTTTGCGCCACGGCAAGCCAACATGGAGGCCAGGAGACCACCCTCACCTCCTTCCACACGACCCTGCTGCACCACGGCATGATCATCGTGGGACTGCCTTATACCTTCAAAGACCTGGCGACGCTGCGGGAAGTTACCGGTGGTACGCCTTACGGCGCGAGCTGCGTCACCGGCGCGGGCGCAGAGCTGCGCATGCCCACAGGGCTCGAGCTCGAGATGTGCCGCTTTCAGGGCGAGCACGTCACGCGGATCACCGCGAGACTGGTGGCGGGCTGACCAATAGGCTCTCAGGAAGCTTTGAGCCCAAGCGCCTCCAACAGCAGGCGGGCGAACTGCGGGCCCTTGCCCGCCTCCTCGTGCTTGAAATACACGAACACCTCACGGCAATGTGCGGTCTTCTCCTGGATCGTCCGCGCCCACTGGGCGATATCCTCGGGCGTGTAGCCCTCATCACGCAGCCTGAAATAGCCGCAGTCGGCAGTGACCTCCAGGGGCGTGGTCATTTTCTCGCTGTCGGCGATGCAGAGCGTCAGATTCCGCGCGCGCAGCCGCTCGAACACCTCCGCCGTGAGCCATGAGGCGTGCCGGAACTCGAAAGCGGCCCGGACATCCGGGGGGAAAGCCTCGAGAAAGGCATCGAGCACCGCCAGGTCCTTCCTGAAGAAGGGCGGCAGCTGAAAGAGCAGCATTCCGAGCTTCGGCCCGAGTGTCGCGGCGGTATCGAGGAAGTACTTCAGAGACTCCGCGCAGTCACGCAGCCGCGCATCGTGCGTGATGCGCTTCGGTGCCTTCAGCGTGAACCTGAAATGCGGCGGCGTCTGCCGGCTCCAGCCCGCGAGGATGGACGGGTTGGGCGAGCGGTAGAACGTGTAGTTTATCTCGACGGTCGCGAGGCGCTCTGCATAGAACGGCAGCATCTTCGTGGTCGCAAACTTCTCCGGATAAAAGCTGCCCCGCCACTCGGGATAGTTGTATCCGGACGTTCCGACGAAAATGGCCATGACGCCCGCCCCTGCCGGTTCAGTGATCGTTGCGCGTCACGAGCCGCCGGTACTGACCGAGGTGGCGGATCGCGTGTTGTGTCTTGCCCGCCGATTCGTAGAGCCGGGCCAGGTTGTAATGGCAATCGGCGAAGTTGGGATCCTCCGAGATGGCGGCATGGTAGGCCTCGAGGGCCGCCTCCTTCTTCCCCAGGTCCTCCAGCGCCACGCCCAGGTTGAAGAGCAGCAGCGAATCGGCGCCGCACTGCTCGAGCGCGCGCCGATACACCTTCTCGGCGCCGCGAGCCTCGCCTCGCTCGTGCAGCAGGCGTCCCCAGTTGATCCACGCCGCCGAATTGCCCGGGTCCGCCTCCGCGGCGCGCGCGTACGCGTCGACGGCTCGGGCCGGATCGGTGCTCTCGAGGCGCAGCGCCTCGGCGAACCAGTCATCGGGGCTCACTGCCGACTCTTCCGCCGCCCCGGCTCCCGCCGGCGCCGCGGCGCGCGATGGCCGGTGCTCGATCACCTGCAGGGTCCCATTGCGAATGCTGACATCGAGTCCGAGCAGATACTGGCCGTCATCGGCCTGCCAGTGGTTGAGACCCTCGCGTACGACCACCTGGTCGCCCACCGCGCAGATGGCGAGGCCCGAGAGCGGCAGAGCCTCCGGCAGACGCTGCCGCAACTGCCCGAGCGAGCGGTGGATCCTGCGGCGGGAGATGTTGGCCTGCATCAGCGCGCGGGCCGCGCGCAGGATGATGAGATCCTGGAAGGAGAAGAGATACTGACGCCGCTGCCCGCGGGCCGGACGGACGAAGCCGAGCCTCACCAGGCTCTGCAATGCGCTGCGCGGCAGCTGCAGGACCCGCTCCACGTCCCGCATGCTGTATAAATTCATCGGTAACCCGCTCCTGCAGGTACGGGCGCCCCGGGCCTAACCGCGGCTGCTAGCGTTTGCCCGCCTTGCGCGCCGGCTTGGCCGGCTGCTGCTGCTCGGCGCGCTTCGGCGCCATGCGGGGACCCAACTTGGCGGTCGACGCCTTGGCGGCATCCGCCTTCTCGAGACTCGCGCGCAGCGCCTCCATGAGGTCGATGACCTTGCCGGCACCCTCGGTGGGGAAGTCCGACACGGAGATCTGATGGCCTTCGACTTTCTTGTCGATCGCGGCCTGAATGCGCGCCCTGAGCTCATCGGTGTACGCCGACGGATCGTACTTCTCCGCGGTCTGCTGATTGATGAGCTGTTGGGCCAGGGTGAGCTCCGCCGCCTTCACGTCCTGCTTCGGGATCTCGATCTCACTCGCCGGCCGCACGTCGGCGGCAAAGTGCAGCTGTTGCATGGTGAGCATGTCGCCGACCGGGCGCAGCATGACGATGTAGGCCTTGCCGCGCGCCGCCCAGCGGCCCACCGCGCAGCGCTTGGCCTGCTTGAGCGCCTGCGCGAGGAGCGCATAGGGCTTGGCCCCGCCCTTGTCGGGCGCCAGGTAGTAAGTCTTGTCGAAGTAGACCGGATCGACGGACTCGATTGGGACGAACTCGGCGATCTCGATCGCGTGAGTGCCGGCCTCCTCCAGGGCCTTGATCTCCTCGGGCTCGAAGGTGACATACTGGTCCTTGGCGAACTCGTAGCCCTTCACCATCTGGTCCCGCTCCACGATGGAGCCGTCTTTCTGACAGGTGTATTGCTGCCGCAGACGCGAGCCGCAACCCTTGTGCAGCAGGTTGAAGGAGATGGCACTCGCGGACTGCGTCGCGCTGTAGAGCTTGACGGGTATCGCGACGAGCCCGAACGATATAGTGAGCGATCCGATCGACCGTGCGGCCATGATTGCCTCCGGGGCGAGGCGCCCCGAGTACCGGGTGGTCAATGATGCCACCGGCCACCCGTCTTTTCCACTTGAGGTCGCCGTGTCGTGATCCGGTCGAACAAGCGGAATGTACGGTACAAAGCCCCGATGCTGACGGCAGCGGACAGGAGCTGACTTCGCAACCTGGAGGAAACATCGTACAGGCCATACCAGATAACCGCAACGCTGAGGCAAGGGATACCATCCCTTGTGGGCCGATCTCATCGGCGCAGGCTCCGAGCGCGGCTCGCCGCACGTCGTCGCGGCCGGCATGGCTTTGTGGCCGGGCCGGCGCTAGCGTCCGATCTGCCCGAAGATGCGGGCGAGGCTCTGCTTGTTTGAAAGCCAGTCGTGCCAGCGATCGCCGGTCTTCTCCAGCCGGGCGATCACGTTGCCGACGGTGAAGTCCTCGGGTCGCGACCGGTCGAGCTCATCCCAGCTCAAGGGCATGGACATCGGCGCG
>Ga0134128_10001290_pt1 | contig 32439 bp, 21 predicted proteins | sample KB31754_FD_96462 | JGI IMG/M metagenome (GOLD analysis project Ga0134128, IMG submission 96462) | Terrestrial soil microbial communities with excess Nitrogen fertilizer from Kellogg Biological Station, Michigan, USA - KB3-175-4 | ecosystem: Environmental > Terrestrial > Soil > Unclassified ... | reverse complement strand
GCTTGGCTCGAAATACCCCACCTTTGCCCTCGATTATACCAAGGGGTGGAGCGGCGTACTGGGAAGCGATGTCAATTTCGACAAATGGCGGTTCTCGGTGTGGGACAATATGAACTTTAAATTGCTGGGCGAGATGCGATACCGGCTCGCCATCGGCGGGTTTTTAAATACGGCGCAGGTGTATAGCCCGGACTATCAGCATTTCAACGGCGACCAGACCATCGCCGCGAGCGAATACCTGAACAGCTTCCAACTAATTCCCTATTATGCCCTGAGTACTACGGCGTCATTCTATGCCACAGGGCATCTCGAGCATCATTTCAATGGGCTGCTGACCAATAAGATCCCCCTTTTCCGGCGGCTGAAATGGAATCTGGTGGGTGGTATCAACTCGTATTATGTGCGATATGACAACCATTATGAAGAAGTGTTTGGGGGATTGGAGAATATCTTCAAGATCTTCCGGGTGGACGTGGTAACGTCGTGGCGGGATGGGCAATATTATCAGACCGGAGTGCGCATCGGGGTAGGAGGGATATTCGGTGGGTTGGGGGGGAAAAAAATGTAATTTTGCCGCATGACCTTTTTACACAACCGAGTTTCCCAAAAGGAACTGAAGCAACGGATGTTACAGGAGACCGAGCCCCGGAAGACGATCTCTTTCTACCGGTATTTTCCCATCGACGATCCCAGGGTTTTTCGCGACGGGCTCTACCAGGGGCTGCATGCGTTGCAGGTCTTTGGGCGTATCTATGTGGCGGCCGAGGGCATCAATGCGCAGATCAGCGTGCCCGCTTCGAATTTCGAAGCTTTTCGGGCATGGCTGAATGGGGTTCAGGGGCTCGATGGGCTGCGGCTGAATATAGCCCTGGATGACGACGGCAAGTCGTTTTGGGTCCTTAAGATCAAGGTACGGGATAAGATCGTGGCCGATGGCATCGAAGACCCCGGTTTCGATATGCGCCTAAAGGGACGATATGTCGACGCGGCGAAGTTTAATGAGCTCACCAATCATCCTGACACCATCGTAGTCGATATGCGGAATCATTACGAATACGAGGTGGGGCATTTTGATAAGGCCATCGAAGTTCCCAGCGATACATTCCGGGAGCAGCTCCCCATGTCGGCCCAGCTATTAAAAGACAAGAAAGACGCACCCATCATCATGTACTGCACCGGGGGCATCCGGTGCGAGAAGGCGAGCGCCTATCTCCTGCATCAGGGATTTAGCAATGTCTTTCATCTCGAGGGCGGCATCATCCACTATGCCAATACCGTGAAGGAGCAGGGGCTTGAAAACAAGTTCCGCGGGAAGAATTTTGTCTTTGACGACCGGATGGGAGAGCGCATCACTGGAGAGATCATCGCGCGGTGTCATCAATGCGGGCAGCCGGCGGACACGCATGTCAATTGCCGGAATTCGGGTTGTCATCTGCTTTTTATCCAATGTACTGCGTGCGCGGAGAAATACGAGGGGTGTTGTAGTCCGGAGTGCCTGGAGACGATCCATCTACCCGAGGAGGAGCAGCGGATCCTCCGGCAGGGCGTCGAGAAGGGGGTGCACACCTTCAATAAGTCGAGGAGGAGGAAGGCCGGGAAGGCTGCCACGGGAAAAGACCCGGCATGAGCCTAAGGAGCCCCGGGCAGTATATTTCAGGCCCGAAACAGGCTAAACCGGAACAGGAGTTCCTGAAACGGGACAGAATGCGGTCTTATAAAGCCTCCCACAAAATTCTATTCTTTTCGAATCTAATAAAAAGTGTATAGCGTACGTTTAATATAGATCTAGCGGCTACCGTAGCACTAGCCACTAAAACGATTTAGATCTGTACCCGGTTGTTACCGTCAAAACTAAACCTAAGGCTCTGACCATGAACAAGGCTGCAAAAAGTTTTTTTCGCCTGCGGGGTTGTGTCTGGAACATAGGGTACAGACCTTCCCTGGGGAGTTACGAACGAAGGAAGCTGGGGATCTTTAACGTAATGAATATCCTGGGCCTGTCCGCAGGTATCGTTATTCCGCTCTTTTGCTTTTTTTCAGGAGACCATATTCCCCCGATCATTTGGGTTGCCGCATGCAGCCCGGCCGTCATCAGCACCGTGGTGCTTGTCGCCAACCATTACCAGCAATACGAATTAGCAAGGATCATTTATTTCCTTTTATACCCGTTGATGACGATGGTAACCTATGCGTTGGGCATCGATGCGGGGATCGAGTTCTTTTTTGTGCTCTACGGTGTACTTTCCGTGTTCTTCATGCGGAACATCTACAATATCGTCGTTTCCTTTAGTTTTTCGATGACCTGCTATTTCCTCGTCGAGACGGTATGGACACATTATAGCTATTCCTTAGCAGCGCACAACTTCTATTTCTTTCTCTTCAATCATCTGCTGGCCCTCTTTTTTATTTTTTATGGCTTGCTCCTCGTTCGCGGTGAGAATGCGCGGTATCAGAATCAAACCCGGGATAAGAATTGGCAGCTGCGTCGCAGCAATCTAAAGATCCTGCGGCAGAAGGTGGATCTCAGCGGCAAGGCGGCGCTGCTGGAGGAGAAGACGATGCAACTCACGGAACTGAATTCGCTCAAGAATAAGCTCTTCTCCATCATTGCACACGATCTCAAATCGCCGTTGTACGCGCTGCGCAATTTATTTCGCAACGTGCAGCTCTATGATCTGCCGGGGGAGGAGATCAAACTGCTGATCCCCGAGGTGGTCAACGAGCTGACGTATACCACCGGGCTGATGGAAAATCTCTTGCAATGGGCCAAAAGCCAGATGCAGAATGATTCGGTCAAGCCGCAACTGCTGGATATCGCGAGGATCACAACGGAGGTGTTGCAACTCCTCAGGATACAGGCCGATGCCAAGCGCATCTATATCAATAGCATGATCGAACAGCCGGTGTATGTATATGCGGACAGGGACATGGTCAACCTCGTGCTCAGGAACCTGCTCAGCAATGCCATCAAGTTCACGCCGGAAGAGGGCTCGATCTTTATAGAAGCGCATGAGATGCGGTCGCATATCGAGATAAGCGTTCAGGACACGGGTACGGGCATCACCGAGGACAATCTGCAGAAGCTGCTTTCCGAGCATTATTATACGACCCGCGGCACGGGCGGAGAGGCGGGAACGGGGCTCGGATTGATGCTATGCAAAGAATTCCTTTCCCGCAACGGCGGGCAGATGCGGATAGAAAGCGAACCCGGAAAGGGCAGCACCGTGGTCTTTACGCTTCCGAAGGGGGGAGCTTAGACAGCGAATACAGCGCCCGCTGGTAGGTCTCTTCGTCCGATAGGGCCTGGGGCCGGAACGGCTCGCCGATCACCTTTTCATAGAGCTCGATATAGCGGTTGCCGATGGTGGCGACCCACTCGTCCGTCATCTCCGGGACCGTCTGGCCTTCTTTCCCCATGAAATTGCCCGCGATCAGCCATTCCCGCACGAACTCTTTACTCAACTGTTGCTGTTTTTCGCCCTTGGCCTGCCGCTCTTCGAAACCATCCGCATAAAAATAACGCGAGCTGTCCGGTGTATGGATCTCGTCCATCAGGACGACCTTTCCGTCCAGCAGACCGAACTCGTATTTTGTATCGACGAGGATAAGGCCGCGTTTGGCTGCCAGCTCTCTCCCACGTGCGAAAAGGGCCAACGTATATTTCTCTAATTGTGTATAATGGGCTTCGCTTACGAGACCGCGGCGGATGATCTCAGCACGCGAGATGTCTTCATCATGGCCCACTTCGGCTTTAGTGGAAGGGGTGATGATAGGAGTAGAGAAGTAATCGTTTTCATGTAGACCCTCCGGGAGAGGGACACCGCAAAGCTCGCGCAGACCGGACTTGTATGTGCGCCACGCATGTCCTGTGAGGTTGCCTCTGACGACCATCTCCACCCGAAACGGAGTGCATTTGCGACCGATTGCAACATTGGGCGCGGGCGTGTCCACGAGCCAGTTAGGACAAATATCGGCCGTAGCCTTTAACATATAGGCGGCGATCTGGTTGAGCACCTGTCCTTTATAGGGGATAGGGCGGGGAAGGATCACGTCGAAGGCGGAGATGCGATCGGAGGCGATCATGACCAGCCACTTGTCGGCTATCGTATATACGTCCCGGACCTTACCCCGGTAGAAGTTCGTCTGATGAGGGAATTGAAGCTGCTTCATTTTCGCAAAATTAAATTTTCATGTCAAGATAACAATATGTATTTTAGTAAAATACAAAAGCTTATCAACGAAAACTTGCGCAATGAGAAAAACCCAACTGCAGCACGCGGTGCTGATACTGCTTATGTTGCTTTCCTTATCAGCCTTTTCACAGACTTCCATTACTATTTCCGGTAATGTCCGGCATGCCGTTACCGACGACCGGGTACCGGCCGTGAGCGTGACCATCAAAGGTACTTCTATCGGCACATATACCGACGATCATGGGAATTTCCGGTTGACCACCGGGCAGCAGCCGCCGTTCGTGCTGGTGTTCTCTTCCATAGGTTTCGAGACGCAGGAGGTGCGGGTGGAGAATGCGGGCGCGGGCGTCGATATCAAGCTCCGGCCGGCTTCTACCCTCGGCCGGGAGGTGGTGGTCTCTGCCACGAGGGGCGCGATCCGCAGCCTGGAATCGCCGGTGTCCATCGAGCGGATGGGCGCTACGACGGCGCATGAGGTACCGGCGGCTACGTTCTATGATGCGATCGCCAATCTCAAGGGTGTAGATGCCGTGACGTCTTCGTTGCTCTTCAAGACCATGGGTACCAGAGGTTTCAATGGGAGTGGTAATACACGCATGAACCAGTTTGTCGACGGGATGGATAACCAGGCGCCTGGTCTCAACTTCTCCGTAGGCAATATCGTGGGTCTCAGCGAGCTCGATCTGGACAATGTGGAGTTGTTGCCCGGTGCGTCTTCGGCACTGTATGGATCGGGCGGGATGACCGGGACGATCCTGATGACGAGCAAGGACCCGTTCAAATATCAGGGATTCAGCGCCGAGTACAAGCAAGGTGTCAACCACGTCGGCGATGCTTCGATGAATGCGAAGCCTTACTATAATGTCGGTGCACGGTATGCCCAGGCCTTTAATAACAAATTCGCATTCCGCATTTCGGGAGATTATACGAAGGCGACGGACTGGACAGCGAGCGATACCCGCAACTATGTACCCCTGACCGGCCAGGTCACCGGTGACAGAGACCACAGCACGAACCCGGCTTATGACGGGGTCAATGTCTATGGCGATGAAAGCGGGTATTTCAATGTAAAAAATATCTTTACCCAGGAATCGCAGCAATATGCCGCCGGCGCCCAACAAGCAGCCGCCGCGGCCGCGGCGGCGCAAGCCGCGGGTAATTCGGCCCTCGCCGCGCAATACCAGGCGCAGGCTACACAGTACCAGACCCTGGCCACCCAAACGGGCGAAGTAGGCGCGCTGACGCCGGCGAATTCCAATGTCTCGCGTACGGGATATGCAGAGAGCGCGCTGACCAATTACAGTGCCTATAACTTTAAAGTGTCCGGCGGATTGTATTACAAGGTCTCACCGGGTACCACTCTGAGCCTTACGGGCAATTTCGGGCAGGCGAGCACGCTTTATCAGGGTACGGACAGGTACAGTCTCAAAAACGTGAAGATCGGCCAATACAAGGCGGAGATCAGCGGCAAACACTTCTACGTGCGGGCCTATACCACGCAAGAGAATGCCGGCGACTCCTATGATATGGTAGCCGTGGCCACTCTGCTGAATGAGGCGTACGCGCCGACGGCCAGTACCTGGGCGCCGAACTATCTGGGTGCCTACGCGCTGGCCTTGCAACAAGCCTATGGCGCGGGGCAGACGGGCAACCAGCTGTATCTTACTGCCAGTAATGCGGCCAGGGCTTACGCAGATCAAAACCGGCTGCAACCCGGTACCACAGGTTTCAATACCACGTTCAATACCCTGACCAAGACGGCGATCCCCAATGGCGGGAAGTTCAACGACCAGACGAACCTGTATGTCGGCGATGCCATGTATAATTTCGGGGATGTGGAGAAGACGGTAGACGTGACGGTGGGCGCGCAGACCCGGGAGTTCGTTTTGAACAGCCATGGGACCATCTTTGCCGATACGGCAGGCCGGATCAACATCAACGAGACCGGAGCCTTTGCGCAGGTGCAGCGGGCTTTCCTGGATGATTTCATCAAGCTGAGTGTTTCAGGCCGCTATGATAAGAACTCGAATTTCAAGGGACGGTTCACCCCGCGGGCTACGGCCTTGTTCAAGGTCGCCAAGGACAATTATATCCGTGCGAGCTTTCAGACGGCCTACCGGTTCCCGACGACGCAGAACCAGTTCATCAATTTGCAAACGGGGTCTGCACGCCTCATCGGCGGGTTGCCGCAGTTCATCAGCTATTATGGCTTGAACGACGGCAATACCTATGATACCGCAACGTTGAATCACCTGTCCACGGGCGGGGCGCTGACGCCTTACCAGTATCAGACCTTCAAGCCGGAGTCGGTGGCTTCCTGGGAGCTGGGTTATAAAGGCGTGATCGCCGACAAACTTTTGATCGATGCTTATGGGTTCTATGCGCGGTATACTAATTTCATCGGGCTCACGGTGCTGATCAAAGACCCGACGTTCGGGCCCAGCGGGGTGACCAACCAGACCGCGGCAAATACCTTTGGGCTGTATACCAACAGCTCGACGCATGTCAATACGGTGGGAGCGGGGATCAGCCTGGATTATCGCTTGCCCCAGGGTTTCATTGCCGGGGTGAACTACGCGTATAACAATATCTCCAATTCCAGCAATGGGCAGCAAACGGATTTCAACACGCCGAAGAACAAGTTCAATGTCTCTTTCGCCAACTATACGATTGCGAAATACTACGGGTTTAATGTTACCTACCGGTGGCAGCAGGAATACCTGTACCAGAGCTCCTTTATTACGGGCATCACACCAGCTTTCGGAACGCTGGACGCGCAGATCAGCATGAAAATCCCGCATTTGTCGGGTAGCCTGATCAAGATCGGAGCGTCGAATCTCTTGAATAAATATTATGTCGATGCGATCGGAAATGCGAATATCGGCGGCTTGTACTACGTCTCCTTTGGATATAACGTGTTATGATGAAAATCATCACACGTTAAACCGGAAGTGCATGACGTCGCCGTCTTTTACGACGTAGTCTTTGCCTTCGATGCGGAGCTTGCCGTTGTCGCGGGCTGCCGTTTCGGAGCCATATTGGATATAGTCTTTATAGGCGATGACCTCAGCCTTGATAAAACCTTTTTCGAAGTCGGTATGGATAACGCTGGCGGCCTGGGGCGCTTTCCAGCCTTCGTGGATGGTCCAGGCGCGGACTTCCTGTTCGCCCGCGGTAAAATAGGTCGCGAGATCGAGCAGCTTATAGGTGCTGCGGATGAGCTTGTTCAAGGCCGGCTCGGTCATTTTATACTCCTCCATAAACATCTGCTTATCGGCCGGGTCGTCCATCTCGGAGATCTGGGCTTCGATGGAGTTGTTCATCACGATCACCTGGGCGTTCTCGCCGGCGACGGCGGCTTTGAGCGCTTCCGAGAATTTGTTGCCCGTATGCATCGACGGTTCGTCGACGTTAGCGACGTATAGAACCGGTTTCTCGGTGAGCAGGAAGAGGTCGGCGATGGCGGTGCGGTCCTCTTTTGAGAGATCGAGCTCGCGGATGCTTTTGCCTTGTTCGAGCTGTTGGTAGCAGCGTTTCAGGACTTCGTATTCGGCTTTGATCTTGGGGTCGCCGGTCTTCAGCATCTTTTCCGTTCGGTTGAGCTTTTTTTCGACACTTTCGAGATCTTTGAGCTGGAGCTCGGTGTCGATAATGCCTTTATCACTCACGGGGTTGATGGGCCCTTCGTCGCGGAGGATATTCTCGTCTTCGAAACAGCGGATGACGTGGACGATGGCGTCGACCTCGCGGATATTGGCGAGGAATTTATTGCCGAGACCATCGCCTTTGCTGGCGCCTTTTACCAGACCGGCGATGTCGACAATGGCCAGTTGGGTGGGGACGATGCGTTGGGGCTTTACGAGCGCGGCGAGCTTATCCAGCCGCTCGTCCGGCACGTCGACGAGGCCGGTGTTCGGTTCTATGGTGCAGAACCGGTATTTGCTGGCCTGCGCCTTGGCGCTGTTGCTGACGGCGTTGAATAAAGTTGATTTTCCTACATTCGGTAGACCTACGATGCCTGCTTGTAAAGCCATAAATTCTATTTTTCGAGCCGCAATATTAGGCAATATTGGGTAATTTGGGGTCGTTTAATCTAACACTATGGCACTTAGTAAGATATGGGCGGCTTTTATTCTCATTTCCATCGTGGTTGCGGGGATACGCTATGCGTTCGTGCCGGCGGATCAGGAGATCTTCGGGCAGATGGTGACGGGAAAGACGGGGGATTCGGTAAGCGTGGTGCTGTCCTCGGCTCGGGGGACTGTGGGTGCCGCCGGGGCATCGGCCGTAAAGAAGATGGTGGTCGTGCAGAAGGCGGACGGCCTCATCGAGACCTGTAAGTTCGCGGTGACGCTGGCCCTGGGGCTGGTGGGCATCATGGCCTTGTTCATGGGGCTGGTGACCATTGCCGAGGAGGCCGGGGGCGTGCGGTTCCTGGCACGGGTCACGGGGCCGTTCTTCTCGAAACTGTTTCCCGATATCCCGAAGGGCCATCCATCGATAGGCCATATGGTGATGAATTTCTCGGCCAACCTGCTGGGGCTGGACAATGCGGCGACACCCTTTGCGCTAAAGGCAATGGAAAGTCTGCAGGAGATCAATCCCGATCCGGACAAGGCTTCGAACAGCCAGATCATGTTCCTGTGTCTGCACGCTTCGGGTTTGCAGGTGGTGCCGGTGACCATGATCGCGATACGGGCATCCATGGGTGCGCCCAATCCCACGGATATCTTTATCCCCATCGTGATCGCAACCTTTATCACCACCGTCGCCTCTATGTGTATCGTGGCGGCCTGGCAGCGGATTAATATTTTCAAGCCCGTGGTCCTGGCCTGGGTAGGCAGCCTTAGCGTACTGATCGCTTCGCTGGTCCTCTATCTGCGGAGCCTCGATGTGGACAGGATGCAAGCCTTTTCCCGGGCGCTCAGCGGGGGACTGATCCTGCTGATCTTCCTGGTGATCATCGCCGGGGCGGTCTATAAGAAGATCGATATCTTTTCGGCGTTCGTACAGGGCGCGAAGGGCGGCTTTGACATTGCGGTGCGCATCATCCCTTATCTCGTCGGAATGCTGGCCGCTATCAGCCTGCTGCGTACCAGCGGCACGTTCGACGCGATCATTGATGGAATTCGCTGGCTGGCTTCGCTGTTCGGCGGCGACACGCGATGGGTCGATGGGATGCCCACGGCGCTTGTCAAACCCTTCACGTCGGCGGGCGCACGGGGCATGCTGGTAGACACGATGAAGACCTTAGGCCCTAACAGTTTCGGAGCCCGCTTGTCGGGGACGATGCAGGGGGCTTCGGAGACGGTGTTCTATGTTGTGGCGGTTTATTTTGGCGCTGTCGGTATAAAGAATACGCGCTATTCGATCCCGGCGATGCTGCTCGCGGAGGTGGTGAGTGTGGTGAGCAGCATCGGGCTGGCGTATTTATTCTTCGGTAAATAAAAGGCCCCTGCTTGCGCAGGGGCCGGGCACAGAGCCTAAACCAAAGGGTAGGAGTTATTTTGCCAGATAACCATAATATTGGGCGTCAGTCGAGCAATCCCACCAAACAGGCATACTCCAAATGTTCAGATCGGTAGCATGCGGGTTCAAGGCGATTACATTCGTCAGGTTATAATTGATCTCGAGGTTGGTAGGCAAGGCCCAACGGCGCGGCCAGTACCGGGGATCGGTGGGGCCGGAACCTGTGTACAGGGCTGTGCCTGCAAACAGGGGGCCACGCTGATAGCCGGGATAAACCACGCCAAAGGAACCAACGTCACCGGCGCTAAAATCGAACCGGCGCATATCGTTCCAATTCTCGAGACTGCAACCCATGGCGACATATTTTTGCAACATGATGTCGGACATGGTGAGTGCACCTGCACCGGGGGCAACGGCCGGGCTCGTCAGATAGTTGCTAATATCGCTTTGATTCATCGGCGCCATGTCGGGATTTGTTGTCGTATAACCGCCGCCCTGCCAGGCGGAGAGCTGAGTCTGCATAAAGTTGATGTGCGCCTGGATACCGGCGAGATAGGCGGTGTAAGCATCGGCCTGATCGCCTTTTCTCATTTCAACCTCGGCCTTGATGAAGCACATCTCATGGTAGGTCAGCACCTCGAAGGGGGAAACGGGGCGGATCTGGAAAGAGCCTGTAGAACCCACCACACCGGCGTTGAATGCGGCCGATGAAGGGTACCAGTTGACATTTTGAGCAGGCTGAGCGGAGATGCCCGAATAGGCCGTCGAGCTGCTCCGCATATTGACAAAGACCGTATCGCCGGCATACAGATAGTTGGTGCTGCTGATATAGATCGAACCCGCAGGGTAGGTGACCGTTACGGTAGAACCGCTGGTCGTGAACGTATGCCCTGCCGCGGTCTGGCGGGCAATAAAAGCTGTCAGGGAGTCCGAATTGGAGATGGTGTACTTGATACTCGTAGCTGCTGTCGCCATGGTGGCCGTCAGGATAGAAGCCGGGCCACCTGCCAGCAACCGGGCCGACGGGCCATAGAAATCAACGCCGGTGGAACGATTCCAGGTGTAAGAGGCCACCTGACCCACAGAATTCAATTGAACATTGCCCATGGAGGCCGGTACGATCTTCGTCATCCGGGGATCTGTTACGCCCGCACCACGCATATTCGTGAGGAGATTGTAATAGAACTGGGAAATCCGTTGATTGCTGCCTTCGCCCGCAAAGTTGTAGTTCCCATTGGTAACAACGGGATCGCCTTCCAGGTAATCGAGTACGTTACTGTTGTTGTAGCCGGTTTGAATGACGTTGTCTGCATTGGACTGTGGACCCTGCGACAGGCAGTATAAAACAGAATCCGCGTTGAACAGGTCCGATTTTTTCGACAGCTTGAGCATGTAACGGGCTTTCAGACCCCAGCAAAATTTTATCCACTGAGTCGGATTTCCCTGAAGCCACATATCTCCGGCGGCAAAGGAGGGCGCTGTGGCAGGCTGCGCCTGGCCGAACAGGCTGATTGCCTCGTTCAATTTTGCCATGCATCCGTTGTAGATGGTCTTGCCGTCATCAAATTTCGGGCTCGGTATGAGGGGGTTCAAGGCCTGGGTATAAGGCATTTCGCCGTAGAGATCCAGCATTTCCATAAAGCCCATGGCAGAAAATACATCGGAAGCGGCCATGTAATAGTAGGCATTCTGTGCCTGGGCGGACTTGTACAGATCGGGCAGGTTAGAGGCTACTTCATCGAACCAGGTTTGATAGGACGTTATATTGCCTGTAGACGCTGTCCAGGTTATACCAAGCGCGTTGGCGGAACCGGTACCGCTATAATAGACGCCGGACGCCATTGCCGCGCGAAAATTGGAAACGCCCGCCGTGTACGTATAAAAGTGCTCTATCCATGGCAAGCGGTTTTGCGGGGATACGGTTGCACTGCTGGGATGATCCGGATCGTTGTTTACATTCAGCCACTTTTTACAAGAGGTTGACCCCAACACGAGCAGGCAACCCAGGATGATATATTTTGTATTTCTCATAATTTGCTTTTTTTCAATAATTAAAACGTGACGTTCAGGCCGAGGGTGAAGGCTGCGACAGCCGGTACTCCCAGATAGTCGATACCGGTAGAACCCGAACCGCCTGTTCCGCCTCCGGCGCTAACTTCGGGATCCATTCCCCTGTAGTTGGTCCAGGTGAATAAATTGCTGCCTACCGCGGTCAGCGAGAGATCTTTGATGACCTTTTGGTTGCTCAGCATCCCGGTAAAGTCATACGTCAACGACACCGAACGCAGTTTCACCCAATTTACCGATTGAATAAAATTATAGGAATTGTTCGCGTAGTTCTGCCAATACTGCTCGATCATATTCTTACCATCGACGTTTGTGTTACCGATCTTATAGGTTTGATTGGCGCTATAGGTCTGGCTGAAGGCGGCGCCTGTTTGGCTGTTGACCCCCGTTACGGTAACCGACTGGCGATCGTTCATCAGGGTCCGGCGGCTCAAGCCATTCTCGACCAGGGCATACTCGGTACCGTTATACACGGCCCCACCTTTGCGGATGTCGAGCAGAACGGATAATTGCCATTTCTTGTACCTGAAGGTATTTTCGAAACCGCCGATGAAATCCGGTTCGCGGTTAGCCAGGATCGGAGTGGTGGTGTTAATTTTATAAAGTCCTGTGGTAGGGTCCACCTGGTAGGGGCCGTTTATCATTTCATTCCCTTTAGCATCGAGCTGATGGTAGAACCGGTTGCCCGCCAGTCCAAGGAAATAGCCGCCGTTGGGAACCGATGCTGCTTTTACCGTTCCGAATTGGGCGTCCGTAGGGTAGAAGAGGGATACGCCTGAAAGGAATGTCCCTAGCCGACCCCGGTTGTACGAGAAATTGATCGTCGCATCCCAGCTAAAGTCCTTTTGAGCGATGGGCTTACCGGTAATAGCCACTTCCATCCCCTTGTTGATGACCGAACCCGAGTTGATCGTCTGCAAAATATATCCGCTGGCATTCGACAAACGCGGTTGGGCGATCTGGTTCTTTGTTTCGCTGTGATAGTACGTATAGTCCACACCAATACGGCCATTGAGGAACCTCAACTCTCCACCCACTTCCCATGAACTTTGTATTTCGGGTTTCAAATTGGGGTTACCGCTCGTATACTGGTTGCCTACCCCGTTATAGCCGCCAATGGTGATGGCCGGGTTCTCATAGTAGCCTGTAACATAGGGATTCGCATCTTTGCCGACCTGCGCCCAGCTTCCCCGGAGCTTGCCGAAGGAAAGAATGGTATTTCTGGGTAACAGGGACGTAAAATTGAAGGCGCCGCTGAGCGAAGGATAAAAATAGGATTGGTGGGCCGGAGGCAGCGTAGATGACCAGTCGTTCCGACCTGTGGCAGTGAGGTAAACGATGTCTTTATACGATACCCCAAACTCTCCGAAGGCCCCCGTCAAACGGTGTCTTGAAAGGGCATCGGAAAAGAATTGATTGGTGGTGGCTATATTGGCAAAGTTAGCGTTTGCCTTGCCGGACGAAATGAAGTTATATCCCCAAAGATTTTGACTGGGCGATTCCGTATTTTCCGTCATATTCCCGAGCATCACGTGCGCCTCGAAATCTCCAAAGGTCTTGTGGAAAGTCGTGAGCTCGGTTGTCGTGATGTACGTATAGCCCACGAAATCCTTGCTCAGACGGCCATTCTGATAGTTCGTGCCTACAGCAGAACCCGGGGCGATATAGGTATAATCGTTCGTATTGTACGTGTCGTAACCTACGCGGCCGGTAACATCCCACCAGCTGGTAATTTTATAGTTGGCATTGATCCCGCCGGTGAAACGGTTGGTCTTTTCCGTCAACTGATCCTGGTTGAGGATCCAGTAAGGATTGTCCTGATCGCTTTCCAGCGGAATGGAACCGGCGTACGGGCGGTACTCCGATCCATCGATGTTGATGTACTTCTTCATATTGAAAGTGACCGGCCAGCTGTATACCGCACCCATCGCGCCATTGCCGCCGCCGGTGGCGCCGCCGCTGCTGGCGCTGTATAGCCCGCCGCCCGTCAATGTCCTGGTGATGTTGGCAATAGAATAGGCGACATTGGCGTCGAGCGTCAGTCCGCCATATTTTTGTTCACCGTTGAATCGAAATGTGGTTTTATCGTAACCTGTGTGGGGGACAATGCCTGTTTGATTATAATTGGAAGCCGATAAAAAGAACGAGCCGTTCTTTGAGCCGCCCGAGACATTTACGTTATTGTCATAGACGATGCCGTGCTGAAAGAAATTACCGATATTGTCGTATTTCGTGCTGTCGGCCGGAATTATCGGGCCCCAGGAATAATACTGCGTGTTGCTAGTAAGGGAATTGCCGGTGATCCCACCGACACCGATGGTGTTTAAGCTACCGTTTGCAGCATAGATGCCCGGCCCAAATACGTTTTGAACCTTAGGAAGCTTATCCGCCCAGGAGCTGCTTATCTTACTGGAGACACCGACCTTTGTCGCACCTTCCGCGCCTTTCTTGGTAGTAATGATGACGACACCATCGGCTGCCCGTGATCCGTACAATGCGGCTGCCGCTGCGCCCTTGAGAACCGAAAGGCTTGCGATATCCTCGGGGTTGATATCCATTACGCGATTCGAGTACGTGGTATTGTCGCGGGACAAGCCATCGGTGCCTGTGTTGCCGACGACCGTAGTCGAGTTATCGTAGATGACGCCGTCGACGACAAACAACGGCTGGTTTTGCCTGCTGTCCGATGTCGAGTTACCGCCGCGAATGGTGATCGATGCACCGGCGCCCGGGGAACCGCTGAACTGGGTAACGTTCACACCGGGGACTTTACCGTCCAGCGAGTTGACGATATTCGTATTCTTATTTTTCATGAGTTCCGCAGAGCTCAGTTCTGTAACGGAATAGCCCAGGGCCTTTCGCTCCTTTTTAATACCCAGGGCCGTGACGACGACACCGCCCATCTGGCTGGCTTCTCCCGCTACCAGGTGAACGGTCATGCCGGCGCTCGCTTTGACCTTTTGTCCGGCATAACCTACATAGCTGATCAGCAGGGTGGCGCCTTCTTTTGTCTTAATGGTGAATTCACCCTTATCGTTGGTAACGGCCGCTTGTTTGGTACCGCTAACGGCAACCGTTACGCCGGCCAAGGGTGTACCGTCGTCTGCAAGCACGGTTCCGGTGATGGGAACCCCTTGAGCTTTCACGTTGCCTGTGATCATGCATAGCAGAGCAAACATGATCAAACTAAAAAGCTTCCATTTTCTCATAGTTTTACTTTTTGGAGTTGTGTTTTAAAAATTTATGTAGCAGTTGTTATAAGATCTGGATCCCTTTGCGGCGATACGGCTCGAGCAGCGGGTCCTCCGGCTGCAGTTCCGTGATCACCATGTCTAGGTCTTCAATGGGGCAGACGTGAAAAGGTTGGAAGGAATTGATCTTCTCGGATATGGTGAGACAGATGACCTTCCGGGCGGATTCGATCATGGCTTTTTTTACCTGGACGACCTCCCAGTCGTTATCGGTTACGCCGTTACTGGCATCGATGGCGTTGACGCCGAGGAAGCAGATGTCCGCTTTGATCTGGCGGATCTTCGAGATCGCTTCGCCGCCGACGGTGATGCGGGAGTTTTTGGACACCTTGTCGCCGATAAGGATGACGTCGATGGTGGGGTGGTGGGTATATTCCAGCGCCACGGGCAGGCTTCCGGAGATAAAGGTGGCTTTCAGGGTGGGCGGAAGATGACGGGCCAATTCGATAAGGGTAGTGCCGCCGGTGGTCAGAACGAACATATCGTTCTGGATAAGGGTGGCGGCTTTGCGGGCGATCAGTTTCTTTTGTGCATGCGCGTAAATGGGAGTGCTGGGATAGTGATAGTCGTTAAAAGAGAGGGATAAGGCTCCTCCGTGTACTTTGATAAGTTTGTTATTATCTGCCAGATCCTGCAAATCGCGCCGGATGGTGTCTTCCGAGACGTCGAGCTCCTGGCTGAGGCCGGCGGACAGTACCTGGTTGTGCAGGTTAACCTGGTGTAAAATATAGGCCTGTCTCTCTTGTTTGAGCATGGTCGGTTTTGGTTAGACCGCTTGAGCAGCTTCCAGCGGCATCGCTAAAGTCATTTAAGCCGCTTTCAGCGGCTTTGTGCGGCTTTGTGCAAGCTAATGTAAGCTAAAAAACTGCACAAAAACGCAAACTAGAATTAAAATTGCAAAAAAACGCAGAAAGTATTGCCGAAGGCTGCAAGAAGCAGCATAACGTGGGAGTAATGCGGTTTGAGGTGCGGGAGTGTGCGGACTGAGAATGGCAAATGCGGGAAATTGCGGAAGCCGGACGGGCGCGCAAGTCAGGGGCGCGCCGGCGGTCCGGCGGGAAAGGATGCACGCGCCGACGCAGGCTATTTGGCGGGGACTTTGGACGGGGCAAAGGTGTACCGGACGGTGACGCCAAAGGCCTCGGGAACGAAATTGATATTGGGGAGGATGTCGAGTTCGGGTTTCCAGTCGATCGAGAGATTAATGGGGGCGTTGGCGAATTTATAGTCCAGGCCGACAGCGCCCATGGGACCGAGATAGGTATTCTTGTCCTGCCAGCCGAGGTAGCCGCCGACGCCCCAGAACCACGTAAAAGCAGGGATGCCGCCGATAAGTTGATGCCGTTCATAGAGGCCGCCGAGACCGAAACGGGTGCCCCAGGATACGAGACCTTCGATGGCATTGGTCTCGTCCATAAAATATTTTACACTGACGCTGTTGCTGATGGTGGGGTCGGCTGTGCTGAAACGCAAGCCGACCGCGACTTTATAGTCTTGTGCGGACAGGCGGTTATAGCAGCCACTGATGGCCAGGAGGGCCAGGCAAAAGGCGAGGGCGCGCATAAATAAAGGGATTTTTATCTCAACGTATCTGAGACCGCCAAACGTGCGCAAGGTTTGTTAGAAATTTCTTAAAGCCGGGAATTTTGCCAATCTTAAGCGAGCATACTCCTCTTTGGCAGCAGCAGGGGAAGGGGCAACAATGACCGTTACTGAAGAAATGCCCAAATTTCAGGCTCATGCCATGGAAAAATATTTGCGTAACTTGCGCTATAATTCGAGCTTACAATGGGGCCCTGGTGATTGGCACCTTCCCGGTATGAAATATCCCTATCCGGTAGATTTCAATACAAATAAACCTATCGGACTACCATGATGTTATTTAGACAACCATGATGCATTTGATCGACCGAGCATTGGTATGGTTCAAGGACGGTGACGATAAACGTTCTGATCTGGACGGTAAATATTACCCTTTGTCTGTATTGTATACAAGATTGTTGAGAGAGGTATACCAGGGAAAGAGGATCCAATTCATAAATGTATTTTTTAAATCGGAGAAGACATACGAACTATACCCGAAGTCTCCAAGACACCATCTGCACTTTTCAAACGGCCATCTCTGGTACAATGACGTCTTCGACTTCGATGATTTCAACTCGATGACCGAAGAACAAAAGAAAGTCTTTGTCTGGTCCAGGACATATTCTATCATGGCTGCCGCCGCCAGGAAACTCGGAAATGCCGAATTGGAGCGGGCCAACGAATTTGCGTATAAGTCAGGCATGGAACGGTCGTTGATCGCGGATTATAACGTTTTGGGGATGGAGGTGACACTGTTTGAGCAGGTGGTAAAGGCGTCGATCTGGTATGTCTTTAAGGAAGACGGGATGTATTCCTATCTAGTGATAACCCACGATGAAAAGGAGTTATTCCGCAAGGAACTTGCCAAAGGCGCTCTGGGCAATGAATTCTTCCTTGAGATGTATAAGCGAATTACAGCGAAACACGACACGATAGTTGTTGAATATGTGCGAAGCGCAGAAAGGCCGCCAGTGAAAATCTCCATCGACCCGTCACTCATTGCATCACCCTCACCCAATCCACACACATCCTAACCTTCCCCTCCCTGATCATCTCCAGCGTCGACTCCGGCAGCCCGAAATAAGGCTTGGTTAGCCCATTGACCTTCTCCGGATAAGCGCCGCCAAGCGCAAAATTCACACAAAATAGGGAGTTGGAGACGGTTAAACAGGAGGTGGCCATGTCCAGGAACAAAACAGGGTGCTGGAGGAGCAAACCCCGGGAGTTGAAGGCGCAGCAGGAAAGGATCGATAGGTTCGAGCGAATGATAAATAATCCACGACGGACAGGTAAGTAAGAATGTGGCGGTTGCGGCGTAGGATCAATGATTCGCGGCCGTCGGCGGCGGAGCCGTGGAAGCCGGGGGCGCCGTGGTGTCGGAAATGTCGTCGATGTCCTCGTCCTGCTTGCGTTTGACGTCTTCGAACAATTCCTTTTTGCTTTTGGGGCGACGGTCTTCCTGCCATTTGAATCCACGGAGGATCATATCGTCGAACACGACGTGTTTAAAGGGGTACATAGTGCCTTCCGCATCGTTGCGCAGGATCACGCGATTTAGCTCTCTGCCTGCGGGTTTGCCGGCAGAATCGTATTTGGGTTCGAACCGCATGTCGATGATATCGGCATGGGCTTTATTTACCCCGGTATAGGCTTTCTTCTCGTCCGCAACATAATAGATGCTTTCCGCATTGCCTTTGGCGCGGATGTAATCGATCTCGCCTCCTTTGAAAAAGCCATTGATGGTGGTGCCTTTGAGCTGGTTGTATAGCTTTTTGCCGACCTTGTTGATGGCCAGGCCGTTTTCAAAGACATAAAGCCGGTAGGCTTTTTTGTTCTTCGTATAGACGTACATGGTATCGCCGGTGATCTGGTAGTTGCCACTGCCCCACGCCACGGGATTATAGTACAGCCGGAAGACCGAATCTTTGGATGAATAATACAGACTATCCGACACTGCCTGCAGCGAGTCCGAAAAGATACGAACGTGGTGGTAACCGATCACGAACCGAAGGGTGGTGTCCGTTGTCTTCAATCTGCTGATGGAATCGATCTCGTGACCGGGCAGCGGGGCTTCGGCTACGGCAGTATCGCGGGGTGGTGGCCGTCGCGTTCGGGCCGCCAGGGCAAGGCTATCCTTTCGGCGGATGGCATTGGCGCTATCCGTGAGGCCCACCCGGTCCAGGCTGTCGAGGAAGTCGACATGGCGGACGCTGTCCATCCGGGCCACGACCTTTAGACTGTCGTTGATGGCTACCTGTTTGAGGCTATCGGCCGTCGCCCGTTTTCGGGCGCGTTCTTTGGCTTTTTCTATCGCCATGCTATCCGCAATATCCTGTTGCCGGATCTTGAGGCTATCGTTATACCGTTTTTGCTGGGCTTTCAGGCTATCCGCCCGGTCCCGGGCCAGCTCTTTGAGATTGGCAATGGAGTCCTTTCGCTCCTGTCGTTCCGCCCGCTCTTTGGCCTTTTTCTGACGTTCGAGCTCTTTTGGCGTTGGCGGATTCATACGGAGGCTGTCCGCGCTGGTGATAAGCTTTTTGCCGGTACTATCCTTGATCCTGGATATTTCTCTGACGGAGATATCGCCGCGGGCGCGCCGGAGGCTGTCGAAGGCGATGCGGCCAAGGCTATCGGCGACGCCGGGACCAAGGCTGTCGCTGAGATCTTTGATCTCTACGGTATCGCCATTGGCGCGGGCGACGGAATCCTTCCGGTTCCTGACGGCAGTGAGGTTATGGAGACTATCGGCCGCCCTTTTTTCCAGGCTGTCGACAAAGAGGGTATGGATGCTGTCCTGGATGGCGATGCGTTTCTGATCGGCCTCGAAATCCACGATCCGGCGCGACTCGAGCGTGTCGGCGGTCACATAGAGCGAGTCTTTGTCCCCCTGTTTCAGGATCAGCAGCGGTCGCCGGGTCGCAAAAAAGGTATTCTTCTTTTTGTTGTTGAACATGTAATTGGCGAGCAGCTTGATGCCCTGGGCCGTATCGATATAGATGGCGTTGCCGATGGCGGTGGCAATGCCGGTGGAGTCATCCACCCGGACGCTGTCGCCGGTAAGGCGTTGAGACCCTTCGGTCATCACCGGTCGTTTTCCGAATTCGGCGTGTTTGTTCTGAAGATCATAGTATCCGCTGCGGGTGCGGACGGTTCGTTTGCTGCTGTCTTTGAACTGGATAAAGGTCTCGGTGATGAAGGTCGAGACCTTGGTTTGGGTATTGTATAATAAGGAGTCGGCGGAGAGATCGTATTGCGGGTCCCGGAGGACGACATTGTCATAGAAATGGATGTCCTTGGTGTTTTCGTAGTAAACGCCTCTTTTGCTGGTGAGCACGGATTCCCCGTTTTTGATACGGCCACCGCTCTGATAGGTGCCGATATGGTTGTTAAGGTCATAGTCGAGGCTATCGGTGGTGAGTACGCCCTTGCCATCGGTGAGCTTTACGTTGTGCTGGAAATAGACCATCCTGGCGACCACCATATAGCGCATGAAATCGGAGTAGATGTTCACCGAGTCGTTGTCGTTGATATGGACATTGCGGTAGCAGTCCATATAGTTCTGATTCGGGAACATGATGAGGCTGTCGCAGTAGATGGTGGTCTTATCCTGTTTCAGAATGACGTTGCCCACCAGCGTCTGGAAGGGGTGCGCGGTATCGGTTTGATCATAGTGGTAGGAATCGTTATGAATGATCTCTACGACTTTGACGCTATCGTTTCCAGGTGTTCGAAATTCGAGGTGATTTTGCGCACGGACGCGTATGCCTGTGAACAAGCAGAGAAGTAAACCTACTACGGAGATGCCTGCTTTGATCCTCATCTATTATTGGGTTTCGCCGCGGTAGAGTCCAGGGGGGAGGTCAGATAACCGCCTTTGTCCTTATGGCCGAATACGGAGATGTTCACATAACGTTTGGGATGGGCACGGAAGTCATCCAGCAGAATGTTGAGGCTACGCGTGGTGCCTTCGAGGTTTTGGTAAAGGTGTTTGTCGTTTATCAGGAGGCCAAGGGAGCCGTTGTTGCTATTGACCTTATCCATGACGCCTTTGAGCTCGTTCATGGTAGACTGCAGGGTTTCGACGGCTTCGGGGATCTTCGCAGAAGCCAGGTTGGCGCTGGTCTTGTCGAGGTTGGCCAGAGTCTCGGTAACTTTATCGTTGTTTTTGGACAGGTTGCCGGTGAAATCGTTCACGTTCTTCAGCGACTGGGCCAAATACCCGGACTGCGCGTTAAGGAGCTTTTGCAGTTCCGCAGAGGTAGCGGCCAGGTTGGCCACGATGCTGCTGAGATTATTTTTGAGCCTCGGGTCGAACAAACTGCCGATGACCTCGATGAGCGAGTCGAGGGAGGTCAAAGTGCCGCCCAGTTTCAGGATCACGGGGTTGACGCTCTCCTGGACCTGGGAGAACAGATTGGCTTTTTTCTTGGTCTGGAGGGTGTCGCCATTCCGGAGGAAGTCCCTGGCATCGCCTTTGTCGATGATGATGGAGGCGGCGTTGATGAAGCCGGAATTAATGACACCGGTGGAATTGCTGGGGATATTGACCATCTTTTTCAAGGTGATGGTTACGACGATGCCATTGGAGAGATCTTTGTCCGATTCGTTGATGTCGGTGATGCTGCCGATGGTCAGACCGTCGATCTGGACGGCGTTGGAGACTTCCAGGCCTTCGACATTGTCGAAGATGGCGTATATCTTGGTGGTATGTTGGAATAAGCTGCTGCCTTTGAGAAAATTAAAGCCCAGGATCAATGCGGCGAGGGCGACCACCGCCAGGACACCGATCTTTGTTTCATTAGAAATTTTCATTCGGAGTTAGTTGTGTTTGCAATTGTCTAGCATTCCTGCGGCAAATATATTGAAATTGCCGTCAAGAAGGCAGAAGACAACGTTAAACTCGGATGATCCGGCAGGAAGATGCCGGGTGGCGGCATCGCCGATCGGCACGGGTTCATTTATTGGTTGCCGGTGCCGCTGGTCGTCGAGTCGGCCGTATTGATGGGATGGCCTTCGAGGGTGGCTTGATAGCGTCTGAGCGCCTCCAGCAGGTTGTGGGCGATCTCGTTTTGGCCTTCTTCGCTGTTGAGGTATTTTTCCTCTTCGACGTTGGACAGGAAACCCATTTCGACGAGGACGCTGGGCATGCCGGTAGCCTGGAGGACACGGATGCCCTCATCCCGCTGGAACACCCCTTCGGAGGTACGGCCTGCTTTGGTGAATTCATCTTCCACAAGGGTGGCGAAGAGGGCGCTGTTGGCAAAATATTTTTGTTCGTAAAGTTGGGCCCGCATGATGGCTTCGGGGGAGTTCATATCGAAAGCGGCGCTATCGGAGTTGCTTTCACCCGAGCTGTCCGAGAGCTCACCTTCGCCCCGATCGTTGATGGCCTGGCTTTTGAAGCCGCCGCGATCGGCTTTCCAGATAAACGCTTCGGTGCCGGCGCGGGTATGGTGACCTTCGTAGGTCTCGTAGATAGGTACGCGATGCCTGTGTCTCCCCTTGCCTACATATTTATGACCGATGAGCCGGCGGACGGTGAAGGGGCCGGCAGGATGGCCGTCGTTATCGCAGTGGAGGGCGATGAAGAGATCGCCCCGGGATCTATTAGCCAGATCCGCGCGGTAGTTGAGGCCGGAAGCAATAGTATTACCCCCGCCGGGCATTACGTCGGTGGTTCGGGTGTAGACGATCTTCATGTCCGGGAAGGTCTCGGCGATGAGCGCGCCCAGCTTCATGGAGATGGAGAGGGCGACGTTCGCTTCGGTGGAGAAAAGGCCCTTGGTACCGGTGTCGAAGCCGCCGTGGCCGGGGTCGATGATAATAGTGCGTACACCTCTTCTGGAGGTTGCTTTTCCCGCCGCAGGCCGGGGGCCGCCTGCATGGAAGGAGGTGAGGGCGCAGAATAGGGCGCCCAGGAAGATCATAGTAGATTTTTTATAACTCATGCTCGCAATATATTTCAGCCCCGAAGGGCATCTCTCAAAGTTAATCCTTGTTCTTTTACTCGTTAGCCAGACGATCGCGCCTGATGGGGCAGGGCCCCATCGGCCGAAGGCCCGACATTAGCCGTATCGCGGCGGCTGGCTACTTTTACTCCTGAGCCAGACGATCGCGGTACGCCTTGAAGGCGCTGGCGATGTTACGGGCGACCTCGGTCTGGCCTTTGTTGCTGGCGAGGTAGCGTTCTTCTTCCCGGTTCGTCAGGTAGCCGGTTTCGATGAGTACGCTGGGCATTCCCGTAGCTTCCAGCACGCCGATACCGATATCCCTTTGTTCTACACCGGAGCTGCGACGACCGGCTTTGACGAACTCCTTTTGGACAAGGGTACCGAATAAGGCGCTGTTGGCAAAATATTTTTTCTCATAGAGCTGAGCCCGCATCATGGCTTCGGGCGAACTCATATCATAAGCCTCGCCGGTGCTGTCGCCCATGTTCTCCCCACTGCGCAATTCGTCGATGGCATTGCCTTTTTTAACATTTCGATCTGCGCGCCAGATATAGGTCGTCGTCCCATGCACCATGTTCTTGACCCAGGTGGTAGCGTAGACCGGGACCGACCGTTTCTTATGTCCCCGGCCGACGAGCTTATAGCGGATAAGGTGCTTGACGGGATAGCTGCCGGCGGGCTGTACGGTGGAATTGCAATGAATGCAAATAAACAGATCGCCTTTTTCCCGGTTGGCCAGCTCTGCCCGGTACCAGATGCCTTCCTTTACGGTAGGCTTGTTGCCGGGCATGATGTCCGTTGTTCGGGTGTATACTATTCTGATTCCCGGATAGGCCTGCTGCAGGGCTTTTCCCAATTTCAACGAGATCGCGAGTGTAATATCTTTTTCCTTTGCGATCAGTCCATGACAACCGGGATCAAAGCCACCGTGACCCGGGTCGATGATGATCGTGCGAATCTGCGGCGGTTTCTGCATTTTCCCAAGCGGCGGGATGGTTCGATAAGACACAAGACCAACAGCTATTCCACAAAGTAGTAACAAAGTGGTCGTCTTTCCGATCATAGTTGTTTTATTTTACCAAATCCCTTCAATCTTCACATAATCTTAATGGAGTAATGGCTATTTTTGTCGCCGAACACAGGTCAAAACGAGCAACCTGATTTATTTAATAAACGAATAGGAAATACGTAGAACCGCGAACTATTCGTTTTTTTTGTACCATGTATGAACAGTAACGGACGCAAAATTAGCTCAAAATATTTACTGATATTGATTTTTACTGCTTTATTCTTTTCAGTAACGTTCAATAGACCAGCAAATTATCCGTCCCGCTTCCGTTTTTGCAAAATTCTAACAACTCACACTGCTGTTACCGTCTCCGACGGCATGTGCGTCTCTCCCGACGGCATGTACGTCTCTCCCGACGGCATGTACGTCTCTCCCGACACTACGCATCCCCGTGGGCGGATGGGCCCGGACTCCGTGTTGCCGCGTGCCACGCTGCCTTCGCTGGCCTTATTGACGGACACGGCCAGGGACTCCGTGCTGCGTCCCGCCGATTCAATGCTGGAGGCCAGGCGGGTCGATACCCCCGACTATGTTGTCTCCAAAGACACCCTCTCGGCAAATGTCGACTACAAGGCTTCGGACTCCATCGTGATGGTCGTCCCTTCACACACGATCACGCTTTACAGCAAGGCGGAGGCCAAATACCAGGACGCCGATCTCACGGCGGATCACATTGTCTTTGACCAGAACCGAAGTGTGGTTGTGGCCCATCCTGGGGTGGATACGGCAGGTAAACCCATGGGGCTGCCGAAAATCGTTCAGACAGGCAACACGATGACATCGGACTCTATCATCTACAATATAAAAACCCAGAAGGCGCTGACGACGGGTACCGTCACCAGCTCGGGGGAGATGTTCGTGCATGCGCAAAAGATGAAAAAGGTCACTCCGGAGGTCTATTTTGGCTGGAAGGGGGATTTCACCACCTGTAACCTGGACACCCCGCACTTTGCTTTCCGGGCAAACAAGATGAAGATCGTGAACAAAAAGTTCGCCATCACGGGACCGGTACACCCGGAATTCGAGGGTGTGCCGTTGCCTATCTATATCCCTTTTGGTTTTTTCCCGTTGCAGCAGGGGCGGCATTCGGGATTGCTGCCACCGCAGTTCACGGCAAACGACCAGGCCGGTCTGGGTCTGGAAGGATTGGGTTATTACAAGGTCATCAACGATAATTTCGATATTACCACGCGGGTCAACCTCTACTCCTATGGGGGATGGAACCTTTATTTGACGCCGACCTACAGGGTCAGATACCGGTATAGCGGGAATGTCAACTTTGCCTTGCAGAACACGAAACTGCTGGCGACGGCCGGTTCGGATGCTTATACCACGTCCAAGACCTTTAGCTTCAACTTGAGCCACCAGATGGATCAGAAGGCCCGGCCGGGGACCAATTTCTCCGCTAACGTGAATGTGGCGTCCACCAAATACAACCAGTACCTGTTAAATAACCCTACGGCCAACTATCAGAACCAGCTGAGCTCGTCCATCACCTATAGCCATACCTGGAACCAGAAATACAACCTGACGGTGAGCGCCAACCACAACCAGAACAACGAGAGCGGCATCGTGAACGTAAGCCTGCCCAATATCGCTTTTACGGCGCCGACCATCTACCCGTTTGCCAAGACGACATTCGTGGGAACGCCCAAATGGTATGAGAAGTTCGGGGTCGGCCTAAGCACCACTGTCGCCGGGGCTGCGAGCTTTTATGACTCGACCTTTACGTTCAAGAAAGTGGTGGATACGTTCCAATGGGGCATGCAGAACAGCATCCCGCTGACCCTGGCCCTTCCTATCAAGGGGCCGGTCCAGGTGGCTCCGGGCATCAGCCTGCAGAACCGCGTCTACTCGCGGAAGCTGTACCGGGCGTATGACCCTATCCGAAATAAGGTCGATACCACCGGTATCGAGAAAGGCCTCTATTATGCCAATAACATGAGCTTCAGCCTTAGCCTGAGCACCGCTATATTCGGAACCTTTCAGGGTTTCGGGAAGGGCAGCAGCCTGCTGGGGATACGGCATGTGGTGCGACCTACTATCAGCCTGAGCTATGCGCCGGACATGAACTCGAACCAGTATTATAACCTGAGGACGCCATATGATACGGCGCTGGGGGTGCCCAAGATCCCGCATAGTCAGCGGGTGTCCTATTACGACGGGTCTACCTATGGCGCTTTTGGCGAAGGGACCTTCGGCGGTCTCAGCTTTGGACTGGACAACCATATCGAGATCAAAACGCGGGATAAGTCCGACACTTCCAGCTCCGGGGTCAAGAAGACGACGATCATCGACGGGTTTGGCTTTAACGGAAGCTATAACTACCTGGCGGATTCATTCAAGTTGTCGCCTATCACCTTCTATTTCCGAAGTACGCTGTTCAAAAGCATCAATATTACGGGGGGGGCTACGCTCAATCCTTACCAGAACGATTCGCTGGGTTTCAATATCAACAAATACGCCTGGACCGCCAAGAAATTCTCGCTGGGGCGGATCACGAGCGGCAACCTGGCTATCTCGACCAATTTCAAGAGCAAGCCCAAGGACCCCAAGCTGGACCAGCAGAAACAGGCGGCGGCGGCCGACCAGAACCAGATACCGATGACGATGGAGGAACAGCAGGCGCAGCTCAACTATGCCCGGAACAACCCCGCGCAGTTTGCGGACTTCAATATTCCCTGGTCATTGAACCTTTCGTTGTCGGTTAACTTTACCAATGCGGAGAAGCCGGATTATTCGGGCTTCGCGACGACGATCACCTCGAGCCTTAACTGGAGCGGCGATTTCAACCTCACGGAGAAGTGGAAGGTGGGGTTGAGCGGGTATTATGACCTTCATGCCCTGGAGATGCAGTCGCTGACGATGAGTATATCGCGGGACCTGCACTGCTGGCAGATGTCCATCAACGTTACGCCGGTGGGGTATAGCCACTACTTCAATATTACCATCAGTCCGAAGGCGGGGATACTGGAGGATCTGCGTATCAACAGGACCAAGTATTTCTATAATCAATAGGAGACGCGGCGGCTCACGCCGGATCACCGGGCGGCGTTTGGGCCCGCCAGATAATAATTCCACATCAGATCGAAGACGCGTTGTTTGAGGCTTTCGATGGTTTCGCCGGGTTTTGGGACCACGGGGTCGAGGAAATGCATGTGCAGGCGGCAGGGCCGGACGTAAAACGTCTGGTTGGGTGGCATGATCTTGCGGGTGTTGAAGATGAGGGCCGGGATGATGGGGTGGCCGGTCATGAGGGCGAGACGAAAGGTGCCGTCATGGAAGGCTTTCAGCGGCTCGGCGGTCTTGTTTCGCGTTCCTTCCGGATAGAGGCACATGTGTAAGCCCATTTCCAGGGCATCCCGCATTTTATTGACGCTGTCCCTGCGGCTGGTCTCACTTTTCCGGTCGACGAGGACGCTGCCAGTGCGGTAGAATAGGCCGAAGATGGGGACCCTGGCCATCTCGATCTTGGCGAGGGTCTTGTTGCCGCCGGGGATGCCGGGGTAGGAGACGGGGACGTCGATGAGTGCGTTGTGGTTGCAGGTGACAATATAGGTTTGGCCGGGCGCAAATTTTTCGCGGCCGCGGACACGGAGCGGGCACCCGGCGAGGGGCAGGAAAACGCCCATCCATATGCGCGCGAGGGCGGCCCAACGCCTGGTCTTTATTGGCTCGGGGCGATAATAGCTGAAAAGCAGGAAGGGTATCAGGATGATCAGCATCGTCACGACGAAGATCACGATCACCCAGACGGCCCAGATGCGGCCGAAGATCAACCAGAGAAAGGGAGGGGTGTCTTTTTGCGGATTCATCCTGCAATTTAAGGTGCGTGACCGGATTTATAATGCCCAGTCGATAGGGTCGATGCCCAGCTTCATGAGCCATTGATTGGCCTTGGAAAAATGGCGGCACCCGAAGAACCCCTTGTCTGCACTAAAAGGGGATGGGTGGGCGGCTTTAAGGACGAGGTGTTTGGTCTCGTCGACCAGGACCTGCTTTTCCTGAGCGAATTTGCCCCAAAGAAAAAAGACGACGTTTTCTTTGCCGGCCGATACCTTCGAGATCACGGCATCGGTGAACTCGGCCCAGCCGATCTTGGCATGGCTCATGGGTTCGTTGGCGCGGACGGTGAGCGAAGCGTTGAGCAGGAGAACGCCCTGCTGGGCCCAGTGAGTAAGATCGCCATGGTTGGGTATGGGCATACCGATGTCCTGATGCAGTTCTTTAAAGATGTTGACGAGGGATGGGGGAGGGGGGACGGGTTTCTGGACGGAAAAGCTAAGGCCGTGGGCCTGGCCGGCGCCATGGTAGGGGTCCTGTCCCAGCAAGACGATCTTGACCTTATCGAAAGGGGTGGTGTTGAAGGCGTTGAAGATGAGGCCGCCGGGAGGATAGATCGTTCGGTTGCTCATCTTTTCGTTTTTGAGCAGGGTCGCGATCTGGCCGAAATAGGGTTTGCCAAATTCGGGGCGGAGGAGTTCTTTCCAGCTTTCTTCGATCTTGACGTCCATAATGGGTGGCGGGTGGCCTGCTTTGATTGGGCCGAAGGTAAATAAAACCAACGTTTGGCGCCAACGGGGATTTTTTTTATTTTTGCGGCCTCCTTCCGGCGAATTAGCCGTCCCGGTAGCTCAGCTGAATAGAGCACCTGCCTTCTAAGCAGGCGGTCATTGGTTTGAATCCAATCCGGGACACAAGGCCTTCAAGTCAATGGATTTGAAGGCCTTTATTCGCCAGGCACGCTCCCAACGGGAACGATTTCCAAAGCCCAACGAATCGGCAATTCATCAGATGAGGTCACTTTTAGCACGGCTTTCCGCCAACTGTATCCGTCCCTTAAATGGTTAATTACTACACCCCGCCGATGCTCGTTCCTGCACGATCACTGTATCGAAACCGAACATCTTTTATCTCGCAGGCCTTGACAGAAGATTGGTCTTCAAGACTTTATAAGCCCGGCACTCTTTTGGAAGCATCCTGACGATCTGGCCGCCTTACTCGTTATAAAACCGATTAACCCATGTTCCGCAGCTATCTCAAGATTGCCTTCCGCAGCCTCAGGAAAAGTAAAGGCTATACCGCCCTCAACATCATCGGCCTCGCCGCCGGCCTCGGTGTCTGTCTGCTGATCGTCCTGTACGTCACCGATGAGCTCAGCTACGACCGCTACAACGTCAACGCCGACCGCATTTATCGGATCGATGAGGATAGCTACATCAATAACACCCAGTACGCCGCTGCCAACACCACCAAATTTTTCGGCCCCGCTCTCATCGCTTCCTATCCGAAGATCCAGCAGATGGTCAGGTTCAGGCACCCGGGCGACCTGCTGGTGCGGAAGGGCAACGACCTCGTCCTTGACCACGGCTTCGCCTTTGCCGACTCGACGATCTTCAAGGTCTTCACTCTGCCCATGATCGCCGGCGATCCCAATACCGCCCTCAACGACCCTCACTCCATTGTGATCGATGAGAGCGCCGCCCGCCGCTATTTCAACAGCACCGATGTCGTCGGCCGCACGTTGGAGGTAGGTAGTGACAATACACTCCTCAAGATCACCGGGATCATCCGGGACATGCCGGAACAGTCCCAGTTCCATTTCAGCTTCATTCGCCCCCTCCGCGAATCCTGGACCTTTAATGACCCCGACGACAACGACTGGCTAAGTAGTAATTATTATACCTATATCCTTGCCCAACCAGGCACTACGCGAACCGAGGTCCAGAAGGATGTAGATGCAGTCGTCACCCTCCATATCGGCCCGGCCCTCCGGCAATTGGTCGGCAGTTCGGTGGCCGACTTCAAGAAATCGGGTAATCATGTCGGGTGCCAGGCCTTCCCCCTCACCGACGTACACCTCCATTCCAATAAGTCTTATGAGCTCGAAGCCAACAGCAATATCCAGTTCGTATACATCTTTTCCGTCATCGCCGTGCTCATCCTCCTGATCGCCTGCGTCAATTTCATGAACCTCAGCACCGCCCGCAGCGCCAACCGTGCCAAGGAAGTGGGCATCCGCAAGGTCTCGGGCTCGACAAAAGGACACCTCATCATCCAGTTCCTCACGGAGTCCATCCTGCTCAGCCTCTTCTCCCTCGTCCTCGCTCTGGGCATCGCTGTCCTGCTGCTACCGATGTTCAATCAGCTTGCGGGCAAATCGCTTCATCCCGACATGCTTTTCAGCGGCCGGTTCCTTCTTATCCTCGTAGGTCTGGTGTTGCTGGTCGGCTGTCTCGCAGGCAGCTACCCCGCCTTTTACCTTTCCTCCTTTCAGCCGATCCATGTATTGAAAGGAAAGATGGCCGCAGGTTTCAAGAGCAGCTGGCTCCGCAGCAGCCTGGTGGTCTTTCAATTTTTTATTTCCATTGGCCTCATCGTCAGCACCTTCGTTATCTATCGCCAGCTGCACTATATTCGAAATAAGGAAGTCGGCTTTAACCGGGATCAGGTACTCATCATCCATGACACCTGGTCGCTCGGCCGGGATGGCATGACCAATCTTCGCCAGAACCTGCTGAGCCTTTCCGGGATCACTGATGCAACCGTCACCGACGACGTCCCCACCGCAGGCGCCGCTCAGTATCGTCAGCCGGGCTGGTTCCAGGATGCCTCGTTCGACGTCAGGAAGGCGATCTTCATGACCACGCTCCGTGTCGACGACCATTATGTTCCCACCCTCGGCATGCAGATCGTCAAAGGCCGCAATTTCGATCTCGCGCATTTTCCTACCGACTCCACCGGCGTCATCCTCAATGAAGCCGCCGTAGCGATGCTTGGCGCGAAAGAGCCGCTCAACGTGATCCTCTACAACCGGGCGGATGAGCTCAAGCCCGGTGAATTGAATCACCTGACGCCTCTCGCCTTTCATGTCATCGGCGTTGTAAAAGATTTCAATTATAACTCCATGCATGACAAGATACGTCCCCTTGTCATGATGGTCAACATGTTTAACTGGGGCAGCATGGCCATCCGCTTCCACACGAATGATGTGTTCGATCTCGTCCGGCAGGTGGAAAATAAGTTCCATGCCGCTAAGCAAGGACTGCCCTTTAGCTACACCTTCATGGATAATGACTTTGATAATTTGTATCACGCCGAGCAGCAGACCGGCCGGGTCTTCATCACCTTTGCCGTGTTCGCCATCCTCATCGCCTGCCTCGGTCTCTTCGGCCTCGTTACCTATGCTGCCGAACAACGCACTAAGGAGATCGGGGTCCGCAAGGTCCTTGGCGCCAGCGTGAGTGGAATTGTCGGCCTCCTCAGCCGTGACTTCACGATGCTTGTCGGGATCGCTGCGCTCATCGCCTTCCCCGTCGCATGGTGGGCCATGTCCAAATGGCTGGAGACGTTTGCCTATCGTACGGAGATCAGCTGGTGGATCTTCCTTGTAGCCGGTGCCGTCGCCCTCGTCATTGCGCTGTTGACGGTCAGTATTCAGTCCATCCGCGCGGCCCTCGCTAACCCCATAAATTGCCTCCGCAGCGAATGATCGGCGAATTATCTAACCGGAGCGACAGGGCTGCCAAGCAGCATTAGTGCTTTCTTCTCAAAATCACTGCGGAGCTTCTTTTCAGATCTCCTTCGAATGATACCTCGTTACGGTCAGAGCCATCTTCAATAATTAACAAGCCGGAATTCGGTGGGATGGACCCGAGGTTTTCTGCATATATTACCAATTGCAGTGAATCGCCCAAACCGGGCGGTATTTTTATGACTTTTTGAAAGGCTTTATCAGAAAGGCCCTGTTTTGGAATGATCACTTCATTATTCAACACCACACTCACTGTGTCTCCATCAACAATGCCATTATCATATAAAACCAATGTAAGGCTGTCGGATTTGAAATCAATCGTACGAATGACTTCTGTTTTACGTAACGAAACTTCTGCTGCGGCTGGGATAATTTTTGGAATAGCTTTCTCCGGATTTTCGGCCACTGCAGGGGCTGGTTTTTCGGATACTGCTGACACCGGGCTTTCTGTAATTGTTGCTTTAGGATTTGAGAAGGTAAGGGTATTTGACAATTTCAAACTGTCGAGTTTACTGATCAGCCTCGTCTGAGTCTGTCGATTTTGCTTTTGAAGCGTGATGGTTCCTGTAGCCAAATCCTCGTCACCCGACCGTAGGTCTCGCGTTCGTGTGTGAAAAGGTCCGCTCAAAACCATTATGGTATCAACCATCTTAATGGACAATTCACAAAATGATTTGATGTTGCGGTGTCGGGTCTCAATATTATCGTAGATCAGTTTGTCATCCGAAATAGTAAAAGTACTGTCCTTCCGGATCAGGGTGATTTTCTTTACGGCTATTTTTTCAGCACCTTTGTACGTGAAACTTATCATCGAATAACCGGTCATATCCTGGTTGACGGCCAGCTCAAATGGCATTTGTACCTGGGACGTAGCAATCGTCCCCACCCAAATTCCCGAAAGATCCTGGGAAAAGAGTTGCAAGGGCAGCAAAAACAGTACAAAAATTGCCTTCATCGTAGTGGTAGAATTGGGTTCATTTATTCACAACGATAAATCAATATATTAATTGTTTGGGCAAATAATGAAGCACCAGGCAGCTATTTTAGAATATAGCGAAAAAAATCGTACATTCTCACAAATAACGATCTTCTCGTATGAATGACCGCAAGAAACTCAGAAGGCAATTTTTAAAGGATTCGGCTAAAGCATCAGGTTTAATGATGATGGCGCCTTTGGTGGGTAAGATCAAATTCCTCGAATCTGCCCAAAAACAAAAGGAGATAATTACAACCCCCAATCGTATCAAATTTGCAGTGATCAATATCGATCACCCCCATATTTATGGCATGACCGATGCGATCAAGCGAGGGGGTGGAGAAT
>Ga0134128_10001289_pt1 | contig 32457 bp, 31 predicted proteins | sample KB31754_FD_96462 | JGI IMG/M metagenome (GOLD analysis project Ga0134128, IMG submission 96462) | Terrestrial soil microbial communities with excess Nitrogen fertilizer from Kellogg Biological Station, Michigan, USA - KB3-175-4 | ecosystem: Environmental > Terrestrial > Soil > Unclassified ... | reverse complement strand
GGGCCTGCTCAAGCACGTCGAGCAGATGGACCGCCATGCGGGGTCGCTGGAAGATGCATTGGCGCGCGGTGGTACCGACACCCAGGTGGTGCGGATCGCCACCATGGAAGGAATAGCAAGCGGCTATCTCGCCCGGTGCCTGCCGGCATTGTCGCAATTCGGGGAAAATCTGAATATTGAACTCGTCAGCATTCCGCAAGCCGTCGACCTCAATCGGAAGGAAGCGGACATTTTCCTGAGTTTCTTCAATCCGGACGCACGAGGGCTCAAGAGTTCGCTATTCGGAAAATTCACATTGTTCCTCTATTGTTCGAAAGATTATCTCCGGCAACACGGCATGCCGAAGAACCGGGACGACCTCGATCACCACGTTTTTGTCGGCTACATCGAAGACCTGCTCGCCATTCATGCCGTTCGATGGCTAGACGAAGTCGTGAGTGCGCCGACGATGAGCTTTCGCAGCAATAGCGTTATCGCGCAATGCAATGCGGCCGTTTGCGGGCTGGGCATTACTTTGCTGCCGACTTTCGTCGGCACCGGTGTTCCCGGCTTACAGCGCATATTAGCCGACAAGGTCTCTGTTCAACGGGATGTCTGGGTTTCGGTTCGCACGGAACAAAGCCACCTATCGAGGATCAAATCCGTCACGCAATTTCTCAAGTTCATTTTCGCCCGAGATGCGGATTTTTTGTCGGGCAAAACCGAAAAGCTTGCCGCTTGGAAGCCGAAGGCAGGAACGGTTCCCCCGGCCCGCGCTACTTGACGTGCTCCAGCAGCGCCACCAAGCCCTTGAGGATCTCGGTTGGCGTGGGAGGGCAGCCGCGGATGTGCAGATCAACGGGCATCACATCCTTGACCCCGCCGGCTACTGCATAGCTTCTCGCGAAAGGACCGCCATCCACCGCACATGTCCCGATGGCCACCACCCATTTCGGGTCCGGCGTAGCGTTGTACGTTCGCAGCAGCGCCTCTCGCATGTTCCTGGTCACCGGCCCTGTCACCGTCAAGATATCCGCATGGCGCGGCGAAGCGACGAAACGCAGGCCCAGTCGTTCAAGATCGTAGAATGCGTTGTTGAGTGCATGAATCTCCAGCTCGCAGCCGTTGCATGAGCCGGCATCGACGTGACGAATGGAAAGAGACCGGCCGAGTTTAGCGCGCGCAGCGCGGTGAACCCGCTTTGCCAGTTCCGCAAGCGCGGCTTCATCGGCCGCTGGAGCGGGTTCGGTCAGCGATCCTTGCGTAATGCTTTCGAGCAATGTCCTGCGCATGCTTTTCTCTACAGGTCGTGTCCGGAATACGAGCAGTTGAATGATTTATTGCAGATTGGAAAGTCGGCCACGATGTTGCCCTCGATCGCGGCCTCCAGTAGGGGCCATTGAAACCACGACGCGTCGCGAATGTGACAACGTGCAACGCGACCTCTGCCGTCGAGTCTGAGCCAAACCATCACGTCACCGCGGAAGGCTTCAACAAGCGCAATACCCTCGCAGGCCTTGCTCTTGCCAATCGTTGTCAGGATGGCTCCGTTCGGCAGGTTGTCCAAAATCTGCTCAATCAGCGACAGGCTCTGATCAACCTCGCGAATTCGGATCCAGACGCGTGCGTTGACATCACCAGTTTCAAGGACAGGGACGTCGAATGTAAGCCGGTCGTAGGGGGCGTAGGCTATCGCCCGACGTGCATCGAAGGCGCGGCCGGAAGCGCGCCCGACGTAGCCGCCAGCGCCGAATTGACGTGCAAAATCCGGCTTCACAATGCCGGTCGAGACCGTGCGGTCCTGTAGTGATGCCGTGTTGTCGTAGAGCTCAATCAATCGCGGAAATACGCGTCGCACCTCTCCAATCAATGCGCGGATTTGAGTAACTCCTTCCGGTGCGGGGTCCTGCGCAACGCCGCCTGGCACAATTGCATCCATCATCAGACGGTGCCCAAAAGAGGCGCCAGCCGCCCGCAATGTTCGCTCGCGAAGAATTCCGCATTGTGCATGCATGAGCGAAAATGAGGCGTCATTGCAGATTGCCCCGATGTCGCCGAAATGATTGGCGAGGCGCTCGAGTTCGGCCATCAACGCGCGCAAATAAGCGGCGCGTGGCGGAATCTTCATTTGCAATGCGGCTTCGGCAGCTTGCGCAAACGCAAACGAAATTGCGACCGTGCTGTCGCCGGAGGTCCTTGCCGCGAGCTTTGCCGCATCCTCGAGTACGGAGCCGGCCATGAGCGATTCGATGCCTTTGTGCACCCAGCCGAGACGCTGCTCTAGCCGCACCACATGCTCGCCATTGGCGGAGAATCTGAAATGTCCGGGCTCGATGATGCCGGCGTGCACCGGTCCAACCGGTATCTGATGCAGGGCCTCACCGACCGCCGGCAGAAAAGTGTACGGCTCTTGTCGACGCGCCGGCATTTTCTTGCCGAGCGGGTGCCGAATGGCCCAAAATCCAAGATCTAGCCACGGGCGCGCATCGGACGTGCCGATCGCTTCGAGGCCGGACAGATCGCGGATCGCGCGTTCGAGCCGGTTCGCCGCCGGATGGCGCGAGGCGACGCTCGGATAGTTGCCAGATTTGGCGACACAAGTGACAACTGCGAGCTTGCCTGAGCTCTCGTCCAGGAGCGCCATGTGCACGTCGGGTGCGTCAGCCCAAAGGCCCAGAAGCGTGCAACGGCCTTCCGCTAGCGCAGCGATCGACTGGTGCCACCCATCATTTGTTACGTTGGCGCGCGGCCAAGGGCGGTGCTGTTCGACCACTTCAGTATGCGTGATGTTATCGAGCGGACTCATCGCTACCCCAAAAGCCTTGCGACGTTCTGAAAGCCCGTCACCAGGGCCGGCGGCATGTAGATGCCGGCCATAAGTACCAGCCCCAGATGGGCGAACATCGGCACATAAGAAGCGTCCGCCGGTGCAGCAGGCCCCCGCGGTTCACCGAATGCAATTGTGTTGAGCCGCAAGAACAGGGCACCGAGCGCAACCAGGATCCCCAGCGCGAGAATTGTCGCGAGCCAGGGCGCGCGCGCGAAGGTTGAACTCACCACCAGAAACTCGCTCATGAAGATTCCGAGCGGCGGCAGTCCGGCGATGGCAACGACGCCGAGCACAAGACCCCAGCCGAGAACCGGATGGGTTACCGTGAGCCCGCCCATGTCTGCGATCTTTTGCGTGCCTTTGACCTGTGCGATATGGCCGACAGCGAAAAAGATCGCCGACTTTGTTAGCGAATGCATGGTCATGTGCAACAGGCCGGCAAAATTCGCGAGCGGGCCACCCATCCCAAAGGCGAAAACGATGATGCCCATGTGCTCGATGGACGAGTAGGCGAACATGCGTTTGATGTCGCGCCGACGGTAAAGCATGAGAGCAGCAAACACGCAGGAAATGAGGCCCATAATTACCATCAGCGGCCCAGGTGCGATCGCCGCGGGATTGAGCGCGAGCAGCATCTTAAAACGCAACAGCGCGTAGAGGGCGACATTGAGAAGTAGGCCGGACAGCACGGCAGAAATCGGAGTGGGACCCTCGGCATGCGCGTCGGGTAACCACGCATGGAGTGGCGCAAGCCCGACCTTGGTTCCGTAGCCGAGGAGCAGGAAGACGAAAGCAACGTTGAGAAGTGCTGGATCGAACTTGGCGGCGCGAGTCATCAACACGGTCCACACCATGGCGTCGACGCCTTCGCCAATGACTGGCCGTGCCGCCATGTACACCAGGATCGTGCCGAAGAGCGCGAGCGCGATGCCGACGCTGCCGAGAATGAAGTATTTCCATGCGGCCTCGAGTGCCTCATGCGTCCGATAGATTCCGACCATCAAAACGGTGGTCAGCGTCGCCAACTCGATTGCGACCCACATGAGGCCGATATTGTTGGCAACCAGCGCGAGGTTCATCGCGAACATCAGAATCTGATACATCGCGTGATAGAAACGCACGAAAGTCGGCGTCAGCCGGCCAATCTCGATCTCATGCCCTATGTAACTCGCGCTGAATACGCTGGTGGTAAAAGCGACGAATGTCGTGAGAACAACGAAGACCTTGTTGAGGTCGTCGACCAGCAGATAGGGGCCTGAGCGGGGCTCGATGAAGAACAGCGATACCGCCGTCATGAAAGTCAGCAGCGCCGCGAAAACGTTCAGGCGCGCGCTGAGACGATAGCCAGGCAAGGCCGCAAGGAGGGCGGCTGCGGCAGCAGGAATTACCAGAACGCCCGCAAGTGCGTCGATGATCATCGCCGCTCCCCACGGAACCGGTCGAGAGCCTGCAGATCGACCGTGTCAAACCGTTCGCGAATACGGAAGAGAAAAATGCCGATGACGATGAACGCGATCAGCACCGAAAAGGCGACGCTGATCTCGACCACCAGCGGCATGCCCTTGGCGCCGGTGGCAGCGAGCACGAGCCCATTTTCCAGTGACATGAATCCAATCACCTGGCTTACGGCGTTACGTCTGGTCACCATCATCAGCAGACCCAGCAGCACGACGGAAAGGGCAAAGGCGAGATCCTCGCGAGCGAGCGGATCGGCCTCGGTCGTGACCCGCAACATCACCACCATCGATAGTGCGACAAGCCCCATGCCAAGCAGCATGGCGGGACCAACGCCGACGACCGTTTCGATCTCGCGGTGGATTCCCAGTCGGACGATGATGCGATGAAGCGCGGTTGGGATCACGATGGCCTTGAACACGAGCGCTATCAAAGCCGTAAGATAAAGATGCGGCGCATCCTGAACGAAGGCTTGCCACGCGACAGACGCAGCCAGCACCAGGGCATGCAGCGCAAATATGTTGAGAAGCGCATAGAGACGGTCCTGGTAGAGCTGCATGAAGCTCAGCAGAACCAGAAGTCCTGCCAGCAGGTGCGCTACGTCGAATTGCAGGGCGTTCATCAGAAGCTCCCCGATACGAACCGCAAGAGCGTGGCGAGCAGCGCCAACATGAGGGCCGCGCCAAGAAATTCCGGCACCCGGAACACACGCATCTTTGCGATCGACGTTTCGAACACCGCCAAGAGCAACCCGCCGGCCGCAAGTTTCGCGATATAGACTGCGATGCCGAATGCAATCTCAACCGGTGTCGCGACAGGTCCGGCGATGCCCCAGGGCGTGAAGAGGCAGCAGACCAGCGAGAGGTAGACAAGTAGCTTAAGCTCGGATGCAAGATCGATCAGCGCCAGATGGCGACCTGAATATTCCAGCACCATCGCTTCATGCACCATGGTGAGTTCGAGGTGGGTCGCCGGATTGTCAATCGGGATGCGGGCGTTTTCAGCGATGCCCACCATGATCAGCGCGAGCAACGCGAGGCCGAGCGAGACGCGCAGCCCGACTTCACCGGAAGCCATGTAGGCGGCCATGCTTGTGAGCTGCGTCGACCCTGCAATCAGCGCGAGGGTGAACATGATCATCAACATTGCGGGTTCTGCAAGCGATGCGATCATGACCTCGCGACTCGAGCCGATGCCGCCGAAGCTGGTGCCGACATCGAGCCCGGCGAGCGCGAGGAAAAATCGCGCGCTGCCAAGCAGCGCGATAAGTGCAATCAAGTCGGCTGACCAGGAGAACAGCAATCCGCCTCGAAACGTCGGGACAAGCGATGCCGCCACCCAGGTACCGGCAAACACTATGTAGGGAATGACGCGGAACAGCCATGACGCGCTCTCCGCGAGCACGACCTCTTTTCGCATCAGGCGGATGAGATCACGGTAGGGTTGGAGCAGTGGCGGCCCTTGCCGGCGCAGGAGGCGAGCCTTCGCCTTTCGCACGAAGCCCGTGAGCAGCGGCGACAGTAGCAGCACTAGTAACATTTGCGTTCCTTGGAACGCGAAATCGTGGATCAAGGCCATATCGCAAGCACCAAAAGAAGCAGGACGAGCGCCGCGAATACCAGCGTCAGGTAGCGGCGAATTGTAAGAAACTGCAAAACGTTCAGCCGCTCGGCGGCATAGCCGATGAAGGCGGCAACGGGTGCGTAGAGGGTGTCCCAGATCACATCGTGCAGTTCGACGGTAAGACGCGCCGGCGCCGTTGATCCAGGGGGAGGCATCTCGCCGATCTCGCGCGCGCGGAAGATTGTCGTGCCGAAGACGCGCCGGATCGGCTGAGCAAAACTCGACGCCGTGTATTGTGTCGCAGGGCTCGCCACCGGAAAGCCGCAGTCCCAGGCGGGGCTTCGCCGCAATTTATCGGACGCCAGACGATGGATTGCGAAGGCTGCGAGGGAGCCGGAGAGCGTCACGAAGACAAAAACGAGCAGCCCGTTGTACGAACTGCGGCTTTCCGCAATGGGTACAATGGTGAGCCAATCAAGCCCGGTCTGCCGGGGCATGCTCACCCCAACAAGCGCCGTAGTGACCGGCGCAAGTGCGTCAATGAAAATTCCCGGAAGGATTCCGGCGACAAGGCACAGTGCCGACAGAAAGAACATCGCCGCAAGTGAATTGTTGTCGGTTTCGCATGCATTCGCGGCGGCGGGCGTGCGCGGGCGGCCAAGGAAGCTCACGCCAAAAGCTTTCACGAAACAGGCCGCGGCAAGCGCGGCGGAAAGTGCGAGCAGAGCGCCCACGGCCGGCACGAGTAATTTCAGTCCCCAGGATGGGAGTTGTGGGCTGAGCAGAATGGCTTGGAATGTCAGCCACTCCGACACGAAGCCGTTGAGTGGGGGAAGCGCCGAGATCGCGACGCAGCCGACGAGAAATACAAACGCCGTTTGTGGCATTCGATGGATGAGACCGCCGAGATGCTCCATATCGCGCTCGCCGGTCGCATTGAGTACCGCGCCGGCACCGAAAAAGAGAAGGCTTTTGAATAGCGAGTGATTGAAGACATGAAACAATGCCGCGGTCAGTGCGAGCGCGGCCGCAAACGACATGCCATATACCTTGAAGGCGAGGGCAAGGCCCAGGCCGATATAGATGATGCCGATATTTTCGACCGTATGATAGGCGAGCAGGCGCTTGAGATCGTGTTGCATCAACGCATACAACACACCCATGACCGCCGTTATGCCGCCGACGGCAAGAACCAGCATGCTCCACCACCATTCAGGCGCGCCGAGCAGGTCGAATACAATTCGGATGAACCCATAGATGGCGACCTTTGTCATCACTCCGCTCATCAGTGCGGAGACATGGCTAGGTGCCGCCGGATGTGCGAGTGGCAACCAAGCATGCAGCGGAACGACACCGGCTTTTGATCCGGCGCCGACTACCGCAAGTATCAATACGAGCGCGGCCAACCCGGCTGTGGGGTGTGACGCGCGGACTGCATCGAACAGGTAATTGCCGTCTGCACCCGCCAGCAGACCGAAGGCCAGCAGCAGTGCGAGTGTACCGAAGCTCGCCATCAGCAAATACACATAGCCAGCGCGCAGGTTCTCACGCACCTGGTGGTGCGCTACCACAAGTGCCCAAGATGTGAGCGACATGAATTCCCACGACACCAGAAAGCTGAATGCATCGTCAGCGATTACGACGAGATTCATGGCTGCAAGATAAGCCGGATAAAACGGGACCACACGTTCCGGTGTGTGTTCGTGCCGACCGTAGCCGAGCGCGAACAGGCTAGCGGCGGCGCCGCCAACGTTGACCACTACGAGAAAGAACGCCGACAAGGCATCGATGTGGAAATGCGCGCCGAGCCACGGCAGGCCGAGCGGCAATACCACTGCTGGCGCCTCGGCATGACCGAAGAGGCTGAGCAGCGCCAGAACCAATAGAGTCAATGTAAGGATAAGGCTCGCGCAATATACGATCGCGCTGCCCCACCTTAAGCGCGCCAGAGCAAGTGCGATCGGCGCAAGTGCGATTAACGCCGCCACATTGTAAAGCGTGAATGCAACCGTCATTGCGCCGTTCCTTTGAGCCGCACGCCGCGGCCGCCGGAACTGCTTGTTGTGCCTTCCCCGATCAGTTCAATCCCGGCGGCGCCGAGCGCATCGACCAGTTTCATGAGCGAGTCGACGTTTCCGCGGACAACCCCATCCGAGGCTTCCATGCGCTGGATCGTCGGCAGTGAGAGGCTCGAGCGATGAGCGAGTTCGCGCTGGTCGATGCCCAGTAGCGCTCGTGCGGCTCGTAATTGCCCCGCGGTGATCATGGCAGTGATAGCGGCTTGGTAGGCTGGATATGATTTATAACGTTTTATATATCTATAATGATGTGTCAAGTATCAAAAATCGACTTTCTGCCCGGGTGTCATGCATAGGGCCCCGGCGCAAACGCGCGCCGGCACGAACAGTTCTTAAAAACCGGGCAGGGGCCGCGCGTTCGCAGACCCATGCCCGCACGACATCACCAGACGTAAAGCCAGCCGAGGATAAGAACGACAAGCACACCTGTACCGAGAAGTGTCATCTGCCCCATGGCACTGGCAAAAAAACTGCTGTGATCATGGCCACTTTGCATAGTCATTGGCGATCTCCCGTCCTTGCTTCGATCGTTTCAACGTGGCCGCATTGCTCACATCGAAATGTCCACAATTCCGGTAATGGCCCGGCTTTCGGGGAAACGAAGGCAATCTTCATCGGCTTCCCTTCGCAGGGGCAAACCGGCGCGAATTGCGCGACGACCTGATTTGAGCTTTCCGCAGCCATGAAAAATAGTTGCGCAAGTCAGTGCCGGAGCAAACTAAGGAGCTTCCCTTAAGGACGGCTGCGCCATCACGCGGGACTGACGGCGATGGGTATGGCCGAGGACCGGGGCGGCAATGGGTCGCCAACGGTTGCTGGAATGGGGAGCGTAATTTCGCCCGCAAAGACGGGCCTTGCCGTACTGGTCTCGTCGCGCGACTATGGCCGCAGTAACAGGCTGCTTCACAAGAAATAACAATCGATTAGGGAGGGTGTATGCGTAAAATTCCGAAATTTGCAGCGCTGGGCCTCGCCGCACTTATCTTCGGCGCCGTGACGGCCAGTGCAGACGCCAAGGACAAAGTGAAAGTGGGCTTCATCGGCCCGCTCACCGGCGGCGTGTCCGTCAACGGACTTGGCGGCCGTAACTCAGCCGACCTCGCCGTGCGGCTCCGCAATGGCGATCCGAAGGCCAAATATGAATACGAAATGGTCGTGCTTGACGACGAGTGCAAGCCAAACGTTGCGGTGCAGGTCGCGACGAAGATGGCGGCCGACAAGGACATCATCGCCGCCGCGACGCATTATTGCTCCGCAACGGCAATCGCCACGGTCGACGTGTATCACAAGTTCGGTTTTCCGGTGATCGTATGGGGCGCCGTGCTGCCGGATATCACCTACCGCAACAAGTACGACGAAGTACACCGCGTCAATGGCACGATGATCAATCAGAACGATGCCAATGCCGAGCTGATTTCAAAGCTTGGCTACAAGACGGTGGCGGTCATTCACGACACCACCGACTACGGCAAAGGACACAACGAATATTTCAGTAAGGCCCTGGAGAAAATAGGGAAGGCCAAAATCGTCGGCACGTTCGGCGTGACAGCTGAGCAGCAGGACTTCACCGCCGAACTAACCAAAATCAAAGCACTCAATCCCGACGTCATTTATTTCGGTGGGCTCACGCCGATCGGCGTCCGCATCCGCTCACAAATGGACAAGCTCGGCATCAAGGCGGTGTTCGACGGAACATCGGGCATCGTATCGGATGCCTACATTCAGGGTCTCGGTCCTTTGGCTGAAGGCACGCTCGCGTTCCGCGAGGGAGCGCCGACCGAAAAGTTGCCCGGCGGAAAGTTCTTCATGGAAAAATACAACGCGCAGAAATACGACAATCCGCCGGAAGCCTACGGCGCTTTCGCCTATGCCGCGATGAACATGATTCTCGATTCAATCGAGAAGGTCGGGCCTGACCGCAAAAAAGTCATTGCAGACCTCGGTAACGTCAAGGATCGCGACTCGATTGTCGGCAAGTTCACATTCGACGACCACGGCCAGAACACGGTGGCCGTCATCACGAAGTACGTCGTTCAGGATGGAAAATTCGTCGAGTGGGACGATAGCGAGTATGCCAGCGGCAAGCGCAAGCTGCCGGGGCAAAAATAATTCGACGAGAAGCGGGACCGCCGCGTTGGCGGTCCCCTACAGCTTAACGCTGGGCAAGATTTCCAGACATGGACGCAGGCCTGTTCGCTCAGTACGTCATGAACGGGCTCATGCTCGGCATGATGTATGCCCTGGTGGCCGTCGGGTTCACGCTGTTCTTCGGCGTTCTTGACGTGATCAAATTCTCGCATGGCGACGTACTCACCGTCGGTGCATTTACGGCACTGGCGACCTATGCCGGCCTGCACGCCATGGGCACCAATTCGCGCTGGTTCGATCTTTTCGTCATACTTGCGGTCGCAACGCTTGCAATGGCTCTGCTCGGCATGGGGATCGCGCGCTATCTCGTCATGCCTTTACGCTCGGCGCCGGCACTCAACACGCTATTGATCACGCTGATGCTGGGGACGGTTCTGCGCGAAAGCGTGCGGCTATTTTACCCGCAGGGCGCCAATCCCAAGCCATTTCCGGCGCTGTTGCCGCGCGCTTCTTTCGATTTTGGCGATTTCAACCTCAGACTCGACAATGTCCTCATGTTGTCGGCGGGCGTCCTGGTGATCGCCGGCATTCAATTTCTGCTCAACCGAACCAAACTCGGCCTCGCCATCCGAGCGGTCGCGCAGGACGAAGAAACTGCACGGACGATGGGTATTAATTTTACGGCAATCGTTCTGGTGACATTCGCCATCGGCTCCGCGCTCGCCGCCTTCGCGGGCGTGATGAACGGGCTCTATTACAACGAGATCAATTTCGGAATTGGCCTCTATCTCGGAGTTATCGGCTTTTCCGCCGCCATCATCGGCGGTCTTGGCAGCATCTATGGCGCTATTCTGGGCGGTTTCCTCTTTGCTGGCCTGCAGACGGTCGGCACTGTGCTGCTTCCCTTTGCCAGTGCGTATAAGGATGTCTTTGCCTTCGCCGTCGTCATCGTGATCATGACCTGGCGGCCGACCGGGCTCATTCGGGAAAAAATCAGTGAACGGGTCTAGGCCGGTGGTCGCCAGGAAGGACATTGCTTTATGGCCTGGTGCCATCGCTCTCGCGCTCGTCACGGCCTATCTCATTGCGTTGCTTGCAGCTGAAAAGCAGGCCGTGATCATCGCGCTGCTCGCCGCCGGGATCATTTTTGTCCTCGCCGCGGCATGGTTCGGCCTCGCAAGGGTTGCGAGCGAGTCCTTCAACAGCCACGAAGACGCATTGGCGGTGCTTGCGGTCGTCGCAGCATTGGCGATAGCGGCTTACTTTCACGACAATCATTTTGTGCTTTTGCTGGTCACGACCGTGCTGCTCTATTCGGTGGCGACGCTCGGCCTCAATGTTCAGTTCGGCTTTGCGGGTGTCCTCAATTTTGCCGGCGCATCCTTTTTCGGGATCGGCGCCTATACGTCGGCCGTACTCAATGGACAGACGGCACTGCCCCACATGCTCGTGTTATTGTGCGGCGGGCTCCTGGCAGCTCTTGCCGGCGCATTCCTGTTGTTGCCGGTGCTCCGAACGCGCGGTCACTACGCGGCGGTGGTGACGATTGCCTTCGCGCTGCTGTTCAAGACATTCCTGGAAGTCAATGACGTGCTCGGTGGACCCCAGGGAATGCAGGTCAAGGGCATGCGCATACTTGGCTGGTCATTCAACGACAACACGGAGATCGGCGGCATCTCGTTGTCGTTCTACATGAACTACTTCATCCTCAGTCTGCTGCTTCTTGTCATTACGTTTGTACTCGTGCGGCGGCTCGAGCGCTCGTGGATTGGCCTCAATTTCGACGCCTTGCGGCTCGACGAGACCGCTGCGGGCTGCTTTGGTATCGATGTCGCGCGCTGGAAGATTACCGCCTTTCTCATCGGAAATTTTCTCATTGGTGTTGCCGGCGCGCTATTTGGCATGGTTGGGGGCTTTGTAGCTCCCAACAACTACACATTCGCCGACTCGCTTATCCTCGTGTCGATTTTGCTTTTGGGCGGCATCGGTAATCCGTGGGGCCTGGTGGTTGCGACGATCATTGTCGTCGTTCTTCCCGAGAAATTGCAGACCATTCAGGAATATCGCTTCCTGCTTTACGCGTTGATGGTCATCGCGGTGCTCCTCTTCAGGCCGGAGGGCCTGTTGCCGCGGCCAGTGCGCCGCTATTTTCCCGGCTGGCGACCATGACCTCGATCCTTGAAACGCGCGGCTTGACCAAGCATTTCGGCGGTGTACGCGCGTTGGATGGCCTTGATCTGAGCATTGCGCCGGACGAAATCCTGGGGCTGATCGGCCCGAACGGATCGGGAAAGACCACCTTCTTCAATGTCATCACCGGCATCTACGCTCTCGATGCCGGACAGGTTACGTTCGATGACGCCGACATCACCAATGCGAGCGGCCGAACGGTCTATCACGCCGGAATGTCGCGGACCTTTCAGCGCTCGCGTCTTTCTCTGCCGTTGTCGATTTTCGACAACATCATGATCGGCAACCACAAGCGCCTCAAGCAGGGCCTCTGGTTCAATCTGGTCAGGCGCGGCGATTTCAAACGCGAATTTGAGCGCAGTTACGCCGAGGCGCGTGCGCTTGTTGAAGTGTTCGAGCCCGCGCTGGCGGACCGCATGTTCGAACCTGTTGCGGGCCTGCCGATGATTGACCGGCGCCGCATAGAAATATGCCGGGCGCTCATTAGTGCGCCAAAATTGTTACTTCTTGACGAACCTTCCGCCGGCATGACGCACGACGAAACCGCGGAATTGATGAACGACATTCTGCTGGTCCGTGAGCGCAACAGACACCTCACGATCATTATTGTCGAACACGAGATGGGCGTGATTGAACGCATCACGGACCGTTGCGTCGTGCTTAATTTCGGCCGCAAGATTGCAGAAGGGCCCTACCGCGCTGTCGCCGAGGACGCACAGGTTCAAGAAGCCTATCTTGGAGCCGCATGATGGCAGGCATCCTTGAAATTGAAGAGGTCTACACCGCATACGACAAGGCCGACGTATTGCAGGGCGTGTCACTGACCGTGGAGATGGGCCGCATCACCTGTCTCCTCGGCTCGAATGGCTCCGGAAAAACGACGTTGGTGCGCTCGATTCTCGGTTTGACGCCGGCGCACGCCGGCCGCATCGTCTTTAATGACATCGAGATCACGCGGCTGCCGACCCACAAGATCGTCGCGGCTGGGATCGCCTGCATTCCCGAGGGGCGAAAGGTATTTCCCAAGCTCACTGTCGAGGAAAATCTGCGGATTGGGGCCTACCGCGAACGATCGGATAGAGCGACTTCGGCGCGGCTTGCCGACATCCTGCAAACCTTTCCACGCCTTGCCGAACGGCGTACACAGCTTGCCGGTACGATGTCCGGTGGCGAACAGGCGATGATATCGATCGGCCGCGGATTGATGTGCGCGCCCAAGCTATTGCTTATCGACGAACCGTCGCTTGGGCTGTCGCCGCGCATGGTGAAAGAGAATTTCAATATCATCCGCAACATCAATGAGCGCGGTGTTACGGTGCTCTTGGTTGAGCAGAATGTGCATCAGACGCTTGCTATATCCCACCAGGGGTTTGTTCTGTCGAAAGGCCGCGTGGCGGCGAGCGGCGTGCCGGCCGAACTGGCCGCGCGCCAGGAGGTGCGCGATGCGTATTTTGGTTGAGAAATGCAATCCGCCGTCGAACTGACCCAAGACCTCGTCAGGTTCAACACGATCAACCCGCCAGGGGCCGAGCGTGCCTGTGCCGAGAGACTTGCCGCAATTCTTCAGGGTGCGGGTTTTGCAGTTGAACTTCGCCCATTTGGCGAAGGCCGCGCGCAGGTCGTCGCCCGCATCGGCGGTGCAAGTCACAAATTGCCTATCGGCTTTACCGGCCACCTCGATACCGTGCCACTTGGCGCGCAACCCTGGTCGGTTGAACCGCTGGGCGGCGCGATCGTTGACGGAAAACTCTATGGCCGCGGATCGTCCGATATGAAAAGCGGTGTGGCTGCGTTTATTGCCGCTTGTGTTGGACTGGCTGACAGGCTTGTTGCGACGCCCGGCGTCGTATTGATCATCACCGCGGGCGAGGAAACCGGCTGCTCCGGCGCCGATGCACTCGTCCGTGATAAACCACAGCTTCCACCCGTCGGCGCCCTGGTTGTGGCGGAACCAACTGGTAACCGCCCACTTATCGGCCATAAAGGTGCGCTGTGGCTCGAAGCAGTCACCAAAGGTCTCACGGCGCATGGCTCAATGCCGGAGAAGGGCGTCAATGCGGTGTATCGGGCTGCACGTGCGGTCACTGCATTGGAGGAATTCGACTTCAATGTCGCCCGTCACGACGTCCTTGGCGCGCCGACGCTCAACGTCGGCACGTTAAATGGTGGTCTTAACATCAATTCGGTGCCGGATCGCGCAATAATCGGAATCGATATCCGCACGATTCCGAGTCAAAGCCACGCCAAAATTCGCGAGGAACTGACAAGCTATCTTGGCACGGATGTCACGCTTGGCACGTTACTCGATGCGCAAAGTGTTTGGACAGATCCAAGCAATGCGTGGATCCAGAGTGTAATGCGAAATGCGCGCGAAATTGCGAGAGTCGACACGGCGCTTGGCGGTGCACCATATTTCACCGATGCTTCTGTCTTGACGCCCGCTCTTGGTTCGCCGCCGACCGCAATTATCGGCCCTGGCGAATTGGCGTTGGCACATCAGACGGATGAATATTGTCTGGTTTCACGCGTGGAACAGGCTGCGGAGCTTTATGTGCGCCTCATCCGTGACTGGTGCGAGATCTGAGCATCAACGTGGCCGATTTGTCGCGGTCAGGCGCGGCTCGACCTCGCGAGCGGCTTCTTCCATGGTCATAAATACCGCGCCGTCTTTGGTGAGCTTGTCGATCAAGTCCTCAAGGCCGAGCATCCTGTACCCCCGCCCAATCACATAGGGGTGCATCGTGTATGTAAGGACGCCCCAGTCGACGGTCTTCTTCATGTACGTAAACTCGTCGCTCCAGTTTTGCATGAGCTCGCGCGCCGACCTCAACCCTTGAAGGATCGTGGATTCGGTGCGCATGAATTCGAAATGGGGGAAGTCATCAAGTGACCAGCTGATCGGCATTTCAATCAGTGTGGTTTCGCGGCCAAAACGGAAGACTTCGCCTAGTTTGGCGAAATCTCCGATCCGCGCGCGGTAGGGGAAATAGTCGGCGCCCATCATGCTTGAATCGTATTGGAATCTGTGGGCGAGAAGCAGCTCAACCGTATTCTCGCTCAAATCCCACGACGGTGAGCGGTAACCGCGGGCCTTGCGTCCCGTCAAGCGCATAATGGCTTCGTTGGCGCGCACCAGATCGGCTTCCTCCTGCTCGCGCGATTGCGTTGCTGGTGGAATATGGGCCCAGCTGTGATGTGCGACTTCGTGCCCGGCGGCAACCACGGCTTCGCATTCGCGCGGCCAACTTTCGATTGTAAAGCCGGGAATGAACCAGGTCGATCTGATCGCGCGGGATCCGAGAAGACCGAGAATGCGGCGGGAGGCGATGGCGCCGAATTCGCCACGGGACAACGGCGTCGGCGTCGTCATGCCGCGCGCAATGAAGCCGGACTGAGTATCGAAATCGAAAGTCAAACAGACAATGTGACGCGGCATCGCAGACTATCTTCGCATCTGGTGGTGTCGAGGGCTAGCCGCACCGTTCGACTTCCGGCGCGACAGTTGGCGTTAGCGGTGAAGGCATGAATAAATGCGTATAAGGTCGCGCGCGGCCCCCGGCACCGCCCGCGTCGCACTGACGTTTGCGGTCGCCGTTCGGCAAGATAGCCAGAAATAATTTCCCCTCGGATCGATGACCAGCCTGGTTGGCATAAAGTCCGAAACTAGCACCGACAGGTACTCGACGGTGGAAAACCAGGTGAGCTGCTTGAGATCGGGTGCGATGCGTTGTGCCGATACGAACCGCGGATCCCCGAGCGCGGGGTCGGAGGCGCTGCCGGTCGCGAGAACTCTGACCGCGCTTTTGTACGCTGTCCATTCGGTAACGAACTTGCTCGTTTGCACGACATGCACCAGATTGATGAGAAGAAACGCGCCAATGATCGCGCGCGCGCTGGCTGCACTCGCCATTAATGTGGAAGCACGCGCGATAGCCGGCGGGATGTAAATTAATCCGTCCGCACGTTGCGCGTAGAATGCTGCGAACAAACCGAATACCGGCGTGAGAACAACGAGCAAGGTACGCAAATAATAACGGTTACTCGCGTGGACCCAGTGGTCGAACCAGAGCCAATAGACCACGAGGGCCACCGCCAGAGTAGCAACAGCGCCGTATTGTACCGTGCGGCCCGATGCGAATCGCGAAAATACGAGGAAAACGAATCCATAGAATGCAAGAACTTCGAGGAGCAGAACCACCAAGTTTGCTTCGAAAATGGTGGGATCGAAAAAGTGCAAACCCGCTCTGATCAATACCTCCCCGAAATACTTGTCGGGCGGATAGATGACTTTGATGGTAACCCAGAGCCCCAGCACCACGCTGAACACAATGATTGTGCGCAAGAAGAATTCATCTCGCATTCCGCGAAACGCGAGCGTCAGGACGATCGCGAAGGCAAGGACAAGCGCACCCTCGTGTGAAAAGACAAGGGCGGCCATCGTCACGGTTACGAGCGCCGTTCCGGCGAGGCCCCGACGTGCATAATGGCACGCTGCGAGGCACGGCCAAAACACGGCGTGGGCGACCCACATTTCGGTCGGAAAACCGAAAACTAGCGGGCAAAGCAGAGCGGTCGAACAACAGGCATAGGCAAAAATTGTACGTCCACGCGAGCGATCAACCGCAAATGTGCCGATGAGACCGGCTAGCGGCGCGATGTAAAAAAGGAACCCATATACGAAGATACCCCCGCGAGGACTCCCGCTGAACCAAACGAAAGTTTCGGCTGGCCAAAGTGAGAGGAGGAAAACAGAGAGGCGTCCTGAAATATTATGCCAATGGAATGCCCATACATCTCTTACCGCAACGGCATAGGAAAACATTGCGCCATCGGCATAGAGTTGCAGCCTGAATTGCAGCGCCAGCCCGACAAAAACGATCGACCATAAAAGTCCCGCGGAAATAACGACGTTACGCAAAAAATCTTCGTCGGTTTGTTTGAGAGGTCGCAGTACCGAGCGCATCTTTGCCCTAGCCGCGCAGAAGACCCTGGCGATCCAGAAGTTGCTTGAAAATATCGCCAGCCCCTTCCGCGATTCTGTCCAGGAGCTGCGTCCCAAACTCCGCCGACGCCGATTTGGCGTCGCCGATCACTCCCATAACGGCGATATGCCGCTCATCCGTTGTCCATGGCCATGTCACTCCGGGATTGAGTATCGTCCCGCGCACGGCTTCGGCGCGAAGCGGCGCCTTCAACTTCGCGATTTGATCACGACGTACCAAGGCCGGAGCGGCCGCCAGCATCATCGAGGTCTCAGTCTTGCCCCCGTGAATGTCCGGAACGCCGCCAGTCGAACCGACGTCCACCCAGCTAGTGGGGTGCATAATGCAGACGTTGAGCCCGAAATCAGCACGCAGATCCTGGGCGAGCGCCTCCAAAATTCCCCGATTGCCGCCGTGGCCGTTGATGATCGCCATGTTACGCGCAGGAAGGTTGCGGGCAATATCGCGCGCCAAATCACGCACCAATGAGGTCATGCCTTGGATCGACAGGGATAATGTGCCGGGTGCCCATTCGTGCTCGCGCGCAAGACTGACCGAGAGGGTAGGCAATCGCCAAAGATCGTAAGTATCAACCCATCGTTCAATCATCCGACGCGCAAATTCCTCCGCCAACACCACGTCGGTATTGATCGGCAAGTGCGGACCGTGCTGTTCGATCGATCCGACCGGCAGACAGAGGATCGAGTTTGCGCGCAGCCGCTCGGACACCTCGAGATAAGTGAGCTCGCCGATCAGCCGTCTTGGCAGTTCATGTGGCATGACCGGCATCGACTCCCGCGCCGCAATTACGTCGCGGCTGTTGTAACGATATCAGTGCTGGGAGATGTTGCCAGAGGCTTCACGCGTCGTGCGATTAGGTGGGATCGGCGAGGGAGGCCATGAGATGATCGAGTCGATGGCCGGCGCGCGCAGCCTTGGCGGTCAAATAACGGCGATTGTCGGCGTTGACCGGCGCCTGAAGCGGCATGCGGCTGGCAATGTCGATACCGGCTTTAGCGAGTCCGTCGAGCTTGGCGGGATTGTTGGTCAGGAGAACGATTCGCGTGCAGTTGAGCATGTGAAGCATGCGCGCGGCGATGCCGTAGTCCCGTTCATCATCATCAAAACCGAGCGTTGTGTTGGCGTCGACCGTATCGAGGCCATCGTCCTGCAATTGGTAGGTCCGCATTTTGTTGGCGAGACCAACTCCACGCCCTTCCTGCGCCAGATAAAGCACCACGCCGCCACCAAGATCGTCGAGCCGGGTCATCGCAAGTTGAAGTTGATCCCCACAGTCGCAGCGCCGCGAACCGAAGACGTCGCCCGTGAGGCATGCCGAGTGCAGCCGGACCGGCACAGCATTGGTGAAATCGGGCTTGCCGACGATAATCGCGGTGGATGTTCCACCGATCGAGTCACGAAAAACGACGAAGCGTGCAGACGTTCCGGAATCCAGGGGCACCGAGGCTTCACTCGCTATTGTAAGCGATCTGATCGCTTCTTCTGCAAACTGCTCTACAGCATCGGCTTCGACTGTGATGATGTCTGCTTCGCAGGGAAGGGCATGTGCAGACACTTCCGCAGCAAGTACCGCCGGGAGGCCTTGCGAGAACTTCACGAGCTGGATAGCTGCCGCTGCGGTGCGACCCGCCGGGCTGGCATCCGGCAGCCGGTTACATGTTGCATCGGCTACGAGAGTCAGGATTGAAGTACCATCATCGTCGCCCGACAGGCGCACCGCCATCGGAGTGCGTGCATCGAGGCCGAGTGCGACGGCACGGCGGGCCGTGATGATAAGTTTAGGCACGGCAGGCGCACACAAAGCAATGAACGCGCTCAGACGCTGTGCGTCGAGACCATCGACCGGTAACGCAAGAAGTGTCTCCTCTTTGCCACGAAGGAGAACCGGCCGCCGGCCATGGATTTCGGCCAGGCCGCGGCTGACGCTGGTATATCCTTTGCTGCCGAACAAAGCCGGGCTCACGCCAGTACGCACTGGATTCATTCCGAGACTTTCCATTCTTGCTGCCCGCTAGTGTAAGAACACCGCGCGGCTGATTATCATTCCGTTCGCAAATAGGCCGAATTTGTGCCAGCTTGATGGCGCCAACACTTACTGATTAACGCAGTCGGCGCGCTTTTAGCTGCTATGCCATTAAGAAATTTCCCCACACCTAAGCCGAGCAGCCGGGCGGCTGCCCAAGGGTCTTCAGACCGGTGGTTGGAGTTTAGCAATATTTTCCGCGCTGGGGACCAGCCTTTACCGCAGCCCTGGGACGAAATTTTTGGCCCGCTTCGGCGAGGCGCCGTGGATGACCTTGTGATAGTGGGCCAGATTGGCCAGTCCCTAGACGGACGCATTGCCACGGAATCGGGGCACTCCAAGTATATTAATGGCCCGGCAGGGCTTACCCATTTGCACCGCCTACGGTCCTTGGTCGACGCCGTCGTTATCGGGGTCGGCACGGCAATCGCCGACGACCCGCAATTGACTGTCCGGCGGGTTACCGGAATACATCCCGCGCGCGTCGTCATCGATCCAAAAGCGCGTCTCGGGTCCGGTGCGAAGGTATTTTGCGATGATGGCGCACCGCGTCTGCTGATTACCGCCGCAGGGGCTTTGGCCGGACCTCCACGCGGGGTGCAAGTTGTCCCATTACCTGCCGTCGAGGGCCGTCTTGCTCCCGCCACAATCCTTGCCGCCTTGGCCGCCCGCGGGATGCGTCGTGTGCTCATCGAGGGAGGCGCCGAAACCGTTTCGCGCTTTCTGGCCGCCGGTTGTCTCGACCGCCTGCATTTGATCGTCGCGCCGGTCATTCTGGGCACGGGCCGTCCCGGCATTACTCTGCCGCTGATAGATCGGGCCGATCAGGCTTTGCGCGTGCCGATGTGCACACATCAAATTGACGACGAGATATTGTTCGACTGCGATCTGACCGCTCAACGCTTGTCGATTGGGGCAGTGAGCAGATCAACATGACCGACGCGCAAGGATGATGCCCCAACGGCGATGAATTCACGCCGGCGCGCCAGCCAAGATGCCGATTCGGCAAGTGGAAGCCCGATCTCGCCCGCCGCGTGCGCCCACCCGGAGAAAATAGCTTCCTGAATGTCGCGATAGCGTGAATCAATTATCCAGTCCGACCGTCGATAGGTAACGGTATAGTCCACGCGCTCGAAGCCTGCGATTGCAGTTTTTGCTGCCGCCGGACCGAGCGCGGGGCCGAACCCCTTTTCGATCGTCTGATGCGTATTGATCGCGGCAATGACCGCCGCGTCGGCTGGATCGTGTGGAACGATCTCTATCCGTCCGTCATAGGTGAGCGAGGCGTAAAACGGCATTGATCGTGCTGCGATTTCCACTATCAGCCGGTCAAGCCAGGCGTTCGAGACAAGGTCTAGAAGTGCCGACGTCGTGACGAGATCCGTCGGCCCATCGAGTGCGGCCTCGAGGTCGCGGTTCAAATCGAGCGGCGTCGCGGTAATCGTTACGTGATTGGCGAGTGGCATGGCCTTCGCTCGGCCAAGCAGGCCCAAATCATTGTCGACGAGACGCCAGTGTTGCCGGACGGGCAAATGCGGACTCAGCGCCCGCAGCGTCGAGCCGGTCCCGCAGGCGAGATCGACAATCTGTAACGACGGAAGTGTATCAAGCAATGCGGCGACCATCGAAATGATTTCGCCGCTGCGCGCGCGCAGATCATGAGGTTCGCGCAGCGTCAGCCATTCAGCGGAGAAACCACTCATGTCACTGTCTCCAGCGTGCTGGAAAATACTTTTGCAGAATCGTGCCAGCGCGGAAGATCCATTGCTGCTGCACGCGCAACGCCGGCCAATCGCCTGCGGACTTCCGCATCGGCAACTACGCTGCGCAGCGCGCGCGCAAATAGTGCTATGTCACCCGGTTCAACCAATACGCCGGCCCCACACGGTACCACCTCCGGTATCGCGCCCGCGCGCGTCCCAATGACGGGGAGGCCATATGCGATCGCCTCGCTGTAGGCCATGCCGTAGCCTTCGAAGCGGGAGGGGAGCGCGAATATATCGGAGCGTGCGTATATGTCCGCCAGGTGCTCGGCGGATATCGCTCCGAGCATACTGACCCGCGCACCAAGCCTGAGCCGGGCAATATCAGTCTCGAGCCGAGCGGCGGTCGCGGGATCACGGTTCCGATCCCCCACAATGGTCAGGCGCCAGGGCAAATCCGTGAGTGTTGCAAGAGCCGCCAGCAGGATATCGAAGCCTTTGCGGGGGACCACCGCGCCAACCGACAAAATCCGCACGATGCCATCCTGGCTACCCGGCGCGGGCGTTACCGGATCAGTGCCCGGACGCGCAACGGTAATCTTGTCGTGCGGGACATCGTACGTGACGGTCAGTTGCTGGGCCGTGGCGGCGCTGGTGACGATCACGTGCTTTGCGGCCCTCAGCGCAGCGTGTTCGCTGGCTTGCAGGATTTCGGCCTGCGCCGCACTCAAGCCGGTTTCCAAAGCCAGGGGGTGATGGACGAGCGCTACCAATGTGTGCTGCTCACGCAGCCGCCGCGCGGCCTCAGGTAAAACGCCGAGGGCGAGACCGTCGACAAGAATTTGACGAGATGGAGGCACCATGAGCAACCGCGCTTCCGCGGCCATTAGGGTCTCCTTGTTGGCCCAGGGAAAATTCTCACCAAGTTCGATGACGTCGATTTTCCAGTCGAGCTTTTCAAGCTCGGCGATCATGCGCCGGTCGTATGCGTAACCGCCGGTCGGCGTGGCGAGGTGACCCGGAACTGCGAAAGCCAGCCGCTTCACCACAAATTCGCCTCGTACGAGGCCCGCGCCACGTGAGATTCCGATAGCGTCACACGGATTGCCTTGAGTTCGCGGCCGGGGCGTCCGAGCCCATCAGCGCGTGCGGCCTTCGCAAGCTGGTCGAAAATATGCTTGGTGAGGAATTCAGTCGTGGTGTTTATGCCTTTAAGTTCAGGCAGGTCGTCAAGATTGCGATAATTAAGCGGTGCTAGCGCCGATTTAAGTGCCTCGTGTGCGCGACCGATGTCGATCACCACCCCGTTGGTATCCAATGCATCGGCAAAAAATGCTGCGTCTATGACAAAAGTTGCGCCGTGCAGGGCCTGTGCCGGCCCAAACATGGCGCCGCGGAACGAGTGGGCAATCATAATGTGGTCGCGGACTTCGACGGAATACAAAAGAACCTCCTACGCGTAGGATATGAGCTGGGCGACGGCGCCATTGTTCGGCTGAAATAAGCCCGGCAAGCGCTGCGGCAAATCGCGAAACGCCACCGCCGGCGCCAGGAGCGCATCGAGTCGCGAGTCGGCAAGCAGGGCGATCGCGGCGGAAAGCCTACGCCTATGTGTCCAGCGGGGACGGTGCGATTGCGCGACCTTTCCGACCTGACTCGAAATGAGTTTCAGCCTTCGGCTATGGAAGCCACCACCTAGCGGCATCGCCACGGGCGTGTCGCCATACCAGCTTAGCTCGAGCACGACTGCCTCATCTCCGGCGAGCGAAATCGCCGTTTCAAGACCGCCGGCATTTCCGCTCGCATGAAATACGACGTCGCAGTCGCTTTTCGCCGAATCCGGTCCTGAAAATCCCACACCGAGCTGGCGTGCCAGTTCGGCGCGCGCAGGGCTGACGTCGATGAGTGTCACCTCGGCGCCGGGCAGGCGCCCGCACAGAAATGCGACCATTGTGCCAACGGCGCCTGCGCCGACGACCGCAATCCGATCTGCGGCGGATGGCGCCGCATCCCACACTGCGTTGAGTGCGGTCTCCATATTGGCTGCCAGCACCGCGCGCTGCGGTGACACGGCTTGAGGTATCGGCACTGCGGCGTCGACGGGGATATTGAAATGAGTTTGGTGGGGATGAAGGGCAAAGACCGTGCGTCCGATCATTTCTGCCGGCCCATCTTCGACTTCAGCAACCGTGGCGTAGCCATATTTTACCGGAAAAGGAAAATTTCCGCCCATAAATGGCCCACGCATTCGGCCGTATTCACTTGGAGGCACGCGCCCTGAAAGAACGAGCGACTCGGTACCCCGGCTGAGCGCGCCATAGAGGGCGCGCACCCGCATATCCGCCTGCCCCGGGGGCGCTAGATTCTCCTCAAGGATTTCCGCGCGTCCCGGCGCGGTATACCAGAGTGCCTGGGCGGTCTCGACGCCGCGTTTGGTCGCCACTATCGTTGGCCCTCGATTGGACTATTGAATCCGTTGCCGTGTTATATCATCAAGTGCGCGCATCCGTCGGGGATCAGCAGTCGTTAACCGTGTGTTAGAGCGCTTGACTGAGCAATCGATACAATTCGACGCCGCCACCACCGGCAGACGCGCGCTGTTCGCGGTTCTGTTTGGCACAACCATAGCGGCTTCGCTAGCGCTTGCCGCGGTGGCGCTCTCGCCCGGCGGATTCGATGCAATCGACATTGTGTTGCTTGTCTTTTTCGCGGCCACACTGCCTTGGACGGTGGCCGGATTTTGGAATGCCGTTATTGGATTTCTGATCATGCGTTTTTCGCGCAATCCGATTGCGACAGTCATGCCGCAGGTGGCGTGCATTCAGGGCAACGAGACCATCACCGCTTCCACGGCGATCCTGCTGTGCATTCGTAATGAGATGCCGGAGCGGGTGCTGCGCAACCTCGACCCAATGCTGGCCGGTCTTGACGCGTCTGGTTTCGGCGGGTGTTTTCGTCTCTACGTGCTAAGCGACACGAATGATCCCGGCATCGCGGATATCGAAGAAGCGCGCTTCGTCGCCCTCGCTAAGCGATGGGAGAATCGTGTGTCGGTGGTTTATCGCCGGCGGTCCGACAACGTCGGTTACAAAGCCGGCAACATTCGGGATTTCTGCGACCGCTGGGGTCACGATCATGAATTTGCGGTCACCCTTGATGCGGACAGTTTCATGACTGCCGAAGCGGTCTTGCGTCTTGTTCGTTTGATGGAAGCGAATCCGAAGATCGGGATATTGCAAGGCCTGGTAGTTGGTCTGCCGTCGACAAGCGCTTTTGCACGAATTTTTCAGTTTGGCATGCGGCTCGGAATGCGCTCGTACACGATCGGCAGCGCTTGGTGGCAAGGCGATTGCGGCCCCTATTGGGGGCACAACGCAGCGTTACGACTCGAACCGTTTATTGCCCATTGTGCTCTTCCGCTCTTGTCGAAGGACGGCGCAGATGAACAACACATTCTCAGTCACGACCAGATCGAAGCGGCACTGATGCGCGCGGCTGGCTACGAAGTGCGAGTGCTGCCTGAAGAGACGCTCGGCTGGGAGGAAAATCCACCGACACTGATCGAGTTCATTCGTCGCGATTTGCGATGGTGTCAAGGCAACATGCAGTATTGGCGATTTACCGTGCTTCGAGGGCTCGCACTCGTCAGCCGGTATCAATTGGGCCTGGCGATTCTGATGTTCATCGGCTCGCCGGCGTGGATAGGAATGTTGATCCTGGGCACGGTGGCGGTCGTGATTGCTGATACGCCAGCGGACTTTATCCGCGCGGACGCGGGTATCGCTCTGTTTGTAAGCACTTTGCTGATGTGGTTTGCGCCGAAAATCGCAAGCGCCGTCGACATCCTGATGCGGCGAGATCTTCGCAGTGAGTTCGGCGGAACGGTACGCTTTGTCGTGAATTTCATCCTTGAAACCGCTTATTCAATTTTGCTGGTCCCGATCCTCTGGCTTGGCCACACAATCTTCCTGATCGGGCTTATGTTCGGCCGGGAAATCGGGTGGATCGGGCAAAGCCGCGACGATCATCGGGTGCCATTTATGCTGGCCTTTCGTAATCTGTGGCCGCATACGCTGCTCGGCGGAATCATGCTGATGACATTGGCGGTGACCCGTCCGGAGGCGATTCCCTACGCTTTCTTTCTGGCCGGAGGGCCAGCTTTGGCTATTCCATTCGCAATGATAACTGCGTGGCCTCCTGTCGGGCGGTTTTGCACCCGAGTTGGTGTCGGCCGCTTGCCTGAAGAAACGGCGCCGCCCGACGCTCTGAAAGCCCTTGCGTTGCCTGCGATAGAAGCTGCGACGCCACTGCCGCGACTTAGCCCGGTATAATGCGGTGCTTGAGCTAATAAAGACCGCCGCCGGCGTCATCCGGTCGCTGCGTATCTACTACGGCGATCGTAATCGCGCTGCGGCGATGGACAAGATTTACGGGCAATTCGTAAATCGGGGCGATCTGGTGTTCGATATCGGGGCGCATGTCGGCGATCGAGTCGCTTCATTTCGCCGTCTTGGCGCACGCGTTGTAGCTGTGGAGCCTCAGCGCGCCATCATTGCCGCGCTCAAATTTCTTTACGGTCGAAATCCCGCCATAGTGATCGAACCAGTCGCGGTTGGCAGGCATGCGGGCGTGGCGAATTTGATGATCAATACAGTCAACCCGACGGTCTCGACCGCGTCCGAAGCATTCGTCGCGGCTGCGCAAAATGCTCCTGGTTGGAATACGCAGCGCTGGAGCAAAGCTGTCCGGGTGGAAGCGACGACATTGGACCTGTTAATCGAGAAACACGGCGTTCCCGCATTCATCAAGATCGACGTGGAAGGATTCGAGGCCGAAGTTCTCGCCGGACTTTCCAGGCCGGTGAAAGCCTTGTCGTTTGAGTTCACGACAATCCAGCGGCGGGTCGCAGCCGAGTGCATTGAGCGTTGCATTGAGCTCGGTTACGCGAGGTTCAAAGCGGTGATCGGCGAGAGCCAGGTATTTTCGCACGATGATTGGCTGAGCGGCGCTGCAATCACTGCCTGGCTGAACAGCTTGCCACACAGTGCAAATTCCGGGGATGTTTATGCGACGCTTTGAAATTACGGGCCCGGTGTCATTTGCTCAATTGCTTGTCGTGTTGCTGGCCGTCGCAGGATTTGGGCTCACGCTTCTTATTTTCTATCCCGGCGTGATGACTTATGACGCCAAGTTTGTCTACGAGGATATTGCCAAGCACACCCTGGGTGATTGGCAGCCGCCGGTGATGACGGTGTTGTGGTCCGTGATAGATCCTTTGGCACCAGGTTCGGCCAGCATCTTTCTGCTCATGGCGGGAATGTATTGGCTGTCTTTCGTGTTGCTTGGTTGCGCGCTCGCGCGTCGTTCGATCTGGCTTGCTGTCTCATCGCCTATATTGGCGCTGATGCCTCCGGCATTTGTTTTCGTGGGCATAATTTGGCGCGACGTGCTGTTTGGTGTCACGTGGTTGCTCGCGGCAGTCGTTGCTTTCGTGGGTTTTAACTGCGAAAAAAATGGCAGAACTCTCGCGCAAGCAGCCGCAATTTCGCTTTGCGCCTTCGGGGTTCTGCTGCGGCCGAATGCGTTGATTGCCGCGCCAGTACTTGCCGCCTACATTATATGGCCGGCGCAGTTTCGCTGGCGGCGCACCGCGCTTATTTTCGTGCCCGCCATCGCCGTATTTTTTGGCCTCGTGCAATTTATCTATTATGGGGCGTTGGGGGCGATACGGCAGCATCCGTTGCAGTCCATTATGGTCTTTGATCTTGGCGGCATCAGCCACTTTGCCAAGGAAAACCAGTTCCCCGTCAGGTGGAGCGACCGAGAGGAGCAAATGGTCCTCAATGGCTGCTACCGGCCAACAGAGTGGGACATTTACTGGCGGCTCGAACCTTGTGAATTCGTGATGCACAGGCTTGAAGCGGTCGAGAAGCTTTTTGGCACACCTGCGATCACGAAAGCCTGGGCGCGCGCCGTTGCGAGCCATCCGATTGCTTATGTCGAGCACCGCGCAAGCTTCATGTTGAATTTTCTCTTCGGTTCGAATCTCACAATCTGGGTCGCCAACGTCGAGAACCCAGCCGAAACCGTGTTCCCGCGCCGCACGGCGTTCGCGGCCTTGAGAGCCGTTCATGACGTGCTTAAGCCGACGCCACTTTTTCGCGCAGGCACCTGGCTGCTGATCAACGTGGCAATTTTGGTATTTGCCTGGCGGCGCAGCGACACCCCCGAAGGCGCCTTTGCTATCGGGGTCTGCGGATCGGCAATGGTCTATGTTGTCACGTTCTTTGCGGTCGGCGTCGCTTCCGATTTCCGCTATGCCTATTGGGCCGTTCTCGCGGGCATTGCGAGCGTCCCGGTCATGTTAAGGCGATCTACACTTTGACGGGACTGAATTGCGCCTTGGTTAGCGCCTTGAAGCGTCCATCGAGCCGATTAAGTTCCTCAAATGTGCCGGTCTCGACAATACGTCCGCCATCAAACACGAGTATCCGGGTCGCCTTTCTGACGGTCGCAAGTCTGTGTGCGATCACGAAGGTTGTACGATTTTTCATGACCTCGTCGAGTGCGGTCAGCACACGAGATTCGGTCGCGGCGTCAAGCGCACTTGTCGCCTCGTCGAGTATCAAGATGGGAGGATCCTTCAGCAAAGCGCGGGCAATCGACAGGCGCTGACGCTCGCCGCCTGAGAGGGAACGCCCGCGTTCGCCAACTTTGGCGTCGAAGCCGTCGGGATTGCTATCAATGAAATCGAGCGCCTGGGCACGCGCCGCTGCATCGCGCATTTCGTCGTGACTTGCATTGGGTTTGCCAATGCGCAGATTTTCCGCAATCGAACGGTTGAACAGCAACGCTTCCTGGAACACCACGCCGATATTGTGTCTGAGCGAACCAAGCTTAAGGTCACGTATATCACTGCCGTCGATCGTGATTCTTCCTGATTGTGGGTCGAACGCGCGATGTAGCAACATTAACGCTGTAGATTTTCCGGCACCTGTTGCACCCACCAGTGCCACGGTCTCGCCGGGGAGGGCTGTGAAAGATAGCCCGGAAACGGCCGGACGCGTCTTGTCATAGGCGAATGATACATTTTCGAACTCGACCCTTCCGGTTAATCGCGCGGGTTCGACAGCGTCGGGTCGGTCATGAAGCGCCGGTACCGTGTCGAGGACGTCAAAGAATTCACGGAGGCGGGCGGCATCCATTGCCATGCGATTCGTGAAACTGACGGCCTGTTCGAGGCGCGCGATGACCATTCCCGAAAGGGCCATGAACGTGGCAATTTGACCAACCGTGGTGAGGCCTTGTTGAAACAACCACGTCCCCAGCAAAATGATCGACAGGACCGCCAGCGTTGTCGATGCGCGCGTAAGTACGGCAACCACCGCCCACCATGATAAAACGGGAAACTGTGCAGCCAACAGACGCTCACTTACGGATTTCAGCGCCATCACTTCACTTTCGACGCGTGCGAAGCTCTGGACCAGGGCAATATTGCCGAGTGCATCCGATGCGCGTTCGGCAAGGTCGGAGTGATGAGTTTGCACCACGTTTTGAAGCGACTCGGTTTTGCGCACGACTAGCGCGGTGAGTACTCCGAACAGCACGCAAAGTGCGATCAAGAGTAACGCGAGGCGCCAGTTGAGCGCCAGCGACAACGGTATGAGGATGAACAACGATACGAAGGCGGCAAGGTGCTCGCGGAAAAAGCCGAGCCAAAACGCCCACAATGCGTCCGTCCCCTGAAGCATGATCTTCATCAGACGGCCGGAATGGATTTCGCCGTGATAGGCGAGTGGCAGTTGTAAGACGTGTTCGAAATAGCTCGTCAGTACCGCCAGGCGGCGCCGATGGGCGATCCGATCCGCGTAAAGCGCCACCAGCGTTCCGGATACAATCGTGAACAGACCAAAGCAAACCCAGGCAAACAGCAAAAACCAGAGTTGCGGCCACTCCGCGGATGCGGGGTTAGCTTGCGCGATCGCCAATATATTAATGACCCGCCCGAACAGAACCGGCTCGGCAAACTGAGCCATGGCAAGCGCTACGTTGGCAAACGCCAATAACCAACCCAGACGGGTATCCGGGCCAAGTTGCTCCAGAACGCGCGTATAAAGACGCAGAAAGCGCATGAAGCGAATTGTATCGCTTTTTGCTTTTACTTACTTGTTTTCCTGGGGTGCCGCAGGCGCAGGTGGCGTTGCTGTGGGTGCCGCTGGCGCAGGTGGTGTTGCTGTCGGCGCAGGCGGCGTGGTCGCTGCCGCAGGGGTTGGCGGCGCCGTCCACGCTTTGTAATCAGCCTCTGAAACAGAGGGTAGTTTCTTTAAAAACGCCGTAATCGCCCATATCTCTTCGTCCTTGGCACCGGCCAAGGCGAAGCTCGGCATGCCGGTCATGTTGATCCCGTTCTTGATTACCCAGAATAGTTGCGACGGCGAACGATGATCGACAATCTCCTTGAGATCCGGCGGATCAGGATGCAGTCCTTCCGAAAATTTCGCCCAATTGACGCCAGGCGCGCCGTGACAATTCGCACAACCGTGTGCCGCGAACGCCTTCGCGCCAGCTTGGACGCTGGCGGGGTCGTTGACGCTGGCGGGAGGCTGCTCGACTGCATGCCGATCGATCGATGCTGTGCGCACTTGGATCAGGGCCCACTGCACAATGCCTGGATCCTCGGCCGTGCCGGCGACGCTGTAATAGCCGCCGAAGAAAAATACGGCTGCTCCGACGCCCACGATGATTGCAAGCGCGCCAATCGCGGCAAGGATTCGCATGGTAACCTCCGCTCCCTATTTACGCGCGAACTATACGGGCCAATCGGTGCAGGGGCCAGAGGTCCGGGTTGTTTGTGACGAAATCGTGAGCGCGGCCGGATCCCGCTGGAAATTATCCCGAATTAAATCAGGCTTATCGAGGTTCAGTACCCGCCGGCAGGTGAGAAAGATAGGCCAGCAACTTCATTTCGCGTCGGCCTCGCGTCACCGTGTCGAGCACAAGGCCAACGCTTGCGCAAAGAAAGGCCAAGAGCATGAGACCCATCGACAGGACCGCCGTCGGCAAACGCGGCACAAGCCCGGTCTCAAGAAAAGTCGCGACGATTGGCACCGCGAGAGTGATTGAAATAGCCGCGGCGAGCGCGCCAATCGCGGCAAAGAAGGGCAATGGGCGTTCGGCTCGATAAAGATTGATGATCGTAAAAAGGATGCGGAATCCGTCCCTCCAGGTGTTCAACTTCGAGGCTGACCCCTTCGGCCGTGCGTAATACGGCGTCTCCATTTCGTCGGCCGGCAAGCCTAGCTCGAGTGCGTGTATAGTCAGTTCGGTTTCAATCTCGAAACCGCCGGACAAAACCGGAAATGACTTGACGAACCGACGCGAGAAAACGCGATAGCCCGAAAGCATATCATTGAAGGTTGAGCCGAAAACCGACGCCACGAAGGCCGACAGCAGCCGATTTCCGGTTCGGTGGCCGGCTCTGTAAGCCAGCTTGTCGTGATCGATCCGACAACCGACCACCATATCGAGCCTGCCCTCAAGCAATCGCTCGATCATCGCGCGGGCACTTGGGGCATCGTACGTCGCGTCACCATCCACCAGAACGTAAATGTCCGCGTCCACTTCCGCGAACATGCGCCGGACAACAAAGCCTTTGCCGCGACGTTTTTCCTCGAAGACTTCGGCACCGGCCGCGCGGGCAATCGCGGCGGTATTGTCCGTCGAGTCGTTGTCGAATACGCAGATTGTCGCGCCGGGGAGAGCTGCCCGGAAATCGCCGACGACTTGAGCGATTGTTGCCTCTTCGTTGAAGCAGGGCACGAGCACTGCGATCCGATATGGGTCGAAGCCGGCGGGCTTACGTTTGGTAGAGGTCGTGCTTTTAGCCATCAACGAAGGTCCCAACCGTTGCCGAAACCGGCATCCCCGAACCCGGGAGGCAGCTTGCCTGCGGGATTTGAACGGCTGTGGATTTAATCTCAACTACTTAATTTTCCAATATCCCTCGTAAAACCGCATGAGATTGGTTTCTGAAGGCGATCGAGGCGCGGCTTCGAGACGAAAGAAATAGTTCGGCGGCCAGCGAGAACCGCCGCCCCAGACCGTCCATCCCACCCATTGTGCTTTGTTTTGCTCAACCTCATTTACGAGCGAGGTGAGCTCGGCCCCGCAATTTTCCTGGCCCGCAACGGTGCTGTCGCCGCCGGCAAATTCGCCCAGAAAGCCTTTTGCGGAATTGGGTAGAGACTTCAACCAATCTTCGAAGGCGCGTAATCGTTTGGACCCGGCTCCATCGGTGCATTTCCCGCTGGTGCCGGAGGAATTTCCGTCCAGGTATTGATGGACTTCGAAAGCAAAATTGTTGCCGGGGTCGACAAAACTCTGCATCGCGCTCGCGTTTCCGCTCGTGATCCAGGTGCTCGCGGTGGAATAGGCAATGCCGGGGACCAGCACTTTGTTTTTGGCGCCCGTCTCCCTGATCGCGTTGACCGTAGCCTGCACACTGTCGCGCCATTGTTGAGGCGGAATGCCTTTCGGCTCATTCATCAAGCCAAACCAGACGCGGGGATTGTCTTTGTACCGCGTCGCAAGTTTTTTCCAGAGGTCAACAAATGCGGACACCGGCACTTCGGGTGAACCGATGGGATAGCCCTTCTGGCCGACGCGATACGAACCGTAGTTGTGCGGGTCGATGAGGCAAATAATGCCTTTTCCGGTAATGGACCTGATTGAATCATCGAGGCGCCGGCTTTCCGCTGAATCGAACTCGCGGCCTAATTCCGGCTGGAGACGCTCCCATCGGAACGGAAGTCGAATAATCGTTACGCCGCGGCTGGCGTATGCACCTATCTCTCGTTCGGGAGGCCATGCGTAATCGAAATTAGCGCGGCCTGGCAAAGCCTGGCCGAATTCTGCGCCTGCCAGATTGACGCCGCGGACGAATGTGGATTCCGTCAACCGGCTTTCTGGAAATCCGATGGACGGCGAGAAAAAAAATAACGCCGCTGCCATCATGAAGATTGTTTTAAACGGTCGATGCATCTTTAATTTCGGTCCTCCCGCTAACCGTTAACCTCAACTGCGGTTCCACGATAGCGGCTTTAAGTCGTGAACGGTGACGTTGGTCTCCGTTTCAGTGGTGCGATGCCACCAGTTGGCCGCGCGCAAAGCATGCTAATGAATGAATGCGGCTCGGACCTCTCGGCAGTTTCCATGCTGGGCCCGCAAACCTGCGCCTGATCTGTAACGCGGTCGTTAAATAGGAACAAATAGCGTCGGAAATTGGTTTCGGTTTGTGAGCGGATAACCTCCCTTACGGCCCGTGGGAAGTCCAATTTCTTATACTGGAAAATTGCAATGCACGAGACCTTACGAGAAGCGCTGCAACGTAAATGTTTGTACAGATTTCGCCGCCTCGTTCAGCCAACTGTAATCAATAGCCGCGGCGTCCGCGTCACGATTGACTATGAAAATTGGTCGCGCGAAATGGTCAACGTCGTTTTATCGGATTTGTACGAACTACCTGAGCGGAAAATTGTAACCAGAT
>Ga0134128_10001288_pt1 | contig 32474 bp, 37 predicted proteins | sample KB31754_FD_96462 | JGI IMG/M metagenome (GOLD analysis project Ga0134128, IMG submission 96462) | Terrestrial soil microbial communities with excess Nitrogen fertilizer from Kellogg Biological Station, Michigan, USA - KB3-175-4 | ecosystem: Environmental > Terrestrial > Soil > Unclassified ... | reverse complement strand
TTCTCCGTCAATCTGGAACAGCAGGTCGCGGACAATCTCGGCGGCTTTGTGCGCGCCAGTTGGAACGATGGCAGCAAGGAGGCCTTCGAATTCACCGAGATCAACCGTTCGCTGTCCGCCGGCCTTTCGCTGAAAGGCGCAAGCTGGGGACGGCCCGATGATGCCGCGGGCGTGGCCGGTGTGTTCAATGCGCTATCGTCGGCGGCGAAGCGCTATTTCGCGGCAGGCGGCATGGGCATCCTGATCGGGGATGGGCAACTGCCGCATTACGAACCCGAAGAGATTGCGGAAGCCTATTACAATTTCGCCGCCACGGGCTGGCTGACGGCGGGCGCGGATTACCAGCTGATTCTTCATCCCGCCTATTCGCGCGATCGCGGACCGGTCTCGGTGCTGGGCGCGCGCCTGCATGCGCAGTTCTAAAAGAAAAGGCCCGGAGTGCGGATGCGCTCAGGGCCTTTGTTATTATGCGCGATCCACATGCTTCGACAAGCTCAGCATGAGGACAGTTAAAGTCAGGCGAGGTTCTTCATCGCCGCGGCCATGCTGTCCAGGCCCGCCTTCAAGGTGACGCGCGGGGTGGCGACATTCATGCGCACGAAATTGGCGCCGACCTTGCCGAAGCCCGAGCCGGATTCCAAGAACACATAAGCGTTCTTGGCCATCCAATGGCTGACGATATCGCCTTGGGTGGTGATCACCGGCTGGTTGGTGAGCGGGTTCATCGGCAAGGGCTTCTTGGCGTTGGCTTCGTCCGCCATCTTTTGCGCGCCGATTTTGGCGGCGACCTGGGTCATATCCAGCCACATCAGATACGTGCCTTCTGGCTTCACGCCGGTCTTGATCAGCGGCAGGTTCTTGGTGATGTAATCATGGGCGAAGTCCAGGTTGCCGTCGACATAATCGACGCATTGGTTGAGCCACGCTTCGCCGCCCGCATAGGCCGCCTGTTCCGCTATGAAAGCCGGATTGGAGATCGAAGGCAGGGACTGGGCGTTGGTGGCCGCGAACAGTTTGGGATTGGTGGAGAAGAACCAGGCGCATTTCATTGCCGCCAAGGAGAAGCTCTTAGAGCCCGACTTGAAGGTGATCGAATTATCGACCAGGGCTTTGTCCAAGGTGGCATAGGGCACATATTTGTGCCCCTTGGAGATGAAGTCGCAATGGATCTCGTCCGACAGGACGATGATGTTGTGCTTGTTGCAAAGCTGGCCGTAGCGGGTGAGTTCTTCCCGCGTCCAGGCGCGGCCGCCCGGATTGTGCGGGTTGCAGAGGATCGACACCTTCACGTCCGGGGTCATGCGGCGCTCGAAATCGGCCCAGTCGATCTCATAGCGGCCATTGACGAGCTTCATCGGGCTTTCCTCGGCCACCGTTTTGGTGATGCCGATGGCGGCATAGAAGCCCACATAACTCGGCGTCACCATCAGAACCTTGCTGCCTTTGGGCGCAAAAGCCTGCAGCGCGCTGATGATGCCGGGAATAACGCCGGCCGAGATGCCGATCATCTTGGGATCGATGTTGATGCCGTAGCGGCGCTTATTCCAGTCGATGATCCCCTTGATGAAGGGCGTGTTGGCGGCGTTGCCCAGGAACAGATCGCCGTCGATCATGTTGTAGCCCCAATTGGGGAAGGCGACGCGCTTTTGCAACGCTTCAGTGATCGCGGGCGCGCAGCGGAAATCCATGTCGGCCACGCCCATGCCGGCCACGATCTTGGTCATCTTCTCGTCGCGTACCGGCATGTCCCAGTGGACACTGTCAGTGCCGAGCCGGTTCAGCGGTGTGTCGAAGTCATATTTCCCGTTCGATGCGGCCGCTGCAGCGGGCACGCTGGCGGCAATGTTGGCCGCGAGCGGCGAGAGCGCGAAGACGCCGGCGCGCGACAGGAATGACCGACGGTCCGTTCCGTTCTTCAGAGTTTCCAAGTTCAACCTCCCAATAGTTAGTGGTTTGTTTTTAAGAAGCATGGCGGGCTCTCAACGGCCCGCTTCTGTTGTCATTCCACCGCCCATAATCGCCCAATCAGGCGCTATAGACGGCAAGAAACACCGAGACTGTGTGATCGATCGCGGCCTGAATTTCCTCCTCGGCCGGATCGGGGTTCACATTCCACAATTTCTGGATCAGCAATTCGCCTTCGCAGAGTCCGAGATAGGTCATCACCATCGAACGCGAACTCAAGGACTTGAGTTTGCCGGCTCTCTTGGCCCGGTCGAAAAACTCCATCAGAGTCTCGATCCCCTTTTGCCGGCCGCAGGCATAGAAGCCGCGTCCCAGCTCCGAGAAGCGGGCCGCTTCGGCGGTGATCAGCCGGCGAATGGCGATGCTCTCGTCATCCAGGATCATCCGAACCACCGTGTCGGTCAGTTCGGCCAACGTATGAGGAAAGTCTCTGACGTCAGCGATGATGTCGGCAATGGTTGCGTGCGCATCCCGGCACTTCTCGTCGACGACGGCGAGAAACAATTCTTCCTTGGAAGGGAAATAATAATAGAGCGTCGCCTTGGAGCCGCCGACTTTCGCGGCAATAGCGGACATCGAGGTCGCGGCGTAGCCGTCGCTGAGAAACGCGGCGCGCGCAACTTTCAGAATCGCCTCCCGCCGCTCATCGCGGTCGGGCTTTGCAGGCGTCCTGACGAGCTGCGCCGCGTCCATGAATTTGCCGAATGTCTCCCGCTGGACTTTCTAGGCGCGGTGGCGAGCGTGGTCAATGATTTTCGACCGTACCGTACAGTTGAGCGCCTGAGCCGGCTAGCGCGGTATGGCTTGTTCCCGCAAAGCGTTCGAATATTCGGGCATGAATGCCGATCCTTGGCCCAAGCTTCCCTTCGCGGAATGGCGCGATACGGCGCTAGCGCTGCAGCTTCGGCTGCAGGTGATCGGCAAGGTGCGACTTTCGTTGACGCCTTGGCTCAACCACAGCTGGCAAGTGCCTTTCTATGTGACGGCGCGAGGTCTGGGCACTTCGCTGATTCCCACGAGCCAGGGGGCCATCGACCTGGAGTTCGATTTCATCGCGCATCGGCTGGCGGGCCGAAGCAGCGCGGGCCAGGCGGCGGAACTGCCGCTGGAGCCTATGTCGGTCGCGGATTTCTATGAGCGCGCGCGGGCGCTTCTGCGCAGGCTGGGCGTCGAGACCACCATCGATCCTCGCCCCAGCGAATTGCCCGAGCCCGTTGCATTTGGGAAGGACAGGCAGCTTCGCCCCTATGACGCGGACGCGGTCGATCGCTACTGGCGCGCCCTGGTGCAGGCCGACCGGCTGTTCAAGCTGTTCCGCACGGGGTTTCTGGGCAAAGCCAGCCCAGTGCACCTTTTCTGGGGTGGTTTCGATTTGGCGGTGACCCGCTTTTCCGGACGCGCCGCGCCCCTTCATCCGGGCGGCGTTCCCGGCCTCTCCGACCGGGTGACGCGCGAAGCCTATTCGCATGAGGTCAGCAGCGCGGGTTTCTGGCCGGGCTCCGATTCGTTTCCTCAAGCGGCGTTCTATTCTTATGCCTATCCCCAGCCGGCGGGCTTTGCGAACGCGCCGGTGCCAACGGGCGCAGCCTACGACCAGGCTTTGGGCGAATTCATTCTTCCTTACGACGTGGTGCGCGCCGTGCGCGATCCCGATGCCCTGGTGATGGACTTTCTGCAGAAAACTTATGCGGCTGCGGCGTCGCTGGGCGGATGGGACCGCGCTGGCCTGGAATGCGCACTTGGCGTTCCCAATCGGCCGCGTCCGGTCAGGGATTAAGCATTAACGATTCTCGCAGGCGCGTCACGAAAAGTCGTCGATTGCTGCGGCGCGGCATCATTATTCTGTTCCCGCAGGATGACAACGGATTTAGGATTCGTGCGTTGTGAAGGGTTGGGAGATTGCTTATGGCGGTCCTGGATCACGACCATCAGATTTCCGAGCATGACGAACATTCGGCCGGAGGCGCAGGACAATTCTGCCTCTTCTGGGTTGGCGTTTTCGCCGTGATCGCGCTTTTGGGCTTTCTGTTCAAAAGCTGATGGGCTTTAGCCGCCGCGCCGCCTGAAGCTGGGCGCGGCCATTTTGCGACGGGCGCCGCGCGCTAACGGATCGCGCGCCCCAGCCGCTCTTCCGCATCGCGATAAGGACCGCTCGGATTGCAGCGGAAAGCAGCGCTGAACGCGGTCATGGCCAGCGACGCGGCCGGCGCGCTTTTGTGGATTTCCGGCCGGTGGAGCATCTTGATCATGATACTGCGCAGCTTGAGCGCGGGCGCGTCTTGCGGCACGCAGCCTTGTGCGATGCCCGCCGCCGGAACGCCGCTGCCGATAAAATCCAATGTGTTGGAGACGCCGCGCAGATAGCCGTCGCATTGCGCCTGTTGGATTGAGCCGCCTTCGCACAATCCCAGCAACGCCGCGCCGGTCAGGGCTGGCTCGGCCTTGGCGGGAACCGAGGCAAGAGCCAGCACGAACGCAACGGCCGCGATCTTCATCTCATGCCCTCCGAAGACTCGGCCCAAAAGAATATGCGGACCGCGGCGCTTTTGAGGCGCCACGATCCGCATGAACGATTCCGTCGCCCTCGCTGCCGTCAGCCTGCCGGCGGGGCCTGCGGGATATGGATATGCGCGCCCGGCGTGCCCGCGCGCATCAGCCAGGGCGTGCCGTTCGCAGTCGGCTGGGTGGGAAGACCGGTCTGTTCCGCCGTCATGCCGGGAACAAGAACCACCCACATGCCGCGGGCCGATTCCTTGGTTTTGCCGGACAGCGAATACATCGCGGTGCCCGTGGGCGGCGCTTGCAGCTTGCCTGATGCCATGGCGGCCTGGAGATCGGCGGCCTGGGCTTTGGCGTCCTTGCCATCAGCCTTTTCCTTGGCCTGGAAATCCCGCTGGGCGCGCAGCGCGTTGCCATAGCAATTCACGGAATAGCTGGTGCCGCCCGGTGCGTTGGGTGTGCAAGTGATGTTGTTGGTGCCCTGGCGCAGCACCATCGGATCGCCTTTGGCGTCGTAGCTCACCACCGTAGCGCCCGCGCGCAGCGCTTCCGGCGCGGCCATCACGGCTTCGGCGATCTGCTGATCCTTGGACATGGTCTGGGCCGTTGCGGCCGATGCCGTCAGCATCAAGGCGGCCGCGATCAATAGGGACTGCTTCATTTCTCTCCTCCTGGTTATTGCGATGGCAGAATGTTGGGGGTATCGCGCGGGCGACGCTATCACGGCATATGCTCCTTTCCTAGGCGATCCTGGGCTGGGCCGCCCGGGCAGCCCCAAGGATTGTGTTCGCGCGGGGGATTTGAAACTCTTAGCCGGCAGGAAGGCACGATAGGTCCATTTCATGACAGGGCTGCTGGACGTCTTGGCCGGCTTCAGGCAGGCGCGGATCCTGGTGGCGGGCGACATCATGCTCGACCGCTTTGTCTATGCGCGCGTCTCACGCATTTCCCCGGAAGCCCCTGTGCCGGTTTTGGCGGTCGAGCGCGAGGTCGCGTCCTTAGGGGGTGCCGGCAATGTCGCGCGCAATATCGCTTCACTGGGCGGGCGCGCCACCTTGATCGGCGGCAAGGGAGCGGACGAAGCGGGCGCGCGGCTGGAAGCATTGCTCGCTGAGCAGCCTCATATCGAAAATGCGCTGATAACCTCGGACCGCGCCAGGACCACCGAAAAGATCCGCTATATCGCGGATCAGCAGCAGATGCTGCGCGCCGACCGGGAAGCGCCCTGGCCGGAGTCCGACCATAGCGCGGTGCTGGCGACGGCGCGGGCGGCGATCGGCAAGCATGATGCGCTAGTGATCTCCGACTATGCCAAGGGATTTCTGTCGCCGGCCCTGATCGCGGAATTGATCGCGCTGGCGCGCCATCACAAGAAGCCCGTCATCGTCGATCCCAAGGGCATGCGCCTGACCCATTATGACGGTGCCACCGTGATCACGCCGAACCGGCACGAAGCCAGTGCCGCTATGGCATCGGCGGCCGGCAATGACGAGGCGGCGGCCGCGACCGCCAATCGTCTGCTGGAAGCGTTGCCGAAACTCGAAGCCGCCTTGATCACACGCGGTAGCGCCGGCTTGACATTGCTGGTGCGCGGCAAGGATGCGCTGCATGTTGCGGCGCGGGCACGCGAAGTGTTCGATGTCTCCGGCGCGGGCGATACGGTGGTGGCGGCGCTTGCACTGGCGCTGGTCGCCAAAGGCGATTGGGGCGCAGCCGCTCATCTTGCCAACAGCGCTGCGGGTATCGCTGTCACCAAGGTTGGCACCGCGGCCGTGACGGCCGACGAGGTCGCCGCCGAACTTCAATCCGATGAGCTGGCGCCGGCGGAACGAAAGGTCGTTTCGGTCGATGGCGCCAAGGAGCGCATCGACGCTTGGCGGGCCAAAGGGCGCAGGATCGGCTTCACCAATGGCTGCTTCGATCTCATGCATCCCGGTCATATCTCGCTCTTGAACCAGGCGCGTGCGCGTTGCGACCGGCTGGTGGTGGGATTGAACGCCGATGCATCGGTGCGAAAGTTGAAGGGCGAGGGCCGTCCGGTGCAGGGCGAAATGGCGCGCGCCATCGTCCTCGCCTCCCTTGCCATGGTCGATTTGGTGGTGATCTTCGGCGAGGATACGCCCGATCCATTGATCCGCGCGCTCAAGCCCGATCTTCTGGTCAAGGGCGCCGATTATAAGCGCGAAGATATTGTGGGCGCCGATTTCGTGTCGTCCTATGGCGGCGAAGTGTTGCGGGCAGAACTCATGGCAGAACACAGCACCACCAGCCTGATCGGCCGCGCCCGGGAATGAACGCGCTGGAAACCAGACGGAAGCCCGCAGCCTTTTTCGACCGCGACGGCGTCATCAATCTGGATCATGGCTATATCGGCGATGCGAGCCGCTTCGATCTGGTCGAAGGCGCGGCGCGCGTCATCCGCCTATGCCGCGAAGCCGGATATCTGGTCTTTGTCGTCACCAATCAATCCGGCGTGGCGCAGGGTTTCTTCGAGGAAGCGGCGGTTGAATCCCTCCACGCCCATATGAAAGCGATTCTGGCGGCCGAGGGCGCGTTCATCGACGATCTGCGCTATTGCCCGCATCACCCTGAAGCTAAGCGCGAGCGCTATCGCAGAGATTGCGCTTGCCGCAAACCCGCTCCGGGCATGATCCTGGATATCGCCAAGCATTGGCCGGTGGACCTCCCCCGATCCTTTCTGGTGGGCGACAAAGAGAGCGACATGCAAGCGGCGCGGGCGGCGGGCCTGCGGGGCTTTTTATATGGCGGCGGTCCGCTGGACCGGTTCGTCGCTGAAGCGATGTCCCACATGCGCGAATCCTCACAAGGACCGAAATAGAGCGCGGCTTGCACCGTCCCCGGGCGCTGTGTAACCCTTGCGCGGCAGGGGATTTTTCGGGGAGCTTTCCATGCCGGCACGCCATCTTGATCGCCGTACCATGCTGGGCGCCTCCCTGGCGCTGGGCGGTCTGGGTCTTGCCGGTTGCGCTACCCAGCCGCGCGCGGAATCTTCGCGCTTCGCCGGTCTTTCCGCCCAAGACTTCCCGCCGCCGCTGGCGCCGGTGCGCGCCCATCCCGATCGCTTATTCGACATCACTGTGTGTCTCAGGCCATTCCGCGCCCAGGGGCCGCGTATCGAATCCGAACAGATCGGCGACACGCTGGTGGTTCACAATTACGGTCACGGCGGCAGCGGCTGGTCGCTGTCCTGGGGTTCCGCCAATCTCGCCATGCAGCGGGCGCTGGTGAACAGTCCGCGCGAAGTCGCGGTGATAGGCTGCGGCGCTATTGGTCTTACCTCCGCCATCATGGCGCAACGCGCCGGCACGCAAGTCACCATCTACGCCCGCGATCTTCTGCCTCAGACGCGTTCGGCGCGCGCCACTGGTAGTTGGACGCCGGACTCGCGCATCGCGCTCAAGGATCCTGCCGGCCCCCGCTTCGGCGAAGTGTGGGAACAGATGGCGCGATTCTCTTTCAAGACCTATCGCCAATATCTCGGTCTGCCCGGCACGCCGGTGGAATTCACCGATCGCTATGCGCTCTCCGACGAACCGTTCGAGCAGGCGCGCGAAGCGGCTGAGAAGCTCGACACGCTGGGCTTCGCCACTTACGAGGACCGCATTCGCGATCTCACGCCGCGCGGCCAGGATCTGCCGGCAGGTGTCACGCCTTTTCCCACGCGATATGTGCGGCGTTCGCAAAACATGCAGTTCAACATCGCCGATTACGCGCATACGCTGATGACGGATTTCTTCACTGCGGGCGGCAAATTCGTGCGCCGGGAATTCCATGCGCCCAACGAATTGACTCAGCTGAAGGAAAAAGTGGTGGTGAACTGTCCCGGCTATGCCGCGACCGAATGGTGGCAGGACAAATCGATCACGCCGGTCAGGGGCCAGATCGCCTGGCTGATCCCGCAGCCTGAAGTGAATTACGGCTTCAATTACAAGAACATCTCTATCTTATCGCGCCGCGACGGCATCGTGGTGCAGGATCTCAATGGTGGCGATATGCGCGGCTATGGCAATAGCCGCGAACTGGCCGACCGCGAGGAAGCCGACAAAGCGGTCGCCACCATCGAGGAGCTTTATTCCCGCTTCCGCGTCTAGAGCGGCCTCAGCGTCCGTCGGTTTGCGGCGGCGTCCAACGGGTGAAGGCCAGGACCCAGAGCCCGAACAGGGCAACCACCGGGATAAAGCACAAAAGCGCCCACCACATGGAATGGCCGGTGCGTTTGAGGATGAGCCCGGCTGGAATCGCGAACAGGGCCTCGATCACCGTTACCTTGATGAAAAAAGACGGGTCGAGCGGCAGGAGCGGCATGGCACCTCCTTGGGGCTGGCGCCCACAGATTATGCGCTTTTTTCGATCATGCCCGCAAAAAACCAATGGACGCGCCGCGGATCCCCGCCGGGAACGCCCTTGCAAGACGGAGGGCCCCTCACCATTGTGCCCGGCGCTATGGCCCTTAAAACCATCGCCCCGCGCGCGCATGATATAAGGCTGGACGAATGGTCGCCGCAGCTTTTGAAGTCGCGCCTCTATCACCGGCTTCTGGTGGACATCATCATCGGTCAGCTTGTGCCCGGCGAAAGGCTGGATGAGCAGGCTCTTGTGCGCCGCTACGGCGGCGGGCTGGCGGGCATCCGCGAGGCGCTGGCGCGGTTGGCGCTGGAGGGCCTGGTTCTGCGCCGCGCCCGCGTCGGCACCATGGTAGCGCCGCTGGACTTGATGGAAGCGCGCGAGGCTTTTGCGGCGCGTGCCCTGGTCGAGATCGAATGCGCCGGCCTTGCCGCCCGCTTCGCCAGCGAAGAGGAAGTGGAAGCAATCCGCGCCACCTTGGCGGAAGGCGAAGCCGCGATTGCCCGGAACGATGCACGTGTGCTCGCCATGATGGACGAAGCGTTTCATGTCGCAGTCGCCAGCGCCAGTCATAATCGCGTGCTGGCCAAGATGGTGATGACCTTGCATCACCAGACCGCCCGCTTCTGGCTGGTCACCATGCGCGAGCCATCGGTCGAAGAGAGCCGCCTGGCGCTTGGCCAACACCGGGCACTGGGGGACGCCATCGCGACGCATGATCCCGACAAGGCGCGAGACCTTATGCGCGTGGCGCTGGGCGATTTCCCGACCGACATCAAGCGCGCCTGGGCGACATGAGATCGCGCGCCTGGACCACGCTCGTGGCCATGAGCGTGGTCTATTTCCTCATCACCGCCACCAGTTTCAGTTCGTTGGGCGTGGTTCTGCCGGCTATGATCGCAGAGCTTCATTGGAGCTGGGGCGGCGCGGGCACCGGTTTTTCGCTGCTGGGCGTCACCGCCGGCATCACCGCCACCATCCCCGCCGGCTTGATCCGGCGATACGGCGTGCGCGCCACGCTGGCGGTGGGAAGCCTGGCGATGGCAGCCGCTTTTGCCTGCCTCATGCTGGCGCATGCGCTGCCGCTTTATTTCGCGGGCTGTCTGTTGCTAGGGCTGGGCTTCACGCTGCTGGCAACCGTGCCCGGCACCTATCTTTTGACAAGGCTGTTTCCCGATCCGTCCTTTGCCTTCGGACTCTATTTCACCGTTGGGGGATTGGGCGGCGTGGCGGGACCGCCGCTTTATCTGTGGATCGCGGCGTTGACGCAGAGTTGGCGCAATTACTGGCTGGCGTCGCTCGTGCTGGTCGCGGCCGCGGGCCTGATGAGCGCGGTTCTGGTGGATGTGAAGACGGATGTGCATGGCAGCGGCGAACCCGTTTCCCGCATCACCGATCAGGACTGGCCGGTGAAGGCGGCGCTCAGAACGCCGCAATTTGCGGTCCTCGCGGCGGCCTACAGCATCTTCCTGTTCGTGGGTATCACCGTGAACGCCGTTTCGGTGGCGCATCTGATGAATCACGGTATCGCCGCTGCCATGGCTGGCGGCATGATGAGCTTGGAGGCGCTGATCAATTCCGGGGCGCGGCTGCTGGGTGGGATTATCGTGCGCTGGATCAATGCCAAATGGCTTCTGGTCCTGTCGCTCCTGATGCTGATCGGTGGCCTTTTGGCGCTCAGCGCCGCGCACGGGCTGCCCTTGATGCTGGCCTATGCGGTGGGCATCGGCGTGGGCTATGGCCTGACATTCTTCGCGTCCACCATTCTGCTCTTGGATTATTTCGGGCGCGTGCCCAATCTGGAATTGTTCGCCGCCATCAATCTGATTTCCACTGTTGGCGCGGGCGGACCTGCCTTTGCCGGCTTTGTCGCCGACCATACCGGAAGCTTCGTGCCGGCTTTCACGATTCTGGAAGTTCTGGTGCTCTTGGTGCTTCTCTCGGTCCTCATCATGCGCCGTCCGAAGCGGAGCGCGGCATGAGCGGGGAGTTTGGTGTTTTCTTACCCGTCGCCAGCGGTGGCTGGATCGTCTCCCGCAACACGCCCCTGCTGGATGGCGGCTGGGCACAGAACCGCGATGCCGCTCTGATCGCCGAGGAAGAAGGCCTCGACTTTGTCATGTCCATGGGCAAATGGCGGGGTTTTGGCGGCGCGACCGATCACTGGGGCACGTCGCTCGAATCCGTCACCATGATGGCGGGCATCGCGGCGCTGACCAAACGCGTGAAAGTGTGGGCGACCTTGCATGCCATCCTGCACAATCCTGTGGTGGCGGCGAAGATGATCGCGACCTTAGATCATATTTCCGGCGGCCGAGCGGGCTTGAACATCGTGGCGGGCGCTTATCGCGGCGAGTTCGAGCAAATGGATGCGTGGGACGCGAGCCTGGATCACGATGCGCGCTATGACCTGACTGAGGAATGGACGCAGATTGTCAAGCGCTTATGGAAAGAGCCGCGTGTCGATTTCGAAGGCCGCTTTTTTACCATCAAGGATTGCGTATCGGAGCCCAAGCCGCTTCGCCGTCCCGACTTGATTTGCGCCGGCATGTCGGCCCGAGGCTTCGATTTTTCGGTGCGCGAAGCCGATATCTGCTTCATCGGCGGGCGTGACGAGGCCGAGACTCGCGAGGCGTCGCTTCGCGCCAAGGACCTGGCGGCGAAGCTGGGCAAGACGATCAAAACCTACGCCATGTGCACGGTGATCTATGGCGGCAGCGATAAGACGGCCGAGGCGCTTGCGGAAAGCTACTGCGCCGGGCTGGACGAAGGCGCGGTGCTGGGCATGCTGGCGAGTTACGGCGTCGATCTTGCCGGCAAGGACAATGCCATGGTGGCGCGCGCCAAAGGCGCCTTCATGACCCATACCGTTATCGGCGCGCCTCGGACTTGCGCGCAAAAGATTGCAGCCTTTCTGCAAGGATGCGCGTTGGATGGGTTGATGCTGGTTTTCGCGGATTATGCCGAGGGACTGCGCGTCGCCGGCCGCGAGATCCTTCCGCTCCTGAAGGCGTCATGATGCATAAGGACTGGATCGCGCCCCATCGCACGGCCCTTTTGCTGGTGGATATGCAGGTGGATTTCGCATCGCCGGATGGCGCCATGGCCAAGGCTGGTCATGACGTGACCACGGTGCAGGCTGCGCTTGAGAAAGCTTCGCTGTTGGCGGTCGCGGCGCGGGCAGCAGGCGTACCTTGCCTGTTCGCCCGGCTCGTCACCCGCGACAGCGACGAAACCGATCTGTTGCGCGAATGGAAGAAGCGGCGCGGCACCGAGGATGACGCGCCGCTTTGTCACGAAGGCACGCGCGGTGCGGAATTTGTGGGACCGAAGCCGCTGCCCGACGAAGCTGTCTTCAGCAAGAGCCGCTACGACGCTTTTGCCGGCACGAATCTCGATGCGCATCTGAGGGGATTGAAGCGGGACACGCTGGTGATTGCGGGCCTGACCACGGAATGCTGCGTGGAGTCCACCGCCCGCGATGCCTTCGAACGCGACTATCATGTCTTTGTCGCCAGAGACGCGGTGGCGGCCTACACGCCGGATCTGCACCGCGCAGCACTCAAGGCGCTGGAATTGAACTGCGCCATCCTGGCGGACTGCGCCGAAATCGCCGCGGCCTGGAAGAAATAATAGCTAAAACAAAGACTTGTCCTGCGTCGGGAGGTCGCGCTTGGCTTTTTCCTGTGAAATGTTAGATGAAATGTCTAACATTTCACACCTGCCGGCCGCATGCGATTTTTGTTCCATTTTCTTGCCGTCTCGCTTCTCCTCGCCATTTTGCCCGCTCAGGCGCAGGCCCAAGCTCAGGAAAGCATCGAAACCGTCACCGTCACGGGCGACCGCGCGCATCTGATCGAGACTGAGCCCGACGACACCGCCTTCGGTCTGGACAAGCCTTTGCTGGAAACGCCGCGCGCCGTCACCGTGGTGAGCGATACCACCGTCGACCGCTATGGTGTCACCGGCGTCGATACACTCACCGCGATTACCCCGTCGGCCTATACCGCCAGCTTTTACGGCGTCGAGGGCGCGGTCAATCTGCGCGGCACATTGGCTGAATCCTATTTCCGCGGCTTCAAGCGCGCCGACAATCGCGGCACCTATTCCACGCCCTTGGGCGATGCGGCGGAGATCGAGATCCTGCGCGGTCCGCCCTCGGCGATCTATGGCGCGGGCAAGGTCGGCGGGCTGGTCAATTTCGTGCCCAAGAGCGTGGCGGCATCGCAGGACAGTATCGTCTCGGGCGATGTCGCCGTGACGTATGGCAGCACTTCCAAGCGCAATCTGGCGGGCGAGATTGGCGCGCCGCTGGACCTGGGCGCGGTCACAGGCGGCATTCATGCTTATGGCGAAATCGACGATTCCCACAGCTTCTATCGCGGCCTTCACCCCAGTCATCAGTTGCTGGAACTGTCGGGCGATTTCACGCTTGGCAACTGGTCGCTGTCGTCGGATTACATGTACTACCATTCCAATGGCGACGTGCAGACACCGGGTTGGAATCGGCTCACCCAATCCTTGGTCGACACCGGCATCTACCTCACCGGCCGCAACACATCGCTGGCGGATGCAGATGGCAATGGCCGGCTAACGCTGAATGAGCTGGGCGGTAACCCTTACGCCTTCGATCCCAACTTCAAGCCGCTCTATATCGCCGTGCCGGGCTGCGGTAACTGCACCGACGCCACCCACACGCTCGACACCGGCGTGGGTACCACGCACTTAAGCCCGCGCACGGTGTACATCGCGCCGGGCGTGGATTTCTCCAACACAATCACCCATACTGGCTTTGTCGAGCTGGCGCGCGTGTTGGACAATGGCGATCGCGTGCGGCTGCAAGGCTTTGTCGATACCTTGTCCAATGACCGCTTCGTCTCTTACGGCTTTCCGGGGTCCTATCGCACCCTGATCCTGGAAACGCGGGCGCGCTATGACTTTAACCGCACTTTCGGATCGATCTCGACTCAAAATGTCGTGGGCGCGTCCTATCGCACTGTCCAAGCCACCGGCAAGGAGAGCTTCAACAGCGGCGTGATCGCACTCGACCGGCGTGACATCAGCGTGGGGGCGATGTCCAACGACATCATCGATTCGCCCTTCAATATGGATCCGTCGGGTGCGGTGGGGCTGGGCTGGGAGAATGACATTCACAGCAATACCTCCGATGCCGGTCTGTTCGCGGTCAGCGACATCGCGTGGCAGAGACTGGATCTACTGCTGAGCGGCCGTTACGACGCCTACAATGTCCGCTCCGTCGATCTGGGCGTGCTGGCTTTTGAGCCGCCATCGGGGCGCGGCGGCAAAGGATCGCTGACCTATTCCGCCAGCCTCAGCTACAAAACGGAGTGGGGCCTGATCCCCTATGTCACCAACGCCAAATCCGCCGCCATCGAACTGGGCCAGGCGAGCCAGGTGGCGACATCACTTTTGGCGAATGACGACTGGCTTTCCAATTCTTTCCTCAACGAAGCGGGCGTCAAGTTTGCCTTCCTCGATCAGCATCTGGTGGGATCGCTGGCCTGGTACCGTCAGGAACGCACCCAGCTGGAACAAGGCGGCGGCGTCACCACCGTCATGGGCACGCGCTCGCAAGGCGGCGAAGCGGAAGTCCGCTATGTGATGAACGAGAATGTCAGCTTCACCCTGGCGGGCAGCTTGCAGCACACGCTCGTCAAAGGTCCGGATCACAGCTTCGCTTACATTCCCGCCCGCGATGCTGGCGTCGCGCCCGTCAATGGCTTCGGCGGAAGCTATGTCACCTTCGATTTTTCCACCTTGCCGGGCAAATCGGGCAATTATGAATATGCGCTGATCCCGCACGCGGTGATCAGCCCTTATGTCACTTACACCAGTGACGATCAGGGATGGGGTGCAACCTTTGGCGGCAGTTATGTATCGCACACCGCACAGACCGTGCCGGACCCGATCGTCTTTCCGGCGTACGTTCTTCTGAACGCTTCGGCCTTCCTGCGTTGGGACGCATGGGAAGCCGACATCAATGTGAACAATCTGGCGGGCGAACGCTATTTCACGCCCGACGCCGACACCTATGCCAATCTCGCCGCCCTGCCGGGGCAGGGGCGTACCTGGCGCATCACACTGAAACGGGTCTTCTGACCAGATAGGCGTTGCGCAAGACGCGCCCCATCTCGGCCAGAAGCGTATCGCGATCGACGTCGCCGTCCAGCTTGCCCGCCAGATGCAGCACCATCACGCCATGCAGGCTGGCCCAAAAAATGTGTCCGATCAGTTCCGGATCGCCTTCGAAATAGCCGGCATCGATCATCATGCGGACATGGTCGGTCATGGTGGCGCGCGCGCGCATCTCGGCATGCGCAAGTTCGGGCACTTGCGGCCCCTTCGGCTCCGTGAAGTCGAACATCAGCCGGTAGCAGGTCTGTTCTTCCAGCGCGAAGCGGATATAGGCGCGCCCGACCGCGGCGCTTTTTTCCGGCGGCGTGCCGGGCGTCGCCAGCGCGCCCTCCAGCTGATCCGCAAAAAGGCTGAAGGCGCGGGCGCGAATGGCAGAGAGAATTTCGTCCTTGTCCTTGAAATAGCGATACGGCGTCATGGCGCTGACGCCGAGCTCTGCTGCCAGCAATCGCATGTTGAAATTGGCGGGACCGCGCTCGACGAAGATGCGGGTGGCAAGTTCGCAAAGCCGTTCGCGAAAGTCGGCGATATCAGTTTCGGTGAGAACGCGTGGCACGTGTTTTTTTCCTTTTTGGGTGCTCTTGTTGGTTCCCTTGTCGCAAAGCTTTTTAATTTACGCTATCTTTATACGGCGTAAGGCGTATGAATTCGACGAACGCCGAGGCATGGTTCGCCCCTATTTGACGAGGGGCGTCATGCGGATATTCCTGACCGCTGCATTTTTCATGGCGGCAATGCCGGCTTCGGCGGACACACAGGCCTGGGTCCAGGTGGTGGCGAGCGGAGGCTATGAAGCGCGCGTTCTCACCAGCGACGCGGCCTGTCCCGTGCTCAACAGTGACAAGGGCGATGTGACGATGTCGGTGCGCGCGCCGGAGAATGGCGCCTTTCCGCTCGCCTGTGCTGTGCCGATTCCCACAGGCGCGACCGAGGCATCCGTCGGCGGAGTAAGTTTACCGCTGCCAATGGTTGCGCCGAACCGCATTCTGGTCTTGGGCGACACAGGCTGCCGCATCAAAGGCGGCGCGCTGCAAGCCTGCAACGATCCCGCGGCTTGGCCATTCCCCTCAGTGGCCGCGGCCGCGGCCAGGCTCAAGCCCGATCTGGTCGTTCATGTGGGCGATTATCTCTATCGCGAAGAACCATGCCCCGCGGGCAACACGGGCTGCGCCGGATCGCCGTCCGGCGACAATTGGCCCAGTTGGAAAGCGGATTTCTTTGCACCGGCAGCGCCGCTCTTGGCGGTGGCGCCCTGGGTGATCCTCAGGGGCAATCATGAAGACTGCCAACGCGCCGGTCTGGGATATCTGCGGCTGCTGGGGGCGGATGTTTTCGATCCCGCCGCTCCCTGCAATCCGCATCTTGCGCCGCTCTTGGTGCCGCTGGGCGGCGTGACCCTGGCCGCGATGGACAATGCCGATGCGCCCGACACCAGCATCGATGACAAGCTTGTTCCCATCTATGAGAAGGAATTCCACGACCTGGCCGAGGTGCCGGCGCCGGTTTGGTATGTGGCGCACCGGCCCGTCTGGGCGGCGATTTCAGGTCCCCTCAACCTTCCCATCGGCGGCAATGCCACCATCATCGCGGCGGAGAGCAAAACACCGCTGCCGCCCAATATCGCCCTGATGCTGTCGGGCCATATCCATACCTTCGAGGCAATCAATTACGACGGCGCGACCCCGCCCCAGATCGTGGCGGGCAATGGCGGCGACAATCTCGACATCACCCCCGTCAATCTGAAGAACGCGGTCTTCCAGGGCCATTCGGGCGTGGGTGTGAAGGACGGGCTGTCGGTGGGCGGTTTCGGCTTTCTGATGATGACGCGGCGGGAGAGCGATTGGCTCATCGAGCTCTATGACGCACAAGGCAATAGCAAGGGCCAGTGCATCTTCACGCCCGGCATAAATGCGGTCGGCCGTGTCGATTGTCCGGGGCTTGCGCCAGGGTGAGCAGTTCAGTCGGTCTTCGGCGCGGCTTTGCTGGCGTCCGTGTCCAACAGGGCCAGCATCGCTTGGGTGGGATAGGCGTCCGCGATGAGGCCGTGCGCAGCCTGATATTGCCGAAGCGCGATGCGGGTTTTGCGGCCAAGAAGCCCGTCCGGTTCGCCCGCGTCATAGCCCAGCGCCGCCAGATCGCTCTGGAAGCGCAAACGGTCGGCGCGCGACAAAGGTTTTTCGTTGCGCGGCCAAGGCGTGACCAGCCCCGGCCGGTCCATCATGCGTTCGGCCAGCAGCGCACCCGCGAGCGCATAGCTGGCGGCATTGTTGTATTTCAGGATCTGGCGGAAATTGCTCAGCGTCAGAACCGCCGGGCCTTTGGCGCCCGCCGGCAAATAAATGGCCGCGAGATCGTCGCCTTCCGGCAACGCGCCACCTGATACCAGGGTCACGCCTTTCGCCGCCCATTCCGACAGCGGCTTGAGGGTTCCGAGATCGGCGTCCTGATAGTCGAAGCTCTTGGGCAGCGCGATCTCATAGCCCCAAGGCTTGTCCGCCTGCCAGCCTTCGCGCTGGAACAGAAGCGCGGTCGAAGCCAGCGCATCGGCGGGAGAATGCCAAAGATCGATCTTGCCGTCGCCATCGCCGTCTGTTGCGTATTTGAAGAAGGTGGACGGCATGAACTGGGTCTGACCGAACGCGCCAGCCCAGGACGACACCATCTCGGACGGCTGGTAATTGTTCTGCTGCAACAGAAGCAGCGCCGCGATCATCTCGCGCCGCGCGAAACCCTGGCGTGGTCCGTCATAGGCCTGGGTCGCCAACGCCGCGAAGAGATTGTAGGTGCCCATGAAGCGTCCGAAATCACTTTCTATGCCCCAGATCGAAACCAGGATTTCTTTCGGCACGCCGTAACGTGCCTGGATCGTGTCCAGCAACGCGGCATTGGCGTTCAGAAAATATTTCGCCTCGCTGATGCGCTTGGCGGAGACCGCCTTGTCTAGATAATCCCATACCGGACGCACGAATTCCGGCTGCTCCGCCACGATGGTGTCGATGGCGGCGATGGGGGCGATGCCGGCGACCGCTTTATTGTAGGTCTCGGGCGTCACGCCACGCGCGATGGCGGTGGCTTCGAAATCGCGGATGAAGCTCTGGAACTTTTCGTCACCGTCGATGGGAGGCAGAGGCGGCAGGGACTGGGCTGCTTGGGCCACCGGCTGGGCCCTCGCTGGGGTAGACGGGGCGGGCACGGGTTTCTCGGCGCAGGCCGCCAGAGCCGCCAGGCTCAAGGCCGCGATCAGGGGGCGAAGCAGGCGCATGACGCTTTTTACCACGATTTCCGTTAATTTTTGGCGGAAAAGCTGGGTTTTTGCGTGGTTGACAGGCTTTGGCCGCGCGAATAGCTTCCGCGCCTCTTTGCGGGCGGCTTTGGCTGCCTTACCGACGTTAGAAGGCAGTGTCATGAAGGTTCGCAATTCCCTCCGGTCGCTTAAGAAGCGTGACAAGGACTGCCGCGTCATCCGCCGCAAAGGCCGGGTCTATGTCATCAACAAGAAGAACCCGCGTTTCAAGGCCCGCCAAGGCTAGGCGTAGAGTAAAAGCGGAAATCGTGACAGGGTGATCGCGGGGGGATTAAGCTTTCCCCATGCGTGTGCGTGTCTTTATTGCCCTTCTCATTTTGCTGCCGTCTTTCGCGCGGGCCGCGCCCCCTGGGCCCACGCCCAGGCCCAGTGAAGAAGACAAGTTGTTCGCCGAGTTGAAGCAGGCTGACTCACCGGAAGCCGCGAAACCGCTCGAAGAAAAGATCGGCGGCATGTTCCGCGCCTCGGGCAGCGCCAGCGTCGATCTTTTGATGTCGCGGGTTGGGGCCGCGCTCGGTCAGGCGGACAATGGGACGGCGCGGACCTTGGTCGAGGCCATCACGCACGCTGCGCCCAACTATGCCGAAGGCTGGCGGATGCGCGCCCATATGCAGCGCGCCTCCAATGACGATGCCGGCGCAATGATCTCATTACAAAAGACGGTGACGCTCAATCCCCGGCATTTCATCGCCATGGCGGAGCTGGGCGGGATGCTGGAGGATTATGGCGACAAGCAAGCCGCGCTGAGGCTTTATCGCCGCGTGCTCACCCTGGATCCGCAGATGCGCGAAGCCGCCGAGCGCGCGAAAGCCCTGACCAAAGAGGTCGAAGGGCAGGGGATTTAGCTCGGTCCTTGGTGACGCTTGGTCGTGCCGGAAGGGTTCAACAAAAATTATTTGGTGCCTAGCATCGCCACGCGCAGCATGTTGGTGGTGCCGGTGACGCCCAAGGGCACGCCGCCGGTGATGACCACGCGCTCACCGGCCTTGGCGAAGCCTTCCTTTTCCGCGAAGGCCAGCGCCTGATCCACCATCTCATCCAGATTGTGAACCTCCTCTGTGGTCAGGCAATGAAGACCCCACACCAGAGACAGCCGCCGCGCCGTGTCGAGAGACGGCGTCAGTGCGATGATGGGTGCTTGGGCCCGTTCGCGTGCCGCGCGCAACGCGGTTCCACCGGTCTTAGTCCAACAGATGATGGCCTTGGCGTTCAAGGTTTGGGTCACTTCATGCACTGCCGCCAGGATCGCATCGGGCGTGGTGGCTTCCGGCGCGCTTCTCTGGGAATCGATCAGGCTCTGGTACAGCACATCGGATTCCACCTTGGCCGCGATGTGATCCATCATGGTGACAGCTTCGACCGGATGGGCGCCGGCCGCCGATTCCGCCGACAGCATCACCGCATCGGCGCCGTCATAGACGGCGGTGGCGACGTCGGAGACTTCGGCGCGGGTGGGCGTAGGCGACTGAATCATGGATTCCAGCATCTGGGTCGCCACCACCACGGGCTTGCCCGCCTTGCGCGCCGCGCGGGTGATCTGCTTCTGCACGCCGGGCACCGATTCCAGCGGCAATTCCACGCCCAGATCGCCGCGCGCCACCATCAAGGCGTCGGAGAGTTCCAGGATCTGGTCGAAACAGGTGAGCGCTTTGGGCTTCTCGATCTTGGCCAGCACCCCGGCGCGCCCCGCCACGATCTTTTTCACTTCGGCGATGTCTTCGGGCCTCTGCACGAAAGAGAGCGCTATCCAATCAACGCCCAAAGCCAGGGCCGCGTCGAGGTCGCTGCGGTCCTTGGGCGTGATCGCCGACATAGGCAGCAGCGTGTCGGGCATGTTGACGCCCTTGCGATCCTTGATCTCGCCGCCCACCACGACCACGGCGTCGGCATAGGTATCGGCGCGCTTCAGAAGGCGCAGGCGCACCTTGCCGTCGTCGATCAGAAGCGCGTGTTTCTGCTTGATCGCCTGGAAGATCTCCGGATGGGGGATGGGGACGTCGTCAGGCGTGTCGCTGGTCTCGCCCAGGACGAGGCGGATCTTTTCGCCTTCCACCAATTTGCGCGGGCCACCCTTCAAGGTGCCCAGCCTGATCTTGGGGCCTTGCAGATCCACCAGGATTCCGATCGGCCGCCCCTTGGCCTCACCCAGCGCGCGCAGGTCACCATGCATGCGCCTCAAGAGCTCATGGGGCGTGTGGCTCATATTGATGCGGAAGACATCGGCGCCGGCATCGAACAAGGCTCCCATCACCTCCAGCGTGTTGGATGCGGGGCCTAGTGTCGCCAGGATTTTGGTCTTGCGCTGCCGTCTCATGGGAAACCTGTTCCTGCGATCCGCGTGATCAATTGGAAAGTGTCTGCGTCCATTCCGCCGATTTCCCGGTATCGATTTCGAAGAAGCCCCGACGGTCAAACCCGCGGCCGGCGCAATCGTTGCGCCCCGGCGTCAGGAATTTGGCGTCCGGTGTGGTGCAGAAATGCGTCTTGCCTTCCCAGGTGCCGCCGGCGCCATCGGTGGCATAGAGATAATAGTAACGTGCCTGCAAAGGTCCGGTCAGAAGCACCACGCAGGTCTTTGGCGCGACCTTCCACCAACCTTGGCTGGTCCATTGCCTGCCGTCAAAGCGCCCCAGCGCCACGCGTGTGGCCATGCCGCTTTTGTTGCAGACATTGAAGGCGGCCAGAGCCGGCGGCGCGGTGAAAAGCGCGGCCAGCGCCGTCACAAGAGCCAGGAGCGGCGCACGACGCATGATCTGGAATCTGATTGGGCGGCCTTGCCCGCGTCAAGAGCGTGCTTGCGATGGGGCTGCCCTGCTTTTACAAGCCCGACGCATGTCCTGGGACGCGCCCTTCACGCAGATTCCACCGGCCCCTGGCGCCAAGACCTCGCTGCTTTTCCTCTGCGATCATGCGTCGAACGCGGTGCCCCCGGAATATGACGATCTGGGTCTGGCCCGGAAACTGTTCGAAACCCATATCGCTTATGATATCGGCGCGGCATTTGTGACACGCGCCCTGGCGGAGGCCTATGGCGCGGCAGCGCTTCTGGGGGGTGTGTCGCGGCTCTTGATCGATCTCAACCGCGGCGCCGACGATCCCACCCTGGTGATGAAATTGTCGGACGGCAGCATCATTCCCGGCAACCGCGCGGCTGATGCCGCCGAAGTGGCGCGGCGGCTGGCGCGCTTTCACGCGCCCTATCACGCCGTCATCCAGGACGAGATCGGGCGCATCGGAGACGGCGCAATCCTGATTTCGATTCACAGTTTCACGCCGGCCTGGAAGGGCGTGGGGCGGCCCTGGGAAATGGGCGTGCTTTATGGCCGCGATGCGCGGCTGGCGCGCCCTTTAATGAAACAGCTTGCGGCGGCGGGCTTCACCGTCGGCGACAATGAGCCTTACACCGGGGCCTTGGAAGGCGATACGCTGGACACGCATGGCACCAAGACGGGCCATGCCAATGTGCTGATCGAGATACGCCAGGATTTTCTGGACGGCGCGGAGAAGGCGCGGGCGTTTGCGGCAAGGCTCAAGCCCATCCTGGACGCCGCGTTGATGGAGATGGAGAGCTAGCATGGACAGCGCGACCCAAACCGAGCTGGAAGCGGCAACCTTCCGCCGCCTGGTGGAGCATTTCCAGAAGCGCACCGATGTCCAGAATATCGACCTGATGATCTTGGCCGGTTTTTGTCGCAATTGCCTGGGCGATTGGTATCGCGAAGCCGCGGCGGAAAAAGGCATCGCGCTGGGGAAGGACGAGGCGCGCGGCCTGGTCTATGGCATGCCGCCCGACGAATGGAAAAAGAAACACCAGAAGCAAGCGACCCCGGAACAGCTTGCGGCTTTTGAAGAATCCCAGAAAACCCACAGCTAGGATTTTGCGCCGCGTTGCTTCACTGCCCCGGCATCGCTAGGGTCCGCGGCCTTTCAGCACTTCCAAGGTTTCAACTATGGCAAAATCCGGCTTCGCCAAAGAGCATCTGAAGTCTTTTATCGACCGCATCGAGCGGCTGGAAGAGGAACGCAGCGCGCTCACCGCCGACATCCGCGAAGTCTATTCCGAGGCCAAGGGTACCGGCTTCGACACCAAGATCATGCGCCAGGTGATCCGCATGCGGAAGCTGGACAAGGCCGACTTCCAAGAACAGGAAGCGGTTCTTGATCTCTATCTCAATGCTTTGGGAATGCGTTAGCCCAGTCAGACAGCCTTGCGGATCGCCTGCTCGATGTCGGAGGCGTCGCTCTCCACGCCTTCCAGCCCGAATTCCTTGAGCTTGCGATAGAGCGTGGAACGGCCGATGCCCAGCCGGCGCGCGACTTCGGACATATGTCCTTCATAGCGGCCGATGGCCATGCGGATGATTTCCGATTCCAGTTCCTCGAAGCGGCGGATATGGCCGGTGGCATCGGTCACCGCCAGCGCATAAGGCGAGCCAGACGGCATGGCGGGCGCCGATGCGCCGGCAGCCGCGACGGGCTGGGCCTGGCGCACAGAGGCTTCCACGCCCATGGCGGCGGCGATCTGCGGGAAGTCGCAGACATCCAGCATGGCGCCGTCGCACAGGACTACGGCGCGGAAGATGGTGTTCTCCAGCTGGCGCACATTGCCCGGCCAGGAGAATTGCTCGATCAGATTGGCGGCTGGTTGCGTGAGGCCTACAACCGGCTTGTTCTCCTCCGCTGCGAAACGGCTGATGAAGTGACGCGCCAGGGGCGCGATGTCGGCGGGCCGGTCGCGCAGCGACGGCACCAGAATGGGAAACACGTTCAGGCGATAATAAAGGTCTTCGCGGAAACCGCCTTCGCGCGCCATCTGGCCCAGATCGCGATTGGTGGCGGAGATGATGCGCACATCGACCTTGACCGGGCGCTTGGAGCCGACGGGATCGACTTCGCCTTCCTGCAGCGCGCGCAACAGCTTCACCTGCATGTCCAGGCGCAGTTCGCCGATCTCGTCCAGGAACAGGGTGCCGCCATCGGCTTCCTGGAATTTGCCCAGATGCTTGTCGGACGCGCCGGTGAAGGAACCTTTCTCATGGCCGAACAGGATGGACTCGATCAGATTTTCCGGAATGGCGCCGCAATTGACGGTGACGAAGGGTCTGCCGGCGCGGGCCGAAGTGCCTTGGATGGCGCGGGCGATCAATTCCTTGCCGGCGCCGCTTTCACCTTCGATCAGGATCGGGATGTCGGATTGCGCCGCGCGCGCGCCCAGACGGAAGACCTGCTTCATCTCGGGCGATTCCGCAATCAGGTCTTCGAAGGAAAGACGATTGTCCGTCTTCTTCTTCAGTTGCTTTACTTCGCCCGAAAGGGTGCCGATCTTGAGCTGGTTGCGGATCGAGACGGTGATGCGTTCGGGACTGGCAGGCTTCACCAGAAAGTCGTTGGCGCCGGCGCGCATGGCTTCCACGGCGGAATCGATGCCACCCTTGGCGGTCAAGACGATCACCGGCAAATCTGAATTGCCGGCGCGCAGCTTATTCAACACTTCCACGCCGCCCATGTCGGGCATCACCAGATCGAGCAGCATCAGCGTGATCTGGTCGCCGCGCGGGCCGTTGATGAGATCGAGTGCGGGCTGGCCGCCGGGCGCGGTAACGACCGTCATGCCGCTGCGGCTGATCGCGGTTTCCAGCAGACGGCGCTGAACCGGATCGTCATCCACGACAAGAATTGTCTGCGCCATGTCTTTTTCCCAAACTGGAGATGCTTGATACCTGAGGTGGCGCATTGTGGCGGGTTCAAGTAAATGGCCCGTTTAAGACTGTCCTTACGCGGCACAGTTGGCGCTATGCTTAAGAAAGGCTGAACGCGCGGAAATGACTGGAATCCTTGATGTCTGACACACCGATCGCGCCCCCCGTCGCGGGCATTTCGTACGAGGCCGGTAAACCTTTGTTCGATCTTCAGGCCAATCAGGGCCAACTTGCCGCGCTGGCTGGCTCGCCGCCGCCTGGCCCGCGCTGGTTCACCGATGCCATCGCCAAGACGCCCGAAGAGCGTTTCGTCGTCGTGAAGGATGCGCGTATCCACTATCTCCGCTGGGGCGACGCCACCAAGCCCGGGGTCCTCTTGGTGCATGGCAATGCCGCCCATGCCTGCTGGTGGAGCTTCATCGCGCCATTCCTGACCGGCGATTATCACGTCGCGGCGATGGATCTGTCGGGGATGGGCGACAGCGATTGGCGTGCGTCGGACGGCGATCAGCCCGCCTACACCATGGCGCTGTTCGCCGACGAGATGCTGGCCGTGATGAAAGACGCGGGCATGTTCGCCGCAGCCAAGCCGCCGGTGATCGTGGCGCATTCCTTTGGCGGCTTTGTCGCCATGAAGGCCGCCGCCGACTATGGCGACAGGCTGACCGGGATCGTGATCATCGATTCTCCCGTCAATCCGCCCCTTCGTGGCGAAAGCGTACGGCGGTCCGCGGACCACAAGCCGCGTCCGCACAATGTCTATCCCAGCCTGGCGGCGGCGCTCGCCCGCTTCCGGCTGATGCCGCCCCAGATCTGCGAGAATTTGTTTCTGCTGGATTGGGTGGCGCGGCGCTCGCTCAAGGAAGTCGCGACCGCCAATGGCGATGTCGGCTTCACCTGGAAATTCGATCCCGCCATTTGGCGCCATTTCTCTATTGGCGACACGGCCCTCTTGCTGAAAGAGACACGTTGCCGGGTGGCGGTCTTCCGGGGCGCGCATTCCGTGCTGATGCCGCCCCGGGTGGGCGACTATATTTTCGACCTGCTGGACCGGGCGGCACCCGTGGTCGAGATCCCGGAAGCGCAGCATCACATCATGCTGGACCAGCCCCTGGCCCTGGTGGCGGCGCTGAGGGCTCTGCTGGCCGACTGGGAGCATTCTGTCGCAACCCGCCGCATGGCGCCTTTTGCTGGCCCATAAACGATTGCCGGACGGCGTTCCTTTGCTATATTGCGGCCACTTTCAAGAGCGAGTCCCATGGCTTCCCACGACGATCATTATGTTCCCGGCTCGATGGACATTAGTCAGCATCAGCGGGCCTATGCGGGCTTTCTCACCTTCGTGAAATATTCGCTGGGGTTCATCCTTCTGGTGATGATCTTCCTGGCGGCCTTCCGGACCCACGGGTAAAGGGGCTCGGGGCTGGGGATGAAACTCGCGGTCCCCAGGGAAACATCTTCGGGTGAAACGCGGGTCGCCGCCACCCCGGAATCCGTAAAGAAATTCAAGAGCCTAGGCCTGGACGTGGCCGTGGAAACCGGCGCCGGAACGGCCGCTCGCATCGCGGATGCCGATTATGTCGCCGCTGGCGCCAGCATCGCGCCGGACGCAAGGACCGCGCTGGCCGACGCCGACATCGTGCTTAAGGTGCGCGGGCCTGCCGCCGCCGAATCCGGGCTGATCAAGAAAGGCGCGGTGGTCGCGGCGCTGCTCGCGCCCCACACCGAAAAAGCGGCGATTGCGACCTTGGCCGGGAGTGGCGCCACGGCCTTCGCCATGGAATTCCTGCCCCGCATCTCCCGTGCCCAAGCGATGGACGTGCTGTCGTCCCAGGCCAATCTGGCGGGCTACAAGGCCGTGATCGACGCCGCGGCCCAGTTCGGACGCGCCATGCCCATGATGATGACGGCGGCAGGCACGATTGCGCCGGCCCGTGTGCTGGTGATGGGCGTGGGCGTGGCGGGCCTGCAGGCCATCGCCACCGCCAAAAGGCTTGGCGCTATCGTCAGCGCCACCGATGTGCGCCCCGCTACCAAGGAGCAGGTGGAGAGCCTGGGCGGCAATTTCGTGGCGGTGATGGACGAGGAATTCAAGAACGCCCAGACCGCGGGCGGTTACGCCAAGGAAATGTCGGCGGAGTATCAGGCCAAGCAGGCGGCTTTGATCGCCGAAACCATCAAGAAACAGGACATCATCATCACGACCGCGCTGATCCCGGGCAGGAAAGCGCCCGTGCTGGTGTCGGAAGAGATGATCAAGACCATGAAATCGGGCTCGGTGATCGTGGATCTGGCGGCGGAAGCGGGCGGCAACACGCCGCTGACCAAGGCGAATGAAGTGGTGGAAGTCCATGGCGTCACCATCATGGGCTATTCCAACCTGCCGGGCCGGCTGGCGGTGGATTCCTCCTCGCTCTATGCCCGCAACCTGTTCAATTTCGTGTCGCTGCTGGTGGACAAGAAGACCGGCGCCCTCGCCATCGACTGGAATGACGAGATCGTCAAAGGCGCGCTGGTGACGAAAGACGGCGAAGTAGTGCATCCGGCGGTGAAGTCATAAGCGAAGCCCCACTCGGGCTTCGAGGGATGGGACATACTATGGAAGCAATCGATCCCTTCGTATTCCGGCTTTCCATTTTCGTGCTGGCGATCTTTGTCGGCTATTTCGTGGTCTGGGGCGTGACGCCGGCGCTGCACACACCTTTGATGAGCGTCACCAACGCGATTTCCTCCGTCATCATCGTGGGCGCGTTGATCGCGGTGGCCGTGCCGGCGCTTTCCGACGCCTCCTGGACCTCCAAGATACTGGGCTTCTTCGCCTTGATCCTGGCCAGCGTGAATATCTTCGGCGGTTTCCTGGTCACCGCCCGCATGCTGGCGATGTATAAGAAAAAGGGCGCGAAATGAGCGGGCCCTCTTTTTTTGCCGCCCTCATGTTGAGCTTGCCGAAACATGAGGTCGCGGCATGATGGCGAATATCGCGGCCCTCCTCTATCTCGTCGCCGGTGTTCTGTTCATCCTGGCCTTGAAGGGCCTGTCGTCGCCCGCTTCTTCGCGCACGGGCAACCGCAACGGCATGCTGGGCATGCTGATCGCGGTGCTCACAACGCTGTGGGTGGCGGGTGTTTCCGATGTGCTGACCTGGGGCCTGGTGATTGGCGGCATTGCCATCGGCGGCGCCATCGGCGCGGTGATGGCCAAGCGCATCGCCATGACCAACATGCCGCAACTGGTGGCGGCCTTCCATTCTCTGGTGGGCCTGGCGGCGGTGCTGACGGCGGCGGCAGCGCTTTATTCGCCGCAAGCGTTCGGCATCGGCGCGGAAGGCGCCATCCGCACCCAAAGCCTGGTCGAGATGTCGTTGGGCGTGGCCATCGGCGCTATTACCTTCGCCGGTTCGCTGATCGCTTTCGCCAAGCTCAATGGCAATATGAGCGGCGCGCCGATCATTCTTCCGGCGCGGCATCTGCTCAATCTTCTGATCTTCCTGGCGATCGTGGGATTGATCGTCTATTTCACCATGGACCAGCCTTATTGGGCTTTCTGGGCGATCACGGCGCTCTCCTTCGTGTTCGGCATCACGCTCATCATTCCCATCGGCGGCGCCGACATGCCGGTGGTGGTGTCTATGCTGAATTCCTATTCTGGCTGGGCGGCGGCGGGCATCGGCTTCACGCTTGAGAACACCGCCTTGATCATCACCGGCGCGCTGGTGGGTTCTTCGGGCGCGATCCTTAGCTACATCATGTGCAAAGGCATGAACCGCAGCTTCATCTCGGTGATCGCGGGTGGCTTCGGCGGCGAGACGGCGGCGGCGGGCGGCACCAAAGAGATGCGGCCGGTCAAGCAGGGCTCGGCCGACGATGCCGCCTTCATCATGAAGAATGCCGCCAGCGTGATCATCGTGCCGGGCTATGGCATGGCGGTGGCGCAGGCCCAGCACGCCGTGCGCGAAATGGCCGACAAGCTGAAAGCCGAAGGCGTCAAAGTCTCTTACGCCATCCATCCGGTGGCGGGACGCATGCCCGGCCACATGAATGTGCTCCTGGCCGAAGCCAGTGTGCCCTACGACGAAGTGTTCGAGTTGGAAGACATCAATTCCCAATTCGCCCAGGCCGATGTCGCTTATGTGATCGGCGCCAATGACGTCACCAACCCTTCCGCCAAGACCGATCCCAAATCGCCCATCTTCGGCATGCCGATCCTGGATGTGGAAAAAGCCAAGACCGTGCTCTTCATCAAGCGCGGCATGGGCTCGGGCTATGCCGGGGTCGAGAACGAGCTCTTCTTCCGCGACAACACCATGATGTTGTTCAGCGATGCCAAGAAGATGACGGAAGAGATCGTCAAGGCTCTCGGCTAATCGCATGATCCGCGCCGCGCGATTGCCGGAAGATGAACCGGCGATCCTCTCTTTCATCTGGAGCCTGCAGGCATTCGAAAACGCGTTCGAGCCCAATCGGCGGCTCGATCCGGATTTCGCTGCCGAGCATTGGCCGGATGTGCGGGCGCAGGCGGCGGCACGCGGCGCGATCTTTGTGGCGGAAAATGATGGCGTGACGGTCGGCTGGGCTTTTGTGCTGGAGGAAGCTGGCGATCTTTTTGTGGCGGAAAAGCAGCGCCGTTATGGCTTCGTCGCTGAATTGTTCGTGGCAGAGACCGCACGGGGTCGGGGCCATGGTCGTGCCTTGATCGCGGCCTGTGAAGACTGGACCCGCGCACGCGGCATGGCGGTCCTTATGATCGGGGTGCTAACCGGAAACGACAAAGCCGCCGCGGTGTATCGCCGCGACGGCTTTGCGCCATACAATTTGTTTATGCGGAAATATCTTTAGGCTGCGGCCCGTTTGGGCAGAGACAGAACCGCCAAGACAAGCTCCGCCATGACGCGTACAATCAGAAGCGCGATCAGACCGCGCAGCAGCGCGCCCACGATCACCACCAGACCGAACCAGGGCGAGCGGGGCATCATGCCGAAAGGCCCGCGGTGATGACCCCAGCGATGCCAGCCGCGATAGTCGCCGCGCATGCCACGAAAATCCGGCCGGGTGTTCTGCTCGCCCTGCGCCTGTGGCGCCGGATTGCCTTGTTGCTCAGCTGTCGCGCCGGACGGCGGTGTGGCGCTTGATGTGATCGCCGGCCGCTGCATCGGCGTGTGGGTGAGGATCATCACGCCGCGGCCGATGCCGAACAGCGTGCCAAGTCCGATCAGGATCAGGGCAATCGTGTAAAGCAGGCGGATGATGCCTTCCGCCATGGGTGTTCCAAGATTGAGAATATCGCGAGCTGCCATGTCTGTGCTCCCTGTGACGCGCTTGAGAAGCGCACCTCCAGGACCATTTTAGCACCATGGCCCGACCAACCTTGTCAGTTCTTTGTCAGGCTTTGAGGCCGCCCATGGCGCACACCACTTTCCACTCTTCGGCCGTAACCGGTTGAACCGACAGGCGAAAGCTGGTCACCAAGCTCATATTCTTAAGCTTGGGGTTGGCTTTGCAATCCGCCAGCGACACAGGTTTGGGAAAATCTTTCACGGCCTTTACATCCACCAAGCCGAAAATGCCCTTTTCGTCGGTGGGATCGGGGCGATATTCGTCGATCACTTCCACGATCCCCACCACCCTTTTCTCCTCGCCGGTGTGATAGAAGAAGCCCAGATCGCCCTTCTTCATCGCCATCATATTCTGCTTGGCGGTGTGATTGCGCACCCCGCTCCAGGGCTCGCCCTTGGCGCCCTTTTTCTTCTGCATGTCCCAGGAAAAGGTTTCGGGCTCGGTCTTGAACAGCCAGTATTTCATTCCGCTTTCAACCTCCTCGACATCAATCGCGTCAGCGCTTCGCCAAGCGGCAGAGCGCCGCTCAAAAGATCCGCCATCGCCTCGGCGATGGGAAGTTCTGTGCCGTGCGCCCGAGCGCGTTTGACCAGGGCGGGCGCCGTAGCCACCCCTTCGGCGAGGGGATGACCCGGGCGATCGAGCTCGGCCACCGATTTGCCTTGGCCCAACTCGACACCGAAGGAAAAGTTGCGCGAGCTTTTGCTGGTGGCGGTGAGCACCAGATCGCCCAAGCCCGAAAGGCCCATTAATGTTTCGCGTTTCGCGCCCAAGGCTTCGCCCAGCCGCGTGAGCTCCGCGAAGCTGCGGGCAAGAAGTGCGGCGCGCGCATTCTCGCCCAGGCCCAAGCCTTCGACCACGCCACAGGCGATGGCATAGACATTCTTGGCCGCGCCACCCAAGGCCACGCCAGTGATGTCGTCGCTGGCGTAGGGCCGGAACGACAGCGAACCCAAGCTCGCCTGCAGGCGCTCTGCCACATCGCTTTGCGCAGCGATGGTCACAGCCGTCGGCAAGCCCTTGGCCACATCGCGCGCAAAGGATGGCCCGGACAGGATCGCGATAGCCGCTTGCGGAACGGCCTCGGCGACGACTTCGTTCACCAGCTTGCCGGAGTTTTTCTCGATGCCCTTGGCGCAGATCGCAAGCGGCGTGCCGGCTGCCACCAGCGGCGCAAGCTGCCACGCGAAATCGCCCAGCACCTGTGCCGGCACCGCCAGAAGCACAGCGTCAGCCTGAACCGCTTTGGTCAATGTCCCGGTGACGGCCAGGGATTCGGGCAACGTCACGCCGGGAAGAAAATGTTTATTCTCGCGATATTCGACGATGTCGGCGACGACTTCCGCCTCGCGCGCCCACAGGATCGTGTCCGCGCCGGCATTCACGGCGGCGATAGCCAGCGCTGTTCCCCAGGCGCCGCCACCCAGGACGGCGATGCGCGAATAAGGCGGAAGCATGGTCATTTTATGAGCGGTTGCGTGGGCGAAAATGAAATGGTTTGGTGGATCGGCAAAGACGAACTTAGCCCGATCATGCGCTCTCTCGCCATCCTTGCCGCCGCCGCTGCGCTCACACTTCTGGCGGCCGCCGCGCCGGCGCGCTATCCCGGCACCTATAGTGCCGAGGACGCCGCCAAGCTCGACAAGCTCAGCGCCTATCTCAATTCCGTCCACACCCTGAAGGGCAATTTCGTTCAGCTGAGCCCGGAAGGCGATTTGGCTCAAGGGGAATTCGACCTCGCCAAGCCCGGCAAGCTGCGCTTCGCCTATAATCCGCCCAGTCCGATTCTGATCGTGGCCACCGGCGGCGACATCTATGTCAAAAATTCCCGCCTCAACACGGTGGACCGCAATGCGCTGTCCGATACGCCGCTCGACATCCTGCTCAACCGCGACGTGGACTTACGGCACAATCCCGCCGTCACAGGGGTGGAGGAGCAGCCAGGCCAGCTGATTGTGCATGCCCGCGCCAACACCACCCGCAACCAGAGCAACATCACCCTGGTCTTTGCCTATCCCGCAATTGAGCTTCGGCAATGGGTCGTCAAGGACAATCAGGGCGGCACGACCACGGTGGCGCTGACGGGCGTCCAGACCGGTGTGGCAGTACCAGACTCGGTTTTCGCGGTGCCGACGAAGGACCCAATCGCCAAGAAGAATTGACTTTTGGTAAGTTTATACTTACCGTAAGCTATGGCTTACGAATACACTTTAGACGCGCTTGGCGACCCAATGCGCCGACAAATATTCGACAGGCTTCGCTCCGCGCCAAACTCGGTCGTGGCCCTGGCGGAAGGCCTGCCCATCAGCCGACCGGCGGTCTCTCAGCATCTCAAAATCCTCAAGCAAGCCGGTCTGGTGACCGACCAGGCTCGCGGCACGCGGCGGGTCTATCGTGTGGACCATGGCGGGCTTTCGGAGCTTCGGGCTTGGCTCGACGGCTTTTGGGAGGAGGCGCGGGGCGTCTATGAGGCCGAAATTCAGGAGCAGATCGATGAAAGAAAGAACACCTGACCGCGGTGATTGATATCGATTCGATTATTGCAAAAATACAACTGTCACGTCTAAAGAAGTTGTAAAACAAAAAAACTTGAAAACTGTGGCTCCAGTGCATAGCTTCAGTCCTGGAAGACAGGTTCGTCCGGCAGGCTCTGCCCCCCCGCTCGCACGCCAGACCCTGTTTTCCGCGGATGCCGGTTCATCCCCTCCAGGCATCCTTGCGCGTAACGGCGCTTTTAACGCCCGGTCCCAAAAGGATCGGGCGTTTTTTTGATTTTGAATGGTCGCACCCGCCGTTGGCGGATGCTCCGTGTCGCACGCCAAGGCAGTGCATCGGGTTTCGTGTCTCAAACCGTGACGCGGCGGAGCGTGAGGTTGATGCGGCCGCCACCGGGGATCAGCGACGAGCTGCCCGGCCGGATGCGGTCGATGCCGTGATAGGCGAGCCGGGCCGGCCCGCCGAACATCACCACATCGCCGGACGCGAGATCGAGGCCGCGTGTCTCTCCGCGCCGTGTCTCGCCGCCGATGCGGAAGCGGGCGTCGTCGCCTAGCGACACCGACACCACCGGCGCTGACAATGCGCGTTCGTCCTTGTCTTGGTGCAGGCCCATGCGCGCATCACGGCGATAGAGATTGACCAGGCAACATTCCG
>Ga0134128_10001287_pt1 | contig 32476 bp, 31 predicted proteins | sample KB31754_FD_96462 | JGI IMG/M metagenome (GOLD analysis project Ga0134128, IMG submission 96462) | Terrestrial soil microbial communities with excess Nitrogen fertilizer from Kellogg Biological Station, Michigan, USA - KB3-175-4 | ecosystem: Environmental > Terrestrial > Soil > Unclassified ... | reverse complement strand
GCTGCGCCGCTCGCAGGCGGCGCCCTTCGAATCGCACACGCAAGCCAAGCAGTTGGCTTGCTCGTCTCCGTATATTTGTGCCCGCTATGCGGGCATTACAACTGGCGGAGACGGTACGATTCGAACGTACGCGCCCTTTTTGGGGCGTGCTGGGTTCGAGCCAGCCGCAATAGACCACTCTGCCACGTCTCCAAAAACCATGGCGCCTCGTAGGAGGATCGAACTCCTGACACTCGGCTCGACAAGCCGGCGCTCTCCCGCTGAGCTAACGAGGCGTTTCAATCTGGCGGAAGGTACTGGATTCGAACCAGTGAACCCCAATTGGAGTTACGGTTTAGCAAACCGTTGCAATAACCGCTCTGCCAACCTTCCGAATAAATCTATAACCTGGCGGGGACAGTGTGATTCGCCTACATCCTGCAGGCCGCTGCGCCGCTCACAGGCGGCCGCAATCGGCCTCTCTGCCATATCCCCTAAAACCTGGTGCCGGCTGCAGGACTCGAACCCGCGACCCGCTGTTTACAAAACAGCAGCTCTACCAACTGAGCTAAACCGGCATTCAATGCAACTTTCACTGGCCCCGCTTGCAGGACTTGAACCTGCGGCCTCGACGCTCGGAACGTCGCGCTCTGATCCGCTGAGCTAAAGCGAGTAAGACAATCTGGCGGGAAGAGAGTGATTCGCCTACATCCTGCAGGCCGCTGCGCCGCTCGTAGGCGGCGCCCTTCGAATCACTCACGCAAGCCAAGCAGTTGGCTTGCTTCTTCCCGCTGAATTCGACGCACGCTTCGCGTGCATCAATTCACGTGGCGGGAAGGAGATGATTCGAACATCCGCGCCGATTTCTCGACGTTTCGCTTTCCAAGCGAACCCAATAGGCCACTCTGGCACCTTCCCTTTCAACACTGGCGCAGAGAACTGGAATCGAACCAGTGCAGCACGGGATTTCAACCCGTCGCGCTACCTGCTGAGCTATCTCTGCTTAATTCTTTGCCGACAACACAAAACAAAAAGCCCGGAGTTCTTTCGAATCATCCGGGCTGTTTGCCTTGGCCATGCGGCCTGTCGAGTTTTCCTCAACTGGGAGTCTTGCCTCCCCGGATGATGTTGGTGCGCGCATCGGTGGACGTGAGGTCCGAAAACAGCGACGAGCGCAAACTGCGGTCACGCAACGTGTGCGTGAGCAGGGAGTCGGATAACGCGAACAGCACCGCAGCCCGGGTGGTACCGGTCTTTGCGTTGTGCTGGTTCGTCGATTGATACATGATCGTTTCCGTTCTGACTTGCGTTGCGCTCTTGTTCGAGCAATGCTTGCAGTATTTCACATCAATTTTTAATTTGCAAGAATTATTTGCATTGCAAGCAAAATATTTTCACTTACGGCATTTATTCGCATGGTGAGCATATTTTTGCGAGCATAGCCTGGCGCCCCCTTTCCCGCCCCACTTTTGCCGAAGCCGCCCCATTTCCCTGTAAAATCGCGCCATCCCAGCACCACTAACGATGTGCCGGCACGCCAGTGCCGCTGCCATTGCCATTTCATCATGTCAGACGAAACGCCAAAGAACAACCGCGACAAGCCCTTGTTCTACGACCCTACCGAACACCGCATCCGCAGCTTCGTTACGCGCGCAGGCCGGCTTTCAACCGCGCAGGAGCGCGCCATCGACACCCTGGGCCCGCGCTTTTGCCTGCCTTACGAAAAGACCCTGCTCGACTTCGAGCAAACGTTTGGCCGCAACGCGCCAACAGTGCTGGAAATCGGCTTTGGCATGGGTGGAACGACAGCGGAAATCGCGGCCGGCATGCCCGACAAGAATTTTCTCGGCGTGGAGGTGCACACGCCGGGCATCGGCAGCCTGTTGAAACTGGTCGGCGAACAGCAGTTGGAAAACATCCGCATCATCCAGCACGATGCGGTGGAAGTGCTGACCAACATGATCGCACCCGGCTCATTGGCCGGCGTGCACGTGTTCTTCCCGGACCCCTGGCACAAGGCACGCCACAACAAGCGCCGCCTGATCCAGGGCCCGCTGGTGCAGATGCTGGCGTCACGCCTGATGCCGGGCGGCTATCTGCATTGCGCCACCGACTGGGAAGAGTATGCGCTGCAGATGCTGGAAGTGTTGGGTGCGGAGCCGGCCTTGCGCAATACGGCGGACGGTTATGCGCCGCGCCCAGCTTACCGGCCCGTGACCAAGTTCGAGAACCGTGGCTTGAAACTCGGCCACGGGGTTTGGGATCTCGTGTTCGAAAAGGCCTAGGGCCTGTTGCCCTAAGCCAGCGAATCGATCAGTGCAATGATTTCGCTGCCGTAGGATTCCAGCTTTTTTTCACCCACACCCGACACCCCGCGTAGTTCGGCAAGGCTGGTCGGCCTGACCTTGGCGATTTCGCGCATGGTCGAGTCGTGGAAGATGACAAACGCCGCTACGTTGTGCTTGCGCGCCGCCTCCATGCGCCACCAGCGCAGCTTTTCGAATACGGCCGCTTCTGCAGTGGACAAGCCCGCTTCGGCATAATCCTTGGCTGAGCTGCGGCTCTTGCTGCGCTTTTGCCGTTCCGGCTTCTGATACTGCCGCATCTGTATCGATTTTTCGCCGCGCAAGACGGGGCGAGCGAATTCAGTCAGCTTGAGCGAGTTGTAGGCATCGTAGTCGACCGAAACCAGGCCCAATGCAATCGCCTGGCGCAAAATGGCGCGCCACTCCGCTTCCGCACGGTCGGCACCGATGCCATAGGTGGTGAGCTTGTCGTGCCCCCATTGCTTGACCTTTTCCGAATCGGCGCCACGCAGCACGTCGATCACGTGGCCGGCACCGAAGCGCTGGTCGGTGCGGTAAATTGCCGACAACAGCTTTTGCACCGATACGGTGGCATCGAACGACACGGCGGGATTCAGGCAGGTATCGCAATTGCCGCAAGGCTCGGCAGCCTGGCCGAAATATTCAAGCAGGCGCACGCGGCGGCAATGCAGTGTTTCGCACAAGCCCAGCATGGCGTCGAGTTTACCGCTTTGCACGCGCTTGTAATTTTCGTCGGCTTCGGATTCTTCGATCATGCGCCGCTGCTGCACCACGTCCTGCAAGCCATACGCCATCCAGGCATTGGCCGGCGCGCCATCACGTCCTGCGCGTCCGGTTTCCTGGTAATAGCCTTCGATGCTCTTGGGAAGGTCGAGGTGGGCCACGAAGCGCACGTCGGGTTTGTCGATGCCCATACCGAACGCAATCGTCGCCACCATGACGATGCCTTCTTCGCGCAGGAAGCGCGACTGGTTGGCTGCGCGCTGCGGCGTTTCCATGCCGGCATGGTAGGCGAGCGAGCGCACGCCGTGTTCATTGAGGAAGGCGGCGGTTTCCTCAACCTTTTTGCGCGACAGGCAATAGACGATGCCCGCATCGCCTGCATGCTCGCCCTGGATGAAGTCGAGCAATTGCTTGCGCCCGTTGTCCTTTTCCACGATCTGGTAGCGGATGTTGGGGCGATCAAACGAGGAGACGAACTGGCGGGCCTCTTCAAGCTGCAGGCGCTGGATGATCTCATTGCGCGTCTGCGCGTCGGCCGTGGCCGTGAGCGCAACCCGCGGCACATCCGGAAACCGTTCATGCAGGATGGAGAGCTTGATGTATTCGGGCCGGAAGTCATGTCCCCATTGCGAGACGCAGTGCGCCTCATCGATGGCGAACAGCGCAATGCGTGCCGATTCCAGCAATTCGAGGCAGCGCGGCGTCAACAGGCGTTCCGGCGCCACGTACACCAGGTCGAGTTCGCCATTGCGCACCATGCGCTCGGTGCGCAGGGTTTGATCGAAGCTCAAGGTGGAATTGAGGAAGGCTGCGCGCACGCCGACTTCGGCAAGCGCATCGACCTGGTCCTGCATCAGGGCGATCAGCGGCGAAATCACCACGCCCACGCCTTCGCGCACCATGGAAGGAATCTGGTAGCACAGTGATTTGCCGCCCCCCGTGGGCATCAAGACCAGCGCATCGCCGCCATTGGCCACTTGGGAAACGATCTCGGCCTGTTGACCACGGAAGGCAGGGTAGCCGAACACGGTTTGCAAAACATGCAAAGCCTGTTGATCTATGCGCGGGTTCGACATGGGTGTTACTGCTTACTGATGCTTGATGGGCGTTTAGTGGAAGGCTCCCATGTTAACACCGATCAAGAGAACCAGGCCCAATATTGCGCGATAGGCGACGAAAGGCCAGGTGGAGAATTTTTCGAGGAAACGCATCAAGCCCCAGATCGCCACAAAGGCCGAGATCGACGCCACCACGATACCGAACAGCAGCAGGCTCCAGGCCTCAGGCGGAATGTGCGCCTTGTGCAGGACCCACAGCTCTTTCATGCCGGCCAGCGCAATCGCCGGCAAGCCCAGCAGGAAGGAAAAACGTGCCGCTTCTTCGCGCTTGAAATTCAGGAACAGCGCAGCCGTCAGCGTGGAACCCGAACGCGACACGCCGGGAATCAGGGCGCCGACCTGGGCCAAGCCGACAATCAGGGCGTCGCGCGGGCGCATGTTTTCCACCACGCGCAAATGCTTCGAGGCGACCTCAGCCAGCGCCAGCAAGGCCGCCATCACAAGACAAGATACGCCGATCACGTTCAGGCTGCGCAGCGGCGAATTGCAGGCATTCAATACCGGGGAAAGCGCGAGCCCGGCAATGCCGATCGGGATGGTGGCCAACACAATGGCAACGGCCAGCCGGAAATTCGGGCTGTGATACTCGCGCGTGCGCACTGCGGCAATGCTGCCGAAGACCACTTGGCGCACATCGCGCCAGAAATAGCTGACCACAGCCGCAAGGGCCGCCAACTGCATGGCGGCAGAAAAAGCCGAGCCCGGGTCATTCCAGCCCAGCAAGGCTGGAATCACGCGCATGTGGGCGGTTGAAGAGATGGGCAAGAGTTCGGTGATCCCCTGGATCACGCCGAGTATGCCGACTTGAAGGTAACTGAGGGCGGCGAAGCCGATATCGAGGTCGCTGGGACAATTGCCGGGCAAGATGATCTCCTGGAACGAATGACAAAACAAGCGGGCGCCTGCAAAGCCACCCGGCCCGAAGGTTACCATGAGATTAACTTTTTCGATCAGCTTTGCTGCGCTGTTTCTTGACGTCAAACGCCACGCGGCGTATATTACTGACTCATGAGTAAGTTATTATTTCCCGAGGGCGCAGCATCGTGAACATGGATTGCCCGATCAACAAGATCAAGGGCCGCTGGGAGCGGCGCAAGGAAGCGCGCCCACAGGAACTGCTTGCCGCGGCGCTCGATCTGTTCGTTGAGCGCGGCTACGCGGCAACCAGGCTCGATGACGTAGCCGCCAAGGCCGGCGTATCCAAGGGTACATTGTATTTGTATTTCACGAACAAGGAAGATTTGTTCAAGGCTGTCATTCGCGAGCACCTGCTGCCCGTACTGAGCGAAGCGGAACAGGCCATGGACCACTTCGAAGGCAACAGCCGCGACTTGCTGCGCGACCTGATGTTGCGCTGGTGGAACCATATGGGTGAGACCCAGCTTTCTGGTATTACCAAGCTGATGCTGGCAGAATCAGGCAATTTCCCCGAAGTTGCGAAGTTTTATCATGATGAATTCATCATGCGCGGCAATGCGATCATCCAGCGCGCGCTCGAACGCGGCATGGCACGCGGTGAATTGCGCCGGCTTGACCCGGAACAGGTAACCATGGTGGTAGTGGCACCAATGATCAAATTAATGTTGTGGAAACATTCTTTTGCCAACTGCCAACCAGTTCCCATCGACCCAATTGCCTATCTGAATACCTATATCGACATCCTTTTCAATGGTTTGCTCGAACCAGGCAAGTAAAGGGCGCAACGATTGGCACCATTTTTTGTGCGTCTATCCTCATAAAACGACGGACTGTCGCATAATACGAGCGCTTCCCATGGCAGTTGGTTAATCTGCGGCCTATGAAGAGGGTGCGTCTGACGATGGCCGAAATGGGAACTGCTTCTGGAATGCAGCGATTCAGCGATAAAATGCCGTCTTTCTTCACACTTAACGAGTGCTCATCATGAATATCGAACAAGCCCGCTTCAACATGATCGAACAACAGATCCGTCCGTGGGATGTGCTGGATCTGGATGTGCTCGACCTGCTGGTCGTGGTCAAGCGCGAGCAATTCGTTCCTCAGGCCTACAAGGACCTGGCCTTCTTCGACACCGAAATTCCCCTGCCTGGCGGCGAGAGCATGCTGGCGCCCCGCGTCGAAGCACGCCTGCTGCAGGAAGCCAAGATCAAGAAGCATGAGACCGTGCTGGAAATCGGCGCCGGCTCGGGCTATATGGCTGCGCTGCTGGCCCATCGCGCGCGCCATGTGACAACTGTTGAAATCCGCCATGAATTGCGTGACCTGGCCGCGAAGAACCTCGCCGCCTATGGCGTTTCCAACGTCGATGTGGTCGAAGGCGACGGTGCCCGCGGCTGGGGCAGCGAAACCTACGACGTGATCCTGATCTCCGGATCGCTCCCGGTCTTGCCGGAAGCCTTCCTCAAGCAATTGAAAATCGGTGGCCGCCTGCTCGTCACGATCGGCGAAGAGCCCGTCATGAGCGCGCAATGCATCACACGCACCGCCGAATCCGTTTTTGAAACCGTGAAACTGTTCGAAACCAGCATCAAGCCGCTGCAGCATGCGGTGGCGCCGTCGCAATTCAAGTTCTGAAAACCATGAAACAACTGACAGTTCTCGACCTGGCCGCATGGCTTTCCGATACCGCGCGTGCGCGCCCGTTTTTGCTGGACGTGCGTGAAGAGCGGGAATACGAGATCTGCCACATCGCCGATGTGACGCTGATGCCGATGAACACGGTACCGGCGCGCATCGAAGAACTGGACCCTGAGGCAGAGATCGTCTGCATCTGCCACCACGGCGGACGCAGCATGCAAGTGGCGGCATTCCTCGAACGTAACGGTTTTGGCAAGGTAAGCAACCTCACCGGCGGCGTGCACGCCTGGTCGCAACAAGTCGACCCGGCCATGCCGACCTACTAAGAAGTAAGAACTTCACAACATTCGGAGAATGTAATGCGACTTTCCCTCATGGCCGCAATGGTAACCGGCGCCCTGTTTTCGATGAGTGCACAGGCAGAAGACCTGCTGCAGATCTACAAGGAAGCGCTGACCAATGACCCGGTCTACGCCAGCGCCAGGGCTTCCATGGTGGCAGGTGAGGAAAAGATTCCGCAAGGCCGCTCGGGCCTCTTGCCCGTGATCGGCATCCAGGGTTCGTTCTTCAAGAACGGTGTGCATGAAGATGCAGCCATAGCCAATCAAAGTCTCAGTACCCGCTATCCCACCAATGGCTATACCGCAACGCTGACGCAGCCCTTGTTCCGCCTGGCCAACTGGGAACAGTACCAGATCGGCATCCTGTCGGCGACCTCGACCGAGGCACAATTTTCGCAGGCGCAGGAAGACCTGGCCGTGCGCGTGGCGCAAGCCTACTTCGACGTATTGACCGCACAAGACACGCTGACCTCGATCCAGGCCAACAAGGTGGCGATCACGGAACAGCTTGCCTCGGCCAAACGCAACTTCGAGGTTGGCACCACGACCATCACCGACACCAACGAAGCGCAATCGCGCTATGACCTCGCTGTGGCGCAGGAATTGGGCGCGCAGAACGACCTGGAAAACAAGCGCACGGCCCTGGAACAGATCATCGGCCGCGCGCCGGGCGACCTGGCCTCACTGCGTCCGGGCGTCAAGCTCACCATGCCCGAGCCGGCCAAGATGGAAACCTGGGTTGCCAGCGCCGAACATGACAATTTCAACGTGGTCAACAGCCAGATCAACGTCGAAATCGCCCATCGCACCGTGAAGGCCAACCGGGAAGGCCATCTGCCTACAGCCGACATCATCCTGCAGCACGCACACAATTACCAGGGTGGTGACGGCGTGTATACGCCTGCGGGCACGGCAGACCAGAATACGATCGGCGTGCAATGGAACCTGCCGCTGTATCAGGGTGGCTACGTCAACAGCAAGGTAAGGGAAGCGGTGGCGCTGGAAGAAAAATCCAAGCAGGACTACGAGGCTGCCCGCCGCTCGGCAGCGCAAAGCGCGCGCCAGTCCTACCTTGGCGTGGCCAGCGGCCTGTCGCAGGTAGCAGCCTATGAAGCGGCCGAAGTGTCGTCCAAGACCTCGCTCGAATCGAACCAGCTCGGCTACCAGGTCGGCATCCGCATCAACATCGACGTGTTGAATGCGCAGCAGCAGCTTTACTCGACACGCCAGACGCTGGCCAAGGCTCGTTACGACACCATCGTCAACGGCTTGCGCCTGAAGTCGGCGGCCGGATCCTTGAAGGAAGAGGACCTGGTTGCAGTCAATGGCTTGTTGGCGCACTAAATTGCGTATCGGGCAGGCTGGCTGCAAGCCAACCTGCTTGCCCCCTACTGCAGCACCAGCGGCTGCAACAATGCCATCGTTCTTTGTGCGGCACCGCGATGCTGGGCCGCAAAAGCGAGCGCCTTCGCTCCCATGTCTTCGCGCCGCACCGGGTCATTGAGCAACCGCACTGCCTCACGCAACATGGCGCGCGCGTCCTCTACCCGTAGCGCCGCGCCGGCTTCGATCGCGTCTTCACTGACCACGCTGAAATTGAAGGTATGCGGCCCCAGCAACACCGGCTTGCCCAACGCACTGGCTTCGATCAGGTTTTGCCCGCCCAGGGGCAACAGGCTGCCGCCGATATAAGCCAGGTCGCAGGCAGCGTAGTAGGTGAACATCTCGCCCATCGAGTCGCCCAGCAGCACTTTCACACCGGGTTCCACGCCGCCCTCCTCCATGCTGGAACGGCGCACCATGGCCAGGCCGCGCGAAGCAACCAGCCGTGCCACGTCGTTGAAACGCTGCGGATGGCGCGGCACAATGGTGAGCAAGGCATCACCGAGGTCGACGTCGCGCAAGGCGTCAAGAATCATCTCTTCTTCGCCATCGCGCGTGCTGGCGCACAACAGCACCGGACGAGCCCCAAAATGGCCCCGCATGGCCGCGCCGTCTTCCTGCGCATGCTGTGGCGGTTCGACGTCGAACTTGATCGATCCCGTGACATGGGTATTGCGCGCACCGAGCGAAGCCAGGCGCGCTGCATCGGCAGCGGTCTGCGCCGCCACGCAGGACAGCGAGCGTGCGGCTTCGCCCATCAAGGCCGCAATGCGCTGCCCCTTCGCCAGGGAACGCTCCGACAAGCGCGCATTGACCAGCGCCACCGGCACACCGCGCCGCACGCATTGCGCGACCGTATTGGGCCAGACCTCGGTTTCCATCAAGATGCAGACCTGCGGCGCGAAGTGTTTGAGGAAACGCGCCACCATGCTGCCGATGTCGTAGGGTAGATAGGACTGCACCACGCGCGTGGCATAACTGGCAAAGAGTGCCTTGCCGGTTGCACGTCCGGTCGGCGTCATGTGGGTCAGCAGGATGACGTGCTCGGGGTAATGGCGCAGCAAGGCATCGACCAGCGGTTCGGCAGCACGCGTCTCGCCGACCGAAACCGCATGTACCCACAACACGGGCTGGCGCCGTTCGGCATACGAAGGCCCTTTATAGAAGCCCAGTCGTTCGCCGATGTGCTTGCGGTAACCCGGTTCCTTGCGCCCGCGCCACCACAGGCGCAACAGCACCAGGGGTAGCGCGATGCGCCAGGCTATGCTGTAGAGAAAGCGCATCACACCAGCGTGCGCCCGGCCAGGCGCGTCAGGATGGCCAGCGGACTCGCTTCCGGATGATATTGCTGGTCGGCCGCGAGGTGCAGGGTCTGCTCCATCATGTATTGGCCCGACATCACGGCGTGGGAAGCCTGGTCGGAAAAACAGATCCAGACCGAGCCGGCGGCAAAGGGCATGGTCACCTGGCCGGCCTCCCTTTGATAATCGAGGTCCGACTTCATGCCGTCATGCAGTTGCAGCATCAGATGGTCGTATTCGCTGCGCAGCGACTTGGTCACGTGCAAGGCTTTGAGTGCCTTGGCCTGCCAGGCCGAATATGGCTTGGCACGCGGCAAGAAGCGGCGCGCCACCTGCTCGAACGGTTCGCCTACGCGCCATACACGCGGTACGCCTTCGGGGTTGAGGTTGGCGAACACACGCAAGATGCGCTCGCCATAGTTGGGGCGCGACGGAAACGCGTCGACATGCAAACGCTTGTCGTCGGCACGCCAGGATTGCGCGCGGCTTTCCACCTGCATCGGGCGGAAGCTGGTCGGTGCCAGGCGCAAGGCATCCATGTAGCGCGGCAGGATGGCGTCGATCAGGGAGCGTGCCTGCTTGCGAAAGCGCGCAATCATCGCAGCCAGTTGTGCCTGGGCCGCTTCGTCTCCCACGGCACCCTTCAGCTTGCCGTTTGCGTCGAGACTGATATTGCGCGCCTTGGGATCGCGCACGGCAGGGTCAAGAAAACGCCTTTCATTTTCCGCGAGCGCAAAAGCGAGGTGCGGAAAGTACAACACCTTGCCCGCTTCGAGCGCAGTGATCCAGTCGGTGTGGACGACTTCGGGCTGCCAGCTGGCGCTGTCGATTTCAACAATTTGCTTTTCCATACCGGTATTATCACCGATACGCCGAGCACCGGTATAGTCTCAGGTGGTTAGCAAACCATCAACAGCAGCAATCACCTCCGCAACACCGGGTGGCGCACCCTCTTCGCCCAGATTGACGATATGGGGCGACCAGGTGCCTTCGGTCTTCCAGCGCGGCGAATCGCCATAGATTTCCACCGTAGGCCGGCAATACGCGGCAGCGACGTGGGTCAGGCCGGTGTCGACACCTACCACCAGCGCGGCGCGCTGGGCCAGCAGGATGGCTTCCATCATCGGCAGCCTGGGCAACACATGCGAACCCGGAATTTGCCCCTGCATGGCCTTGGCAGCCTTGTGTTCTTCCTCGTTGCCCCAGGGCAGGAGCACGGGAAGCTTGCGCGTCTGCAAGTGCCGGCCCAGTTCGATCCAGTGCGTTTGCGGCCACTGCTTGGCAGCGCGTGCCGTACCGTGGAAAAACACGGCATAAGGCGACTCGGGCAGCCAGGCTGAAGAGGTAGCGCGTGTCGATGGCGGTGCGAGATTGAATTCCGGTGGTTTCAGGTCGATGGCATATCCCATGGCCTTGGCGGCAACCGTACGTGCACGCTCCACCGCATGCAGGCGCAAGCCGACGGGCACGCTCAAGTCGTGGAACACGCGCGAGATCGGCTCGTAGCCCGAGCCTTCCGTCGCATTGCCCAGGCCAACGCGCCGGCCGCCCACGTTCAGGCGTGCCAGGCGCATGACGACGGATGTCTTGAGCAAGCCTTGAGTGTCGAACACGTAGTCGTAGGCCTCTTCCTGCAACTGGCGGTAGAACGCGCGAATTTCCGCGCGCGTCGAGCGCAGCAGCAAGCCCTTGCGCCAGCGTCGCAGCGCGAAGGGAATCACCCTGCGCACCGCACCGTTGAGGGCCACCAGTTCGGTATAGCCTTCTTCGACCACCCAGTCTATCGTCGCGTCAGGATAGAAGCGGTGAATGTCGGCGACCATGGGCATGTTGTGCACCACGTCGCCCAGCGACGACACGCGAACGATCAGTATCTTCAAAGCTTAAAGCGACGCTAATTAAAACGGCAACGCGGCATCGCTCTTGGCCGCCAGGATCACGCGTTTGAATTCGGCCTGGATGCGGTTGAGCGCAGCCTGCGTTTCGCCTTCGAAACGCATCACCACCACCGGCGTGGTGTTGGACGAACGCGCCAGGCCAAAGCCGTCGGGATATTCGACGCGCAAGCCGTCGATGGTCAACACGCGGTCGGCACCGGGAAACTTGGCCGTTTCCTGCAGCTGCGCGATCAGGCTGAAATTTTCACCGTCCTTCAGGGGCAACTGCAATTCCGGCGTCGACGACGACTGCGGCAGAGCGTTCAGCACCGCTGACGGATCGTCCACGCGCGAGAGCAACTCCAGCATGCGCGCACCGGCATACATGCCGTCGTCAAAGCCATACCAGCGATCCTTGAAGAACACGTGGCCACTCATTTCGCCGCCCAGCGGTGCGCCGGTTTCGCGCATCTTGGCCTTGACCAGCGAATGGCCGGTCTTCCACATCAGCGGCTTGCCGCCGCGCGCGCTGATCCAGGCGTCGAGATGGCGCGTGCATTTCACGTCATACAGGATGTCGCCGCCGGCGTTGCGTGTAAGCACGTCTTCGGCGAACAGCATCAATTGGCGGTCCGGGTAGATGATCTGGCCATCCTTGGTGACCACACCGAGGCGGTCACCGTCGCCATCGAAGGCCAGGCCGATTTCCGACGGGCCGTCTTGCAGGGCGCGGATCAGGTCTTGCAGGTTTTCCGGATGGGCCGGGTCGGGATGGTGGTTGGGGAAGTTGCCGTCAACTTCGCAAAACAGCTCTTCCACTTCGCAGCCCATGCCACGGTAGAGTGCACCCGCGAATGCGCCGGCCACGCCATTGCCGCAATCGATGGCGATCTTCATCGGGCGCGCCAGCTTGACGTCGCCGATGATGCGCGAGAGATAGGCTTCGCGGATGTCGTGCGTGCGATGGCTGCCCGTGCCATGGGTATAGTCTTCGGCCTGGATGGCCTTGTAGAGCGCCTGGATCGCGTCGCCATAAATAGCTTCACCGGCCAGTACCATCTTGAAACCGTTGTAGTCTGGCGGGTTGTGGCTGCCCGTGACCATGATGCCGGACTTGGCGTCGAGCACATGCGTGCCGAAATAGACCATGGGCGTAGCCACAATGCCGAGGTCGATCACGTCGAGCCCTGCATCCTGCAAACCCTGCGCAAGCGCGCTGGTCAGTTCGGGGCCGGAGAGGCGGCCGTCCTTGCCGATGACGACGGTCTTTTCGCCTTTACGCACCACGGCGCTGCCGAATGCATGGCCGATCTTGCGTGCGATGGATGCGTCGAGCGTCTTGCCGACGATGCCGCGTATGTCGTAAGCCTTGAAGATACCTTGAGTGAGAGTCAGCATGGCGATGTCAAATTAAAGTAAAGAAAATGGTTAGTGCCCGCAGCAAGTATCGCGCCAGCCAGTGAGGCAGGCTATTTCTTGCGCCGGCGCATTTTCATCCAGCGCGGCGACTTGAAACGCACAATGCGCGTATACAGCCAGACATAGGAAATCACGAACAGCAGGCAGCACAGAATCAGCACGAAGCTGTGGCTCCAGAACATTGTTGCAGGCGCCACCGCCATCAGGGACAGCATCCAGAGGTAGGGCGATGTCATGGAATTGCCCCGCGTTAATGCACGCGCATCATGGCGCCCCACTGCCCACAAAACCAGCCGCCGGAAAATCAGGCTGTGCAAGTGTATACCGTCGGGCATGCTGGCGGGGCGTCCTCGCAGGAAGATACGACGGTAGATCGAAAACAAAGTTTCAAATACCGGATAAATCAGCAGCAAGGCTGCGTACCAGGTCGAGACCTGCGGGTTGCGCATGACCAACATGATGGACAATTCGCCCAGCATGAAGCCGAGAAAGTAGGCGCCACCGTCGCCGAGGAAAATCAAACCGGCCGGATAATTCCAGATCAGAAATCCCGCCGTGGCCCCGGCCACCATCAGCGAAGCCACGACGATGAACTGGTCGTTGACTTGCAATCCGACGTAACCGAGGGAAAGGAACATGCAGATCGACACCACCGACGCCAAGCCGTTGAAGCCGTCGATGATGTTCACGGCATTGGCGATACCGGCGACGGAGAGTACTGTGAAGGGCAACGACAGCCAGATCGACGACAGCAGCAGAACATAGGAAAACACGCCGTCGATATGTTCCACGCGCGCACCGAGCAGCCACCAGCCCAGCGCGGCGGCACACATGGTAGCGAGCAGTCGGCGCGTGGGGCTCACACTGCCGGTGAAGTCTTCGACAATGCCGCCGATGAAGGCGATGGACGAGCACAACAGCATGGCCAATATTTCACCGCCGATGGCCGGCGCGCGCCACCTTGTGGCCAGGCCCGTCAACACTACCGCAATGAAGATGCCGATGCCGCCGATGCGCGGCACCACGTGGGCATGCACCTTTTGCACGCCGGTGAGATCGGAATCGAGCGCAGCACCGTGGTGCTTGGCCTTTTTGATCAGGTAAAGCGACACGAACACCGAGATGAAGAAGCTGACGAGGAAGGAATTCATTCGGAGCGGCTTTGCTTTTGCATATGGTTGGCCGCTTGCACCTTCTCGATGGCGGACTGGTTGATACGCTGTTTCTCGGTATCCGAAAACCAGCCCCACTTGTTGAAGTACTGGATCGCCGAACGCGCGTGGTAAAACAGCAGGCGCCGGTTCTTGTACGAACCCTTGCGGTAATCGTGGATCGCCGTGGCATAAGGAAAATACACGGTGCGCGCCACGCGGCCGATACGGCGCGACAAGTCGACGTCTTCGAGGTACATGAAGTAACGTTCGTCGAAACAGCCGATTTCGCGCAAGACTGCGGTGCGCAAGAGCATGAAGCAACCCGACAGCGCCGGAACGTCCATGATCTTGTCGTATCCCGACGAGTGCATTTCATACCAGGCCAGGCGCCCGCTGGCGCGATACAGTGCGGGGAAAAAGCGGCGGATCATCAGGTCGACCGGATTGGGCAGGAGCTTGCACAGGAATTGCTGCTGCCCGTCGGGGTAATGGATGTTCGGCATCAACAGGCCGATGTCGCCATGGCGCTCCATGTATTCGAGCAGGGCCGGCAACACATTGGCCGCGAAACGGATATCCGGGTTCAACACCAGATGGAATTCGGCGCCTGCCGTCATCGCCGCACGGATCGCCACATTATGAGCGGCACCGAAGCCCGGGTTGTGCGGCAGGTGGATGTAATGCGCATTGAAGCGTTGCGCCAGCGGCGTCAGGGCATCGTCGGGCGAATTGTCGACCATGTAGATCGCCACATCGAGCGGCGACGAGCGCACACTCTCAAGCACTTGCGCAATTTCACCGACGTCGTTGCGATAGCACACGATGGAGCAGCTAAAGCGCATGGCGCCTCCCCATCAGTTGCACGCGGTCTTCGCGCTTGAGCAGGCCGAACCAGGCCAGCGCCAGCGCCACGACCCCGATTGCGGCCACAGCCAGCGCAAAACGCAGCGTCAGGGCGTCGGACGGGCCGAACAGAAACGCTGTGCAGCACAGGAACACCGCACCGGCCGCAGTTGACGGCAACGCAGCGAAGCGCGCTTCCGGCGCAGCTGTGAGCATCATGGCCACGCAGTCGATGCTCACCCGCACAGTCCAGGCCCAGGCCGCACCTTCGACACCACCTGCGCGCACTGCGGCATACAGCGCCGCGGCATACAGCGGCAGCTGAACCAAGTGGATGCGCGCCGCGACGTGGGAACGGCCCGCTCCCTGCAGGCGGGCAAACGGCAGATGCGCGATGGAATTCATGAAAATGCCAATCGAAATGATTTCGACAATGCGGTAACTATGTGAGGCAAACGATTCCCCCAGCCACAAGCGTAGCGCATGATACGCCAAGAGGCTAAATAGTGTACAAATTGGCAACATTATCGCAGAAATCAGGCGCACACTGTAGCGGTAGAGTCCGGTTTTATCAGTATTCTGCGTTTCAGCCGCCGCCTCGGAAAAGCGCGGGAACAGCACGCCGGCCAGCGCGGCAGGCAGCACCAGCGCACGCAGCAGCATTTCCTGCGAAGTCACGTACCAGGCGACAGCCGCCGCCGGCACCATGGCCGCCAGCATGAAGCGGTCTGAGTAGACCATCAAGGGCGCCACAAGGTTCGATACCGTCATCCAGCCGCCCTCCCTGAAAAAGGCCGGCAGGTGCACCAGCCGTTTCGGCAGGGGGCCGAACAGCATGCCCGGCTCGACACGCCAGCAAGCCCAGCCATGGGCCAGCACGGCAAGAAAGCGCCCCAGGCAGATGGCGGCGATCATGGCGTCAAGCGTGGGCACCGTGAGTACGATCAAGGCCGGAGCCGCATAGTTCCAGGCACCGAACACGCTGCGCAACAGGTTGACCCGTGCAAAACGCTGCACGCCTTCGAGTGCACCGCGCAGCCAGTTGGTCATCAAGGTCAGCGGCACGCACAACACCACGGCAGCCCAGCCGCGCGCCAGTTCGACGCCGAGCCAGCCCGCCGGGAAGTAAGGCGCCAACAACAGCTTTGCCGCCAGCAACAGCAAGGTCAGCACCACCACGGCAGGCCCGGCGCGGCGCCACAGGAAACCGCGCAGCTCGCTCAATTCGTCGGCCAGGCGCCCCTGTTCATGGGCCAGCGCCACACGGCGTGTGACGACCCGGCTCAAGCCGAAATCAAGAAAACCGAAATAGCCGACCACGCCCCACACCACACCCAGGGCACCCAGGCGCTCCACCCCGGCATGCGCAGCGATCACCGGCACCGCCAGCAAGGCCACCAGCACCGGCAGGATGTTGCCGGCCAGGTTGAAGAGGAAGAAGCGCTTGACGATCATAGCTTGCCAAACACCGCGGCGGCGGCCAGGCCGAGATTGCCGGCCAGGGTCTGGCGATAGATGCCGTCGCGCCGGAAACCGGCGATGCGCGGGATGAGCCAGCTCTGGCGCGCCTTCACAAAGGCATCCAACACGGCCAGGCTGTCGGCACTCATGCGCTCGCGCAGGCGCGTCAAGGCTTTTACATGCTGGTCACCCCAGGCACGGTAACCGCCGCGCCACAACAACAAAATGCGGCGCACGCGCGCCATGGTGCCGTCGTTCATGCCGATCAGGTTGGCGCCGTGCTGGCGGTAGCGCAGCACCGGACCAGTGTCGTAGAACACTTGCCCGCCGCAGGCGCAGACGACGAGATAGGTCCACCAGTCGTGTACCGGCACGTCGACGTCGGCACCGGCTTGCTGCAACAGCTTGCGTGCCGCTTCGTTGAATACCATGGTGTTGCCGCCACCGAGGTTTTGCATCAGCGCATTGGCGAAAGACGGTGGCCTGGAGAACAGCGGGGAAAGCCCGATCTCGCGATTTTCAGCATCGACCAGGCAGGTGCGTGCGCAATATAGCGCCGGCACGCCGTCCGGCACCTCGCGTAGCCGGACCAACGCGCGTTCGAGCTTGTCCGCCAGCCAGATGTCGTCCTGGTCGGCATAGGCGTAGTAGTCGCCACGAACCTCTTCGCGGCAGGCCAGCGACAGGAAATTGGCCGTTACGCCTTTGTGCGGCCCTTCAAACACATGCAGGCGCTCCTCCCCCCAGCGACCGCGGCAAGCCTCAAGCAGTTTCAATGTATCGTCTTGCGAACCGTCGTCCGAAACCCAGAGCTGCCAGTTGTCATGCGTTTGCTGCAGAAACGAATGCAACTGCGGCGGCAGATAGGTAGAGCCATTGTAGGTGCACATGAGAATGGCCACGGCAGGGGCTGGCGCAGTCTGCGCCTCTTGCCCCGGTGCCGATTCGACTCTCATGTCCATGATTTCCGAACGTCACGCCGCACGCGGAGCGGCCGTGAAGCGTTGCACGCCACGCCAGACAGCACCGCCATCCAGGGTGACGGGTTGCATGATGGCACCGGCTTCCACGCACAGGAAGCTGCGATAGTCCTCCGCCGGCATGTCGGCCAGGCCTGCCGCCTTCGCCGCACCGGGGTTCCACACCACCACATCGGCGAAGCCCTGCTTGTCGATGATGAGGCGCTGTGCACCGTCTTCAAGCACCAGGGGCTGTGCCACGGCAGCATAGATGCGGTCGATTTCGCCGTCGATTGCCAGCAGGGCGTCTTCCTGCCGTCCCGGCACACCGCCCTTCACCTGGTCGAGGTAGCCGACGTTGTGCAAGCCGGAGAGGCGCACGTCGGCAATATCAGCCACCTGCAGGTAGGTGTGCAGGGCGGCACAGAATTGCCAGCTTTCGCTGGATGGATTTTTGACGTCGAGCGCCAATTCCATTTCACGTCCGGATAGTGTGACCGTGAAAACCAGTTCGGCATGGTGCGGCCAGGGCGCATCACCTTCGTGCACAAAGCGGTAGCGCGCCACCGCCTTGCCGTCTTCCACCCCCGCACCAAGCGCCTCCCATTGCGTCGCGCGGACAATGCCATGGCGCTTGCCGGTTCCTCGCTCGCCGAATTGCGGAAAGATGATGGGCACGCCGCCACGGATGGCTGCGCTGCCGCCATAGCCGGACTTGCTGCTCAGGTAAAACGCCGCTTCGCCGCCGGCCGGCGTCCACGACAGCACGTGTGCACCGTGGTCGGCAACGAGCGCATGCGCGCCATCATCGCTGACGAGTTCGGTAACCCAGATGCCATTCCACTGTTTGCGCATCATTTCTGCAATACCTGCTTATAAAGATCAACGTAGGCGCGGCCCATGCGCTCCGCCGTGAACAATTCATCAAAGCGCGCACGGGCGCGCTGCCCCATCGCTTCTGCCATCTGCGCATCGCTACCGATATTGCGCATGGCGGCGGCCAGCGCCGCAGGATCATTGGGCGGTACCACCAGCCCGGTTTCGCCGTCGATATTGACGTAGCTGCTACCGGTGCCGATTTCCGACGAGATCAGCGGCTTGCCATACATGGCGCCTTCGAGCAGCGTTACACCGAATGCTTCGGCGCGCAGGTGCGAAGGAAACACCACGGCGCGGCACAATTTGAGCAGGGCCACCTTGTCTTCGTCCGATACGGCGCCAAGAAAATGGACATTGGTCAAACCGAGCTGCTGTGCCTGCCGCTTCAGGTCGATCTCGACCGGGCCGGCACCGACGATCACAACCTTTGCGCTGCTGTTGGCGCAGGCGTCGAGCAGGATGTGCAAGCCCTTGTAGTAGCGCAGCACGCCGACGAACAGGAAGAAGTCACGCCCCAGTTCGCGTTCCCAGTGCTGCATGCGCCGCATATCCGGCTTGGGGTAGCTTTCCTCGTCAAGCCCGATCGGGATCACCGTGGTCTTGTCGGCATATTGCTGCAGCAAGGGGCTGCTGCGCACGTAATTGGGCGACGTGGGCACCACCGCCTTGACGTCGGCAAAGAAGCGGCGCAGCAGGGGCCGGTAGACGTGCATCAAGAGGCGCTGGCGCACCACGTCCGAATGATAGGTCAGCACGGCCGGCGTGCGGCAACCCGACATCAGGTGCAGCAAGTCGCCGAAGGGCCAGGGATAGTGGTAATGCACCAGGTCCGCCGCATCGGCTTCCTTGCGAAAAAGCGCCGTGGCGCTGGCCGACATCGGTGTCGACGCGGCCTCGAAATGGGTCTGCGCCCGCACCACGGTGGTGGCGCCATCATGCAGCAAAGGCGTAACATCGGCCTGGCGCGACAAGGTGAAGACGCGGTTGGTCAAACCCATCTGCGCCGTGGCCGCGCTCAGTTGCCGGATCACCTGTTCGACACCGCCGAACGAATCCGGGTAATAAGTCTTGAAGACGTGCAGTATTCGCATATTGTTTTTTCGGAGTGGCGTTCTGCGTCGCCACTCGCTCCCTGTTTTCTGGCCGCTCAGATGTCGGCCAGCACGCGCCGGTAAACTGCCAGCGTTTCCATCGCACATTTGCGCCAGGTGAACTGGCGCGCACGCAGGCGCCCGGCCTTGGCCAGGTGGGCATGCAAGGTATCGTCTTCGATCAAGGCGCGCATGTGCTGCACGATGCGCGAGTCGTCGAGCGCTTCGGTCAGGATGCCGGCGTTGCCGACCACTTCGGGCAGTGACGCGCGGTTCGACGCGATCACCGGTACGCCACAAGCCATGGCTTCCAGCGGCGGCAAGCCGAAACCTTCATAGAGCGACGGATAAACGAACATGCGGGCGCCGGCATAAAGCTTGGGCAAATCGGCCTGCGGCACGTAACCCACCAGCCGGACTTCGCCGCGTGAAATCATGTTGCGCAAGGCGGGCGTCATGACGCTTTCGCCCCAGCCGCGCATGCCGGCGATCACCAGCGGATAACGGCGGCGCAGTGTGTCGGGCAATTGCGTGAAGGCAGCAATCAGGGACGAAAGATTCTTGCGCGGCTCCAGCGTGGCCACAGCCAGGATGTAGCGCCCGTGCTGCAGACGATAGCGGTCCAGCGGCACGGCGCATTGTGCTGCCGTCATCGGCTGGAATTCGGTCGACACGCCCAACAGCGTGGTGCTGATGCGGTGTTCCGCCAGGCCGTAATGTTCCATCACTTCGCGCTTGACGAAGTCGGAGTCGACCAGTACATGGGCAGCACCCTGCATGGCAGCCGGCATGATGCGGTTCATTTCACGGACGCGGTCGGCCGGATGCGTTTCAGGGTAGCGCAGCCAGGACAAGTCATGCACCGTCACCACGGCCGGGCCGTTGAAACGGAAACTCATGAAATTCGGTTCGTGGTACAACTCCACGCCATGGCGTTTGGCGCCGCGCGAAAAGGTTTGCTGCAACAGGAAACGCTTGACCACATAAGGCCGCGGCACGAGGCGCTTGAACACGGTCTTGGCCGTTTCCATGCCCGGCAGCGACATGGCGCGCAATTCCTGGCTCCAGCCGGTGCCGTAAAACAGCCAGGGGGCAAGGCGCAAGTCTTGCAGCTCGCGCACCAGGTTGTATGCGTACTGCCCGATACCGGTCAGGGGCGACAGCATGGCAACGCCATTGATCGCCACGCGCATGTCTTCGATGCGCGGCAGTTGCGCCTCAGTCTGGGCAACTGTCTCGGTGCGGGGAAGGTGGAAATCAGTGTTCAAAGCGTTCCTTTGCCGGAGTCGAACATCCACTGCAGGGTTTGCGGCAGGGGGATGGCGGGTTGGTCGCCGATCAGGCTCTGCAGACGCACCGAAGAGCCGACCAGGGTTGTGACCTCGGACACCCGGACAAAGCTTTGGTTCACTCTCACATCGATTTCATAGCCGGCAATTTCCTGCATCGTGGAGACAATCCGGCGCAACGCATAGCCCTGCCCGCTGCAGACGTTGACAGTCTGGCCGGCCGTATCGGCGGCAAGCAGTTGGCGGTAGATGCGCGCCACATCGCGCACATCGGAAAAGTCACGCTCCACATCCAGATTGCCTAGCTCGATCACACGCTCGCCGCGCACGAAATGCGACACGATCTTGGGCACCAGGAAGCGCGCTTCCTGCCCGGCCCCCGTATAGTTGAACGGGCGCGTCACCACGATGGGTAGGCGGTCGGCAAAGGTTGCCACCATGTGCTCCATCGCCAGCTTGCTGGCCGCGTAGTGATTGACCGGCTGCGGTATTTGCGATTCGCTCAATACGCCGCCGGCATTGCCGTAAATGTTGGCGCTGCTGGCCACCAGCACACGGCGCGGGGCAATGCCCGCGTCGATCAATGCCTGCAACAGGTTGGCCGTGCCAACCGTATTGACGCGGTAAAACTCTGCAGCATCGGCATGCTGCACGAAACTGATGGCGGCGAGGTGCACGACAAAATCAGGGCGGACGGCATTGACCACGGCAAGGCAATTCGCGCCATCGGTCAGGTCAAGCAGCACTTCGCCTTGCACCGGGTCGGCAATCACGGCGCCGACCACGCGGCAACCGGCCTGCTCCAGCTCGGCCCGGACATAAGCGCCCGTGAAGCCGCGCGCCCCGGTCAACAGGACCGTGCTGCCGTTCATATCAGAAGGAGAAGCCAATCTCATTTCTCCGCAAGTCGGCCTGCACCATCATTTCGCACAATTGTTCCAGCGTGGTTTCAGCCTTCCACCCTAGCTTTTCACGGGCGAACGCTGCGTCGCCGATCAATTGCTCGACTTCCGCCGGACGATAGAATTTCGGGTTGACGCGCACCAGGGTCTTGCCGCTGGCATCATCCACGGCCGTTTCCTGTTCCGCCGTGCCGCGCCAGGCGAGGTTGACGCCAACTGCCTTGAATGCCATCGTGACGAAGTCGCGCACGGTTTCACTACGGCCGGTGGCCAGCACGAAGGTATCAGGCTCATCGGCCTGCAGCATGCGCCACATGCCCTCGACATATTCCTTGGCGAAGCCCCAGTCGCGCTTGGCATCCATGTTGCCGAGTTCGAGCACGTCTTGCCGGCCCAGCTTGATGCGGGCTACCGAGTCGGTGATCTTGCGCGTAACGAATTCGCGCCCACGCAGCGGCGATTCATGGTTGAACAGGATGCCGCTGCAACCGAAAATGTCATACGACTCGCGGTAGTTGATCGTCATCCAGTGCGCATACAGCTTGGCCACGCCATACGGGCTGCGCGGGTAGAACGGCGTGCTTTCCACTTGCGGAATCGCCTGCACCTTGCCGAACATTTCCGAAGTCGACGCCTGGTAAAAGCGAATCTTCGGATTGGTCAGACGGATCGCTTCGAGCATGTTGACCGCGCCCACGCCGGTGATTTCGGCCGTGGTGATGGGTTGGTCGAACGAGACGCCGACGAAGCTTTGCGCCGCGAGGTTATACACTTCGGTGGCACCACTGGCCTGCAACAGGCGCAGTGCGGAACCCAGGTCGGTCAAGTCGAATTCGACCAGGTGCAGATTGGGGTGCTGCGTGACGCCGAGTTCATCAAGGCGCCAGAAATTGACGGAGCTGGTGCGGCGGTAGGTGCCGTACACGCGATAGCCCTTGCCCAGCAAAAGTTCGGCAAGATAAGCGCCGTCCTGGCCGGTGATGCCGGTCACGACCGCAGTGCGTTGTGCGTTCATGTTATTTTGGTTCAAGATTGCCATTCCTTTATTGTTGCTTCATTCGTTGCCACATTTGTTGCCGCATTTGTTGCTTCAGGTGCGACCATACACGTCGTCGAAGCGCACGATATCGTCTTCCTCGAGATAGGAGCCGCATTGCACTTCGATCAGCGACAATTCGGTGTCGCCCGGGTTGACCAGCCGGTGCTTGTGCCCGGCCGGGATATAGGTCGATTGATTGGCCACCAGCCGTATCGTCCGTTCGCCATTGGTGACTTGCGCCGTGCCAGATACGACCACCCAGTGTTCGCTGCGCCGGTGATGCATCTGCAAGGACAATGCAGCGCCGGGCTTGACCACGATGCGTTTGATCTTGAAACCGGGCCCTTGTTCCAGCACCGTGTACGCGCCCCAGGGGCGCACCACGGTGCGGTGCAGCTTGTGCGCATCATGGCCGTTGGCCTTCAACTGGCTGACCACTTGCTTCACTTCCTGGCTCTTGGACTTGTCGGCCACCAGCAAGGCGTCCGGCGTGTCGACGATCAGCAGGTTATCAAGCCCGATGGCCGCCACGATGCGGTCCTGGCTTTCGATATGGGTATTGCGGCTGTCGATGACGATGGTTTCGCTGGCGTCGGCCACGCTGTTGACGGTATTGCCGTGTTCGTCAGCCGGCGTCACTTCGGCAACGGCATTCCAGGCACCAATATCGCTCCAGCCGAAGTCGCCGGGGATGACGGCGATATTGCTCGCCTTCTCCATCACCGCGTAGTCGATCGAAATGCTTTCGAGCTGCGAAAACGCTTCGGCCAATTCGGCCTTGTCGCCTTCGATCAGGCTCTCGGCCCAGACCGTGCGTGCAGCCTGCATCAACTCAGGGCAATGCTGGTCGAGCGCGGCAATGATGGTACTGGTCTTGAAGCAGAACATGCCGCTGTTCCAGACGTAATTTCCCTGTGCCAGGTATTGCTGTGCCGTTTCCAGGTTCGGTTTTTCAACGAAGCGCTTGACCGTGCGCGCACCGTCGGCAATCGCGTCGCCCATTTCGATATAGCCGAAACCGGTTTCCGGCCCGGTCGGGTTGATGCCGAACAGGGCGAGATAGCCGTCGTTGGCCAGCTCCTGCGCCTGCTTCACCGCAGCGTCGAACGCGGCGAGATTGGAAATCAGATGGTCGGCCGGCATCACCAAAAGGCAGGGGTCGCCCCGCCCTTGTGCCCACAATGCCGCCAGGGCAATGGCCGGCGCCGTATTGCGGCCTTTCGGTTCGAGCAGGTAGCTCGGTTGCACCGCTTGCGACGACAGTTCGTCGTGCGAGAGAAAGTAATAGTCGCGGTTGGTGACGATCAGGCCGGATGCCTGGTTGGCCACGCTCAAGGCGCGCTCATGGGTTTGCACTAACAAACTCTTGCTACCACCCACGCACATGAAAGGCTTGGGGTGGGATTGGCGCGATACCGGCCACAAACGGGTGCCGGCGCCGCCGGAAAGAATAATCGGAATTAACATTGTTTTTGTTTTTTCTCTTACAAATAAAATATGAGGGCGCTTCAAAATGAGCAGGGCCAGGCGCTGCGACGAAGACAGTACGGTTGTACGGCAAGGAGCAGCAACAACGCCATGTGCATTTTGAGGCGCCCTCTTTATTCGAGACAGAGTTGCAAAGCCTTATCCCATTGCGGCAGATCACAAAACGCATCGATCAACTTGGCACAGGACAGGATGGAATTTTTCGGGCGGCGCGCCGGCAGAGGGTATTCCTCGGTCGCAATCGGCGTTACCACCGGCTTTTTCGGTGTGGAGGAATGGGCGACGATGGCTTCGGTGAAGCCGTGCCAGCTGGTGCTGCCTTGCGCCGTCAGGTGATAGATGCCGGCGGCGGCATGCCAGGAATCGCAGGCCAAGCCTTGCGTGGCGCGTGGCTGCAGGCGCGCCACGATATGGGCCGTGGTGTCGGCGATGGTGCGGCTCCAGGTCGGGGCGCCGATCTGGTCGGCCACGATACGCAATTCGTCGCGTTCGGCGGCAAGGCGCTTGACTGTCAGGAGGAAATTCCTGCCGCGCATGCCATAGACCCAACTGGTGCGCAAAATCAGATGGGGAATGCCGGCTGCCGCAATCGCCTGCTCACCGGCCAGTTTGCTGCGGCCATAGACGTTTTGCGGATTGGCGGGATCGGTTTCGACATAGCCGCCGCTCTTGGTGCCGTCGAACACGTAATCGGTTGAATAATGGATCATGGCCGCGCCAAGCGCCCGCGCCTCTTCAGCCATCACGCCGGGTGCAATGCCATTGATGCGCTGGGCCAGTTCTTCTTCCTTTTCCGCCTGGTCCACAGCGGTGTAGGCGGCGGGGTTGACGATCAGTTGCGGCTTGAGCTCACGCAACACGGCGCGCACCGCGTCTGGCTCGGCCAGGTTCATCTGTTTCGAATCGAGTGCGATCACTTCACCCAGCCCTTGCAGGCTGCGTTCGAGCTGATGGCCGACCTGCCCGGTCTTGCCGGTCAAGACGATTCTCACGGAAACACCTCGGCGTCGGCCAACAGCTTGCCCAGCTTGTCCTTGTCCGACATCACGGGTTCACCTTCAAACGGCCATTCGATACCGATGGCCGGGTCATTCCAGGCGATGCAGCGTTCGTGGGCCGGGGCCCAGTAGTCCGTGGTCTTGTAGAGAAATTCGGCCGATTCGCTCATCACGACGAAGCCGTGCGCGAAGCCCGCCGGAATCCACAACTGGCGCTTGTTCTCGGCCGACAGGGTGATGCCGAACCACTTGCCGAAAGTCGGCGAACCCTTGCGGATATCAACTGCGACGTCGAACACTTCGCCTGCCGTTACGCGTACCAGCTTGCCCTGCGCCTGCTGAATCTGATAATGCAAGCCGCGCAGCACCTTGTTGGCCGACTTCGAGTGGTTGTCCTGCACGAAGCGCGTGGAGGCATCCTGCCCGGTCAATTCGAAGAAGCGCTTTTCGTTGAAGCTCTCGTAAAAATAGCCGCGCGCATCGCCGAACACTTTGGGTTCGATGATGGCCACGCCTTCGAGGCTGGTGGGAATCAACTGCATGTCAATAAACCTTGCCGTTAAGGATGCGCAATAGATACGCACCGTATGCATTCTTCTTCAGTGGCAGCGCCAGCTTTTCCAACTGTTCGGCGCTGATATAGCCCTTGCGGTAGGCGATCTCTTCCGGGCAAGCCACCTTCAGCCCCTGGCGCTTTTCCAGCGTCATGACGAATTGCGAAGCGTCAAGCAGGGATTCATGCGTGCCGGTATCGAGCCAGGCCATGCCGCGCCCCATCACTTCGACGTTCAATTCGCCCCGTTCGAGATAGATGCGGTTGACGTCGGTGATTTCGAGTTCGCCGCGCGGCGAAGGCTTCATCGTTGCCGCGATGTCGCACACCTGCGTGTCGTAAAAATAAAGCCCGGTAACGGCGTAGTTCGACTTCGGCTGGGCCGGCTTTTCCACGATGGACACGGCACGGCGCTCGTCGTCGAATTCGACCACCCCATAACGTTCAGGGTCAAGCACGTGATAGGCGAACACAGTGGCGCCGTCGTTGCGGCTGGTAGCCGTGCGCAATTGCGAATCGAACTCGTGGCCGTAATAGATGTTGTCGCCCAGGATCAGCACCGACGGGTTGTCGCCAACGAATTCGCGCCCGATGATGAAGGCTTGTGCCAGCCCGTCCGGGGAAGGCTGCACCGCATAAGACAGGTTGATGCCCCACTGGCTGCCGTCGCCCAGCAGCTCCTTGAAGCGCGGCGTGTCCTGCGGCGTCGAAATCAGCAAAATATCGCGCACCCCGGCCAGCATCAGGGTGGTCAGCGGGTAATAGATCATCGGCTTGTCGTACACCGGCAGCAACTGCTTGGAAATCGAGGTCGTGATCGGGTAAAGCCGCGTGCCTGACCCGCCTGCCAGAATGATGCCTTTGCGTTTGGACTGCTCCATCTGTGCGCTCATGTGCCCTCCCGCTGTCCGTAATTCTTTTCCACCCAACTCTGGTAGGCGCCCGACTGCACTTCGGCCACCCAGTCCTGATGGTCCAGATACCATTGCACGGTCTTGCGTATGCCGCTGGTGAAGGTTTCGGCCGGCTTCCAGCCCAGTTCGCGCTCGATCTTGCGTGCGTCGATGGCATAGCGGCGGTCGTGGCCGGGCCGGTCGGTGACGTATTTGATCTGGCTGCGATAGCCGGCACCATCGGCTTTTGGCTTCAGTTCGTCAAGAATGTCGCACACCGTATCGACCACGGCCTGGTTGGTCATTTCGTTCCAGCCGCCAATATTGTAGGTCTCGCCCAGGCGGCCGGCTTCCAGTACACGGCGGATGGCGGCGCAGTGATCGCTCACATACAGCCAGTCGCGCACGTTCTTGCCATCGCCATAGATTGGCAGCGCCTTGCCCGCGAGCGCGTTGGCGATCATCAGCGGGATCAGTTTTTCCGGGAAATGGAACGGGCCGTAATTGTTCGAGCAATTGGTGGTCAGCGTGGGAAAACCATAGGTGTGGTGATAGGAACGCACCAGATGGTCAGCCGCCGCCTTGGATGCCGAATAGGGGCTGTTGGGTGCATACGCCGTGGTTTCTGAAAACGGCGCATCGTCAGGACCGAGCGAACCGAACACTTCGTCAGTCGAGACGTGCAGGAAACGGAAGGCATCCTTTTCGGCGCCTTCCAGGCTGCTCCAGTAAGCACGTGCAGCCTCGAGCATGCTGAAGGTGCCGTTGATATTTGTCGCAATGAATTCACCAGGCCCGTGGATGGAACGGTCGACATGGCTTTCCGCCGCGAAGTGCACGATGGCGCGCGGCCTGTGCGTCTTGAGCAGGGTTTCGACGGCCGCTGTGTTGCAGATATCTTCACGCACAAAGATATGCTCGGCGCGCCCCTGCAGCGAAATCAGGTTGCCAAGGTTGCCGGCGTAAGTCAGCTTGTCGAGGTTGACGACCGGCTCGCTGGATTGTTGCAGCCAATCAAGTACGAAGTTTGAGCCGATGAAACCGGCGCCGCCTGTCACTAATATCATTCTGCCGTCCCGGAGAATATCGCGATTGCAAAAACCTGCTATTTTACGTGACTACGCTTGCTTGAGCCTGCCTATGGTCTGTTTAGCATGCGCGTTCGAGCGCGAACCCTTCGGGCAGTCCCCGCAAATCGGTCGCCTGCGTTGTTGTGGCTCCTTGCCGTAGCACCACTACGGCGCGTCGCCACGTCTAGCATTCGACCGATTTGCGGGGCTGCGTGCATGCTAAACAGGCCATAGGCAGGCTCCCACCTGCATCTTACCCCTCGATTATCCCGGTCGTTCATGTAAATTGGTGTAATCGATTGTTACTATTGCGCTTTTTAGATACCACTGGCAATACCACTTTTCTTATTTATGAGTATTTATGCAATCGGCGACGTACAAGGCTGTCACCAGCAAATACTTGCCTTGGTTCAAAAGGTTCATTCCGCCGAACCCGATGCGCGCCTGATCTTCGTCGGTGACCTGGTCAACCGCGGCCCGGGCTCGCTCGAATCGCTACGTTTCATCCGCGGGCTTGGCAAGCAGGCGCAGGTGCTATTGGGCAACCACGACCTGCACCTGCTGGCTGTAGCCAACGGCATACGCAAGGAACACCGCTCCGACACGCTGCGCCCCATCCTCGACGCTCCCGACCGCGACGACCTTCTCGACTGGGTCAGGCAACAACCGCTGGCCTTGTTCGAAGCCGGGCACCTGCTGGTGCATGCCGGCGTGCTGCCGCAATGGACGGCACAACAGGCGCTGGAGCTGGCCGGCGAAGTATCTGGCGTATTGCGTGGCGAGAACTGGCTGGATTTCCTGCATCACATGTACGGCAATACACCGGAAGCCTGGCGCGACGACTTGCAAGGCAACGACCGCTGGCGCTGCATCGTCAACGCACTGACACGCATGCGCTTTTGCAGCGTCGACGGCAAGATGGAATTTTCCAGCACCGAGAGTGCAGGCGGCGCGCCCTACGGTTACCTGCCCTGGTTCGACGTGCCTGAGCGCAAGAGCGCCGACACAACGATCGTATTTGGCCACTGGTCCACACTGGGCCTGACACTGCGCGACAACCTCATCGGGCTCGACACCGGCTGCGTCTGGGGCGGCAAGCTCACCGCCGTGCGCCTGCACGACCGCCACCTGGTACAGGTGGATTGCCCCCAGGCGCAAAAGCCCGGCAAATAATTATTCCGTTCTGGACGGCGTTTGCCCCAGTGCCGCGGCCACGGCGTCGTGCGCGGCTTGCGCCAATTCGCGCCGGTGCAGGCCGGTGCTGTCAATCAACGGCAGCACAATCAATTCCGCGCGCAGTGGTGCGCCGCGCAGGATGGTCAGCATGCTTTCGGCAAAGGTCATCTCGCCGATGAAGTCGGCACTGGGATGATACTTGCCTTCGGCATCGAGGTAGCGCAAGGCATAGGGCTGCACCGGCACGCCGGCGTCGATGGCCGCTTCAAACAAATTGGCATGGAACGGCAGAATCGCGCCCTGGGCCGCTGTTGTGCCTTCGGGAAAGAACGCGATGTGTTCGCCGCGCTTCAAGCCCTCGACCAGGTTTTCAAAGATGCGCCGCACGTCACGCATGCGGCCGCGTGCGATGAAGATCGTGTCCGTGACCGAACAGAGCCAGCCGATCAGCGGCCAGTCGCGGATGTCTGACTTGGCGACGAAGCCCGACGGCAGCATGGAATTGATGACGAAAATGTCGAGCCAGGAAATGTGGTTGCAGATCGCCAGCGCATGCGTGGCGCTGTCGGTTTCCGTGCGCCGGTCTATGGCCAGCTCGACGCGGCACATGGCAAGCAATTGACCCGACCAGTGGCGTTTGCGCCAGGCGCGCCCTTGGGCATCGGTGAGGGGGAAAATCACGGCGCAGGTCCAGAGTGCCGTGACCAGATGCAAGAGCACGCGGATCAGTCGGAAAATCATCGGTAAAAATCAGGATTGGTCGAAATATTGTTGCAAGATGATAGCAGCCGCCTTGGCGTCGATCACGTCGCCGCGCTTTTGTTCGATCACGGCCGAAGAATAACGCTCGTCCACGAGTTCGACCTCGACGTCATAGCGTCCCTTCAACTGGTTGGCAAAACGGCGGCAGCGCACCGTCATCTCATGCTCTGCGCCATCAGGATGGAGCGGCAAGCCGACCACGCAACGTTCGGGCTGCCATTCCTGCATCAAGGCGGTGATGGCGGCAAACTTGCCGTCATTGGTTGGTTCGGCAATGACAGTGAGGGGCTTGGCCTGGCGCGTGACGCTGTTACCCAAGGCCACGCCGATCCGCTTCAAACCGAAATCGAAGCCAAGCAGGGTTTCAGGTGCGGCCGGCTTAAGCGCGGCCGGCCCAGACACATCCAGCTCAGGCATGCCCGGCGGTACCTGACAACATCATGGGATCGATACCCAATAAACGCATGGCGGCATCGAAACGTTTTTCGATGGGCAGGTCGAACACGATGTTCGGGTCGGCACGCACTGTCAGCCAGCCATTATTGGCAATTTCCTGTTCCAGTTGGCCAGGGCTCCAGCCGGCACAACCGAGGGTGACGAGAATGCGCGAGGGCCCGGCGCCATGCGCCACGGCTTCGAGCACGTCTTTCGAGGTCGTCAGCACGATGTCGTCGGACACCGCCATCATCGACGAGTAATGCTGCACCGGCGCATGCAGCACGAAGCCGCGTTCGATCTGCACCGGCCCACCGAACATGACGGGCTTGCGGTCGAGCGGCACGCCGTTCGGCGAAATTTCGAGCTCGAGATCGATCCGGTCAAGCAAGGTGTCGATGCTCATGTCGGTCGGTTTGTTGATGATGACACCAAGTGCGCCGCCGGCATTGTGCTCGCACAGGAAAACCACGCTGCCCGAAAATACCGGGTCTTCCGGCATCGATGGCATCGCAATCAGGAAATGGTTGGACAGGTTCAGTTCGCCGACAGTCTGCCCCGCCATATCGGAAGCAAATGCAGAAAACTCGTCGGGAGCATCAGGCGAGAAGGTGCGTGCTGGTATTTTTTTTGACTTCACCATAGGGACATTTTAGCAGCTTTGCCCTGTACCGGAAGCAAAACGGCCGATTCGACACCGTTTGCGGCACGAGGTTACCCGAGGGAAAAACGATGCTATATTTGCATACAAATGACCCAATACGACACTTCCCTGGTCTGGTTCCGGCGCGACTTGCGTGACGTTGACCATGCCGCCTTGCACCATGCTCTGACGCAAAGCCGGCGCGTGTTTTGTGCCTTCATTTTCGACACCGACATCCTCGACTCGCTGCCGCGGGCCGACCGGCGTGTCGAGTTCATTCATGGCAGCCTGGCCGAACTCGATGCCGCACTACGCAAGCACGGCGGCGGCATGATCGTGCGCCATGCGCAGGCGGCAAGCGAAATCCCGAAGCTGGCCAAGGAGCTCGGCGTTGAAGCCGTCTTCACCAACCACGATTATGAGCCGGCTGCGATTGTGCGCGATACTGCCGTGGCGGGCGTCCTCGAAGCGCAAGGCATCGATTTCCACACCTTCAAGGACCAGGTGATCTTTGAAAGGAATGAAATCCTGACCCAGGCCGCCAAGCCGTTTTCAGTCTTCACGCCTTACAAGAACGCCTGGCTCAAGCAATTGTCGCTCGCGCCTGCGGCGGCCGATGCTTGGCCAACCGAGCCCTACTTCGACCGCCTGGCGCAACACAAGGGCGACCGCCTGCCCACGCTGGCGCAACTGGGTTTCGAAAAAACCAACCTGGCCGAATTACGCATCGCAAGCGGCATGCAGGGCGCTGCCGACTTGCTCGAAGACTTTGCCGACCGCATTGCCGACTACGCCGACGCGCGCGACTTCCCCGCTGTCAAGGGGCCATCTTACCTGTCGCTGCACCTGCGTTTCGGCACCGTCTCGATCCGCGCACTGGTGCGGCTGGCGCAGGATGCAATGCGCGCAGGCAGGGGGGGCCGCGGTGCTGAAATCTGGCTGTCGGAACTGATCTGGCGCGACTTCTACGCCATGATCCTGTTCCAGCATCCCGAAGTCGTCACAGCCGCCTTCAAGCCCGTCTATGACCAAATCAAATGGGAGCAAGGCAAGGCAGCGGACGCGCTGTTTGCCGCCTGGTGTGAAGGCCGCACGGGCTATCCGCTGGTGGACGCGGCCATGCTGCAACTCAACCGCACGGGCTACATGCACAACCGCCTGCGCATGGTGACCGCCAGTTTCCTGACCAAGGACCTGGGGCTGGACTGGCGCCGCGGTGAAGCCTACTTCGCCGAAAAGCTCAATGACTTCGATCTGTCGTCCAATAACGGCGGCTGGCAATGGGCATCGTCTTCCGGATGCGACGCACAACCCTATTTCCGCATCTTCAATCCCATCACGCAGTCGGAAAAATTCGACCCCGAAGGCAAGTTCATCAAGCGCTACCTGCCCGAACTGGCCATGCTCGATGCCAAGGCGATCCATGCACCGTGGCGCGCCAAGCCCATGGTTTTGCAGGCAGCAAGGTTCGTGCCGGGACGTGACTACCCCATGCCCATCGTCGATCATGATGTGGCGCGCAAGGAAACCCTCGCGCGCTATGGCGTGGTGCGCAGTCCGCGCGAGGACGATCCCGCCGAAGAATAAAGAGTGCGGCGCTCAAATACGGCCAGGGCCTGTTGACATTTAATTTGGGAGATGCGTTCAAGCCAGAATGCGGGCTGGCAAGGCGCGCGGCGAAGCGAAGGCTGGACGCCTTCGCAAGCCGTGCAACGCGGCCAGCGCGCATTCTGGCTTGAACCCTTCGGGAAGGTGCCGTATGCGTCGCATGCCGTTGTTGCAGCTCCTTGCCGTAGCGCCACTACGACGCGTCGCCG
>Ga0134128_10001286_pt1 | contig 32499 bp, 21 predicted proteins | sample KB31754_FD_96462 | JGI IMG/M metagenome (GOLD analysis project Ga0134128, IMG submission 96462) | Terrestrial soil microbial communities with excess Nitrogen fertilizer from Kellogg Biological Station, Michigan, USA - KB3-175-4 | ecosystem: Environmental > Terrestrial > Soil > Unclassified ... | reverse complement strand
GCTGTTGCGCGCGTCCTTGCTGGCGTTGGCGAACTGCGGGATCACGATGGCGGCCAGAATGCCAAGGATGATCACCACGATCAGAATTTCGATCAGCGTGAAGCCACGCTTGATTTGACGAGTCGCGTACATTGTGAATGCCTCCTGTGTGCGCTCATGTCGAGCGCGATTAACCAAGTGCCGGCGCATACGTGCCGGGCGGGAATCTTCCAAACGCGAGGAGTACGACTCCCGCGCCGATGGCGCGCACGGCGCCTCCAATAGGTAGGTCCTGCGACTGCCCAGTTTCGGGAGTCTGCGGGACAATGGCCACTTCAGGCCCTGCGGAATCAGCGTGAGGTGGCCTCCTTTCTTACCTATGCTTCCCAAACATCGACGGGGACGGCGCGGCACTTAATTCGCGCCGAACCCCGTTGCCCCAGCGCGGGCGAAGCCCGCGCGGGAGCAAAGGGAAGCAAACACGCTGAAGGAGGACCGATAAGCCTTGACGTGCCGTGATCGGAGCCGGCGATCGCTCGCCGCACTCCACAGGTGCATTCACGAGCATCCTTTCGGCAACGCCCTCGATCGCGCCGCACACGCGGCGGACCGGGCGCTTTGCGCACCACCTCATGCCGCCGCCACACTGGGCGCCATACGGCATCAGATGGGCCGGATCGTCACCAACCCGGCGCCGCCTCGCGGCGGCTTAGCCCTTGTCAGGGATCCTCTCTCCGCCAGGCTCGTCTCACGACTCACCTAGCAGGATTGATCTACGATTCAAATTCGGGAGAGTCAAAGTGTGGGGATTGCAATGGTTGCCCCTCCGGTTCCAAGAAAACCTGATTCCGATAATTATGCTCCCATTGAATCGTTCGGATAGATGTCAATGCATATTCTTGCTTTGCATCGCGCGCGAAATTTTTTTAATTATCCCGCCTTTATGGCTTGATCGATTTGGCGCAACGCTCTTATAGTCCGGCCTCTCGGTCAGCCGTAGCTCGCATTACACACCATGATGCGTCCGGCTGCCCATCTGAAGTCGTATAGATTAGCGCAGGTCCATGTGGGCTTCTCTCTGGCCGGCGGGGATGCTGGTCGATCGGATCCACTTCCGATCCATTAGGGATTATCGGACCGGCGAACGAGGCCCGTTTTAGATCGTAAGTGTCGGGCCTCGCGTGTCGTTTTTCGTGATCGCACAAAGAAGGAGTTACCGTGCCTCAGCGTAAGCTCTCCAGGCAGCATCTCGGTCTGTCTTCGCGTTCGTCCAAGCGGAGCCCTGGCGTAAAAGAGCGCCTTCGGCGGGCTGTCGCCACTGAAACCCTTGAATCACGCGTGCTCCTCTCCTCCTGTGGATTGAGCTCCACCGGCGTCTTGACGCTCACGGGCGACATGAACGCGGCCAATGGCACCCTGGATGTCAGTTACAGCAGCACCGGTCAGATCATGGTCACGTGTGACGGCGGAGGGATGTATGCGAGCCCATCTGCTGTGAAGAAAATTGTCATTACTGGCGGCAACTACAGCGATTCGGTCTACATCAACCCCAATATCACGATCCCTGCTGTCATCAACACCTACGACGGAAACGATTACGTTAACTCCGGCGGCGGCAATGATTCAATCACCGTCGGCAACGGAACTGACACCATCTATGGTCGCGGCGGAAACGACACGATCGTTGCCGGCAACGGCCACGACACGATCTATGGCGGCACCGGAAACGATTCGATCACCGCAGGCAATGGCGGCGATGCTGTCTACGGCGAGCAGGACAATGACACCATCGTCACCGGATCCGGCAACGACTCAATTTATGGCGGCGATGGCAGCGACAGCATCTCGGCCGGCGCTGGCAATGATTATCTCGAAGGCGATGCCCTTAACGACACCCTCCTTGGCGGAGATGGTAACGATACGCTCGTCGGTGGAACGGGCTCTGACAATATGAATGGGGGTACTGGCCTTAACAGCTATCCAGATCTTTCCAGTCTCGACACCGTACCGCAGGGAACGGTTCAATCGCCTCTGCCTCAGCCGGCGCCTGATACGACAGGCACCATCGCTGGCAATAACAACGAAACCGTCACGGGCAGCAACGGCGGCGATTCGCTTGCTCCCACTCCAATTTTTGCTCTTACGGGCGTGAGTGGATTTGGACCGCACGCCATTTTTGTCAATGGCCTTGCCTCGCAACTCGGTTCAGGCACCGTACTCACCACCCACTTTCAGTGGAATTTTGGCGACCCGTCCGGGCAGTACAATGTTCTCGATGGCTGGAATGCCTCCCACATTTACGACACACCAGGCACCTACACCGTCACGCTCACGCTGACCAACCAGCTCGGAAAGAGCCGTTCCGTCAGCGCTAATGTGACTGTCCTGGCCGATACTCGGCGCACCATTTACGTGGACAACAACGGCAATGACGCCAACACGGGACAGACCCCGCAGACGGCCGTCAGGACCGTTGATCGAGCGATTGCGCTGATGGGTTCTGGCGTTCGGCTGCTGTTCCACGCCGGACAGACCTTCACCGTCGACCTGGGCATCTCCATCACCTATCAGGATGTACTCATCGGTTCGTACGGCAGCGGCGCGAACCCGGTCCTCTATCGCGTTGCGGGCACGGGCGACAGCATCATTTCGATGTACGACAACGCCAACCAGATTGTGGTGCAGAACCTAACCATGGATTCGCAATGGAAGCCGGTTGGCGTAATCGCTGATTACATTCCTGCCAACGGGATTGTCCCCGGCGGGGTCAACAGCGCGATTCGCAACGTGACCTTCCTCAATCTGAACATCGCCGTGGATTGCGATCGCAGTCCAAATGGAACATTGGTGGAAAACTGCAATGCACCGTTAAGTACCGGACTTCGGTCGCAGTTTATCTGGGGACAGGGCAGTAACCAGGTTTATCTGGGTAATACAGCCGCCAACTCCACGCGCGAGCATATCGTGCGGACGGTGGGAACCGTCGCGCAGTTGATCGCCTACAACAATTTCACGAATCTCGATCGTCGGCCTCTGGGAGACGCGGAAGATTACAACAAGGGCACGCTCGACCTGCACCGCAGCAGCTACGATTACGTAGACAACAATTACTTTTATGATGGCGAGCTGCGCACCGGACCGTTCGGCGGCGCAGGTGAGCCACCCAACACCGGCACCGACTGGGTCGTCATTGAAGACAACCACGTCTTCAATTACTCCATGCAGATTCTGGGCGGCACGCACCATCTGATGGTGCGCAACAATGTCTTCACGGTCACCAACGATGCGGACATCACGATTATCCCCAGCTACAGGGGAATGCTCGCTTCCGATATCAACATCATCAACAACACCGGCATTTCTAACGGGACCATTGGCTATTTCATTTATATGTATGGCGGTGGGCCGGCCGGTATTGTTACGGTGAAGAACAATCTTTGGGTGGCGCCTAACGTCGTCGGCGGAACTGGAACAGCGGCAATTCTCGTTGCCGACACCAATATCAACGAGTTCTCAAGTGTCGCCAATAACGTCTGGCAGATGCCGACTACGGCTAATTCCTGGGGCCACGGGGGTGTAATGTATGTCTATCCATCCTGGGGCTTTTCGCAGGGATATCTGACGCCCGCGCAGTGGGCGGCGGAGCCGAATGTGAGCCATGATACGTTTACGACGACGCCGATCAGTTCCAACGATACGCCGTCGTCTACTAGCATTGCCGCCAGCGCAGGAGTGGCAGTGCCAGGCGTTTACGATGATCTGTTTGGCAACCGCAGGCCGCTGAGCGGGACTGTCTCGGCTGGAGCGATTCAGGTGGGCGGAGTCACTTCGACGCCATCTGGTCCGACCAATCCTCCGCCTTCAGGCACAGGATCAATCTCAGGGACATTCTTTTACGACTCGAACCATGACGGTGTCTGGAATTCCGGCGAGGGGATCTCTCCATCATGGGGCGTCTACATCGACGTGAACAATGACGGAAAGTACGACACCGGCGATCATGAAATTATCGCAACTTCCAGCGGAACTTATACTTTCAGCGGGCTTGCTGCGGGAACTTACGTGATTCGTGGCACCACCGCGTCAGGCTGGACGCAAACGTCTCCAGCCAACGGTGGCGGACAGACGGTCACCGTTTCAGCCGGCCAGAATGTGACCGGTGTGAATATCGGCGAGTACCACGGGATCGTTAGTTCCATTGCTACGGGATCGATTTCTGGAACCTTCTTCTACGATTCCAACCATGACGGCGTCTGGAATTCCGGTGAGGGGATCTCTCCGTTGTGGGGCGTCTACATCGATATGAACAACGATGGGAAGTACGATTCCGGCGACAAGGAAATTATTGCGACTTCGAGCGGGACATACAGCTTTAGCGGTCTTGGCGCAGGAACCTATGTGATTCGGGGAACGGCGGCTTCCGGCTGGACGCAAACATCGCCAGCCAACGGCGGCGCACAAGTCGTCACCCTCTCGGCCGGGCAGAACGTCACCGGCGTTAACTTTGGCGAATATCACGGGACGATCACCATTGCCACCGGCTCGATTTCGGGCAGCTTCTTCTATGACAGCAATGCCAATGGCGTATGGAACAGCGGCGAAACCATCTCACCTTCGTGGGGCGTCTACATCGACGCGAACAACGACGGCAAGTATGACACTGGCGATAAGGAATTGATCGCGAGCACCAGTGGCACCTACACCTTCAGCGGCTTGGCTGCCGGGACGTACGTGATTCGCGGCACGACTGCGGTCAACTGGAAGCAGACTTCGCCGGCCAATGGTGGCGCGCAGGTCGTCACTCTCTCGGCTGGTCAAAACGCCACCGGCGTGAACTTCGGCGAGGTGCGGATCTAATCGAGAGTTCTCCTCCTAGCGCAACGATTGCGACAGCTCAAACTGCCGAAGATTTCCAAATCCAAGCCGGCGCAGCGTGCGATTGGTCGTTCGCCAGCGCAGGAAATGCGAGATCTGCTTGAATGGCGGCAGGAGCCGATAGGTCATGAAGAATGCGCCCTTGAGCGTCGGCACATATCTCTGTTGCTCTGAGTCCAGCTCGTAATATCCCGCTTTGACCAGCCTCGCGAAAGTTTCAGTATGTTCCAGCTCGAGCCGCGAGACGGGGTCCTGCACGCGGTGAAGGGTTGCCGTGCGCGAGCCGCGATCCTGTTCCACCCGGGCGCGGTGAAGGCGATAAAGCAACTGAAAATCGCTGAAGCCCGGGCATCGAACGCTGCTGCAAAGTCGATCGGGGGGAAAGCTGGATCGATATTTTGTACTGGACGTCACGATCGCCGTCCCGTCGGTAAACTCCGTACGAAACGTGACCAGGGTTTCGACCTTCAGGCCAAGCTGTGGGTGGCGAATCGTGACGCCGATGACTTGCGCGCTATCCATTTCTGCTTTCTTCACCCAGATTGAAACAAAGCTCGCCAAAGACTGCTTTGGAATGTCGTGCTGCAGCGCTCCGATGGATACAAACCCAATCGATGCAAGCTGGGTAGCCGCCTGCGCGAAAGCTTGCGCCGGTTCCGGGGGAAGTTGCCCTATATCGATGGGCACATAGGGTTCGCGAACGCGTTTGATCTGTCCGACCTTGGTCTTGAAGGGCGCGTAGACGTACAGCGCCAAGAGCAAATATGCCGGCAGCGCCAGGAGCAGGAGCGGAACAACGAAGTTCGGATTGATATGCAGAGGCAACATAGCTTTCCCCAGGACGAATTGTTTCAGCCCATCTTAGCTTCGACGAAGCCATTCCACCATTTTTCCAGCGGCTCCAATCTCGTCACCATCTTTGGGAACGCTCTCGATGCCCCACACGCCGGCGTAGCCAGCCTTTCGAAGTGATTGAAACGCCTGAGAAAGATGTGGATCAACCGGATTCCCGGCAGCGTCCCATTCGCTGGTCTTCAGATGGGTTGCGCGGGTGTAGCGAGTGCATCGCTCCGCCGCTTGTGCATGAGTGCCGGCTTTCCAGTTGCGCGTGTCGAAAAGCAATCCTAGCTTTGGAACTGCAGCGATAAACCGTTCGATATTCTCCGGCCGAATCGAGGAAGCCCAGTGGTTTTCGATGAGGATTTCGATGCCCTGCTTTGAGGCGCGATCGATCAGATCCGTATAGCCCTCGACGATGATCGCGCAGGCATCGTCAGACAATTCCTCTGGTCCGCCGGCGTCAATCCGCACCTGTTTGGCGCCGAGGCGCTGTGCGACTTCAAGCCATTGATAAGCGCGTGCACGGTTCTCGGCCCGCTTCCCCGGCGATTCCTCATAGATATTGGCGCCGTCGACGGCCGTCGTTCCAAAAGGCAAACCTGCCGTGCGTGCGATTGCTGCTATCCGATCCACTTCCTTCATGTCAGGTGGCTGCAGAAATTGCGACTGGCTCGGATTTCGGCTGGCGCAGATCGCATCGGCCCCCTTCCCTGCCGGTAGAAGATGAGCATTCCAGGGATCCAGCTGCGTGCAGCCAAGGTCCCGGCAAATGCTGACAAAGCCCGCAAAATCCATTTGACCAGCGGCCATCGTGCGATGAAAGCTGTATGAGCAGATCGCAATTTCCATAGATGCTTCCTCTTGTCGTTCAAGGTTTTACCGAAGCTGGGGCGCAATGTGCAGCCGACGAAAGATTTTGCTTGAAATCGGGCCATTTTATCGGAGTGGCTTTCGTGCGAGTGGCGAGTGAATAACTGCACCTAACTCGATATTTTCAAGAAGGATGCGAGAAGAATCGTGGCCCTCAGTGCCGGATCAGCCGGTGCGTCGGCGATTCGAATCGAAGAGTTATCGGACTCGCATATTCGAATCTGTCCGAGCAGATTCACATTCAATGGTCTCTGCGTCCGCAAAATCTGAGGGCAAAAGTGGCACGTCTTCAGACGTGGGGTATAGTCCAGTTGTCAGCCGACTGCGATCTGGCCTGAGGCACAAGATCGTCTGACGGCTTTCATTCAAACGCAACAACGAAGGACGAGGTTGGCCAAAGAGCGCCCTGATGCGCCAGCGGGATGAGTCCGCGCTGATAAATAGCCGACATCGCCCTCGCAAGGAGCTTGGAATCCCATGAAGACCGCACGCTTGCTTATCGCGGCTGCTGCCCTTTCGCTCGCCCCCTCGCTGTCACTGGCCGGCACCTCGACAGCCAACATCCAGAGCGATACCAGTATTCACAACCTCGGCAGCTTCACCGCCACCGTTACCTACGACAACGTCGCCGAGACCCTGACTTTCAACCTCGACAACACCAGCGCCGGCAAGCTCACCGGCTTTGCCTTTGATATCACCGGCGACAACACCGCCACCTTCGACAAAGTGAAAGGAAGCGCCTGGAAAGATGATCGCAATCATAAAGGCTTCGTGATCGCCAAGCCCTATGGCAACTATGAAGGCGGCGCCGCGCTGCACGGCAAGTTTGGCGCAAACGGTAACGGCATCGCCGCAGGCGATAACAAGAGCTTTGCCTTCAAGGTCAGCGGACCCACAGCCGCCACGCTCACTGCGGCCGACTTCGTGACTGGCCCGGGTAACACGCAGGTCGTCGCCAGCTTCGCAGGCTTCCGCCATGGCAAGACCGATCGCGTCGGCGGGATCCTTTCGACCGGCACACAAACGACGACCACCACGACCACGAACAACCTTGGCGGTAATCCGCTGGGCAACAACGACCCCGGCAGCAATCTGCGGCCCGAAATGCTGCTGCTTCTGCCTCCGCCCACGCATGCGGTTCCGCTCCCTTCGGCCGCCTGGAGCGGTTTGATGACGCTCGCGGCAATCGGCCTGTTCCCAATTCTTCGCCGGCTCCGGGCCAAACTTGCATAAATCCCGCTCCTCCTCGCAGCTTTCCAATCTTTTCAACATCGTCCCATCGAGGCCACTAATCCGCCCGGATTGGTGGCCTCAAGCTTTTGCGCCAAACACGACACCCGTTGACGCTGCGCCTCGGCAGCCTGAAGATCGGCGACATGAGCGGAGCTTCGCCCGTCGAACCGGGGATCACTGAATTACTCACCGTCGCGCAGGCGATTCGAATTATCGATCAATCTCCAGTTGAGCCGCGCATGCAGCGCCGGCCACTCCTGGAATCAGCCGGCTTCCGCGTTGCCGAAGATCTCCGAACCGATCGCGATTATCCCCCCTTTCGCAAAAGCCTGATGGACGGCTACGCGGTACGCTGTCAAGACATTTTGAAGACGCCTGCGGAGTTGCAATGTGTTGGGGAAATTGCTGCTGGACAGAGCGCCAAAGCGCCGCTCGAAGCCGGCCAGACCATGGCGATCATGACCGGCGCGCCGCTGCCGGATGGAGCCGATGGCGTCGTGCCGGTTGAAGATGTGGAACGGCGCGCCGCGCCTGGGGAAGCGATACGTGTTCTGCGCGCCCCCTCGCCCAATCGATACATCGCCCAGCGCGGCAGCGATGGCCCAGTGGGCAAGGTTGTTTTGCGTCGCGGGACGATTCTTGGCCCAGCACAGATCGGAGTCGCGGCAAGCATCGGCGCTGCGTCGGTGAATGTCTTCTTGCCCCCGCGCGTTGCAGTGCTGGGGACTGGCAGCGAACTGGCGCCGATCGATGGGCCAGTGGAGAATACGCAGATCCGCAATTCCAACACGCCGATGCTGGCCGCCCTGCTACGCCGGCTGGGGTGCGACGTGACCGATCTGGGATTTGTCCGCGATGAGCCGCCGGTCATTCGCGATGCGATCCTACGCGGCCTGGAATTCGATGCCATTTTCATTGCTGGCGGAATGAGCATGGGCGAATATGACTTTGTCCCGCTGATTCTCAAAGACCTTGGTGTGAAGATGAAGATCACCAAGCTTCGCATCAAGCCAGGAAAGCCATTCCTGTTTGGCTCAAGAGAGCGGGTTGCCAGAAAAGATGCAGCGCCAGCGGGCACAAACCAATCGCCCGCGATCTCGGCATCTTCCGAAAATTCTGGATCGTCTGATGCGGCTAAGCTCTGTTATGTCTTTGGTCTGCCAGGGAACCCAGTGAGCGCGTTTGTCTGCACGTTGCGCCTGGCGTCGCGACTGCTCACGCGCATTGGCGGCGGCATGGTCGAAGAGCGCTGGCTCACCGGTCGGCTCGACAGCGGGTTGACCGTGAACGGCCCTCGCGAGTTTTATCAACCCGCCATCCGCACCGTCGCGCCCGGGGCTTACAGCAGCCGATCGGAATTTGCGATGATCACGCCACTAGATTGGAAAGGGTCTGCAGATCTGTTCACGCTTGCGAAAGCGAATGTGATCCTGGTTCGCGCGGAAAATGAACCGCCGATTCCTAAAGGGTCGGTGGTGAGAGCGCTGGAAATTTAGGAAGCCAAGTTTAGCCGCGACGCGACAGCGGAGCGCTTTCTCCGAGCGCGGGAAAAGCGCTCCGCTATCGCGTCGCGGCTAACCTTGGCGGATTGCAAACTGCTAGCTGTTCGTGTGTTTCACCGCCGCGATCGCATGAAAGGGTCGCCCTTCGCGACGATATTTGCGTTCGAAGTTGGTCCCGACGAATTCTCCTTCGCCGGCCGATCCGGGGCGGTTGTATTCGATGATCTTCAACGGTGACGCAGTGACCACCGCTTCGATCTGCTGAAAATAATCAGCGTGATCTGTCACCACCTGGAGTCTTCCGCCGAGAATCAGAATCCGCTGTACCTGCTGAAGAAACGGCTCCTGGATCAGGCGGCGCTTGTGATGCCGCTTCTTGGGCCAAGGGTCGGGAAAATAGACGTGCACAACTGCAAGACTTGCATCGGCCACGTGCTCGCGGATGAAAAACATCGCCTCGGCTCGAACGGTTCGGGCATTCAGACAATCATGTCGTCGTAATCGGTCGCTGGCGTAGCGCCAGTACCAGTTGGCCCATTCGATTCCAAGGAAATTCACGTCCGGTCGTGCCAGGGCCTGCTCGGTCAGGAAGGTTCCCTTGCCCATCCCGATTTCCAGCTCGACGGGATGATCCTTTCCAAAGAGCGCGCTCCAATCGATCGGGCGCGCGAGGGCGTCGGGATTCAGTCCAATGGGTTCGACAATCAGTTCGCGGTGGCTCTGCATGGCGGGCGAATTGTAGCCATGCTGGCAAATGATTTGGGTATAATCGCGATCCATGCTTCAATACATCCGGGGTCGTGGCGGCATCGGCGCGATGATGCTGGTTGCGCTTTGCCTGGCGCTGGCGCCCAAAGCTCCAGCTCAGCGCACCGATCGCGTCTCGATGAAGGACAAGGCGCGCGATGGCATCGCTTTGGATGAATCGCCAAATCCCTGGCCGCCACTCACTGCGGAGCAACAAGTCGAAATCGTTAAAAAGCTCCAGAAGGCAGCCGTCGCCTCGCTTGAAAAAATCCAGCGGCCGATGCCCGGCGTCGAGACGAAGTTTTTCCTGTTCTACACTGATCTCCCCACGCGCGAGGCCAACCACTGGCTTTTACTGCTCGACAAGATGTATGCCCGCCTCAGCGAGCTCTTTGCGGTGAAACCTGGCGTCATTATCTGGCGCGGCAAAGCAGTCATCTTCGTCTTCTCGCGCAAAGAGGATTACTACAAATACGAAATGGACATCGAGCATGCCAATGCCACCGGGACGGCCGGCATGTGCATGCAGGTCAGCGATGGCACCGTTCGCGTGGCGTTTTATCGCGAGCCCAATGAACTGGATTTCGCCCACGTGCTGGTGCACGAATCGGTGCATGGATTTGTCCATCGCTATCGCGGCCCGTCGCGCGTGCCATCTTGGGCGAATGAAGGATTGGCCGAGGCGATCGCGACCGAGCTGGTGCCGCAGCGAGGGCGTCCTGCCGCAGTTCGCGAAGCAGCACAGCGCGGCCTGCGCGACCATCAGGGCGACATGGGTGATTTTTTTACTACCGACCACATCGAAGGCTGGCAATATCCGGTAGCCGAGGAATTGACCACTTTCATGATTCTGCAGAATAAGAAGAATTATGTCGCCTTCATCAATGGCATCAAGGATGGGCAGGAATGGCCGCAGAGCCTCAACGAAAACTATAAAGCCCCTCTGCCGCGGCTGGTGCCGTATTTTGGCCAATGGCTGGGTGTCCGCGGTGTGACTGCGCAAGGGCCGGCGTGATGCATCGCCTCGCTCGTTAACGATTTCAAATCTCAGATTTCAAATTTCAGATCTGAAATTTCCTAATTTGAAATCTTTGCGCCGCAAAGCGGGCGGCCTGATCCTCTGACCAATTTCTGACGTAGTAGCATTTGATGGAAATGCGGACTATGCCGGAAGTTCTTTACCGAGGCAGGATTTAATTGTAGGTTGAACCGTATGGACGCGCGGCGGAAGTTGGCGACCGATGTGCAGGCAATCCGCGGCCAAACCCAAGGCCCGCGGCTGGTCAAGCAGCAGCTTGGCCACGACTGGAGCCTGCTGCTGGATGGCTCATTCAAGCGCAAGGCCATCAGCGGCGACATCATGTTTCATGAGAACGGCCGCACTGTCTACGTTTCCATTTTTAACACGAATAATGCTGCCGCCGAGGAAGCGATCGAACGCATGATCGAAGGTCGGCCAGGAATTCCGGTGCAGATGTTCGATCGCGATGAAATTGGCATTCGCGGCCATGCCTATCTCTTGCCCGAGGGCGACAAGAAAAACCCCTACTGGGGCCTGAACACCTGGACCGCCTCCCGCGGCAAGCTCGCCTGCGTCACGATTTATTTCAAAGATATATCCGATCTCGACTGGGCCATCGGCGTCTGGAAGAGCGTTCGACCCTTCCGCGAATTGCGCCTCGCGCTAAATTAATCGGCTCTCTGCTGATTGGTTGCCGCCTCGCGCACTTCCCTTATACTCCCGCGCCTCAAAGGAGAGCGCGGATGATTCCCACCAGCACCGATATTTCAGTTGCAGTTCGAAATGAGCTTCCATCCAACGTGGAGGCCGTCGTGGTTTTCTCAACCGACGAGACCAGCGTTGGCGCATCGATTCCGGAGCCATATCGGGCGGCTCTCGCGCGATTGCACAAGGCTGGCGCGGTGCGCGGAAAGGCCAAGGAAATCGTCGGCGATGTCGTGGATGCCGGAAATGGAAAGCTTCGCCATTTAATTGTTGCTGGCTTGGGAAAGAGCAGCGGCGCGACTGCTGAGAACGTCCGCCAGGGTGCGGGTCTGGCACTTAAAGCAGTCCGAAAGCGCCGGCTTACCAAGGCTGCTATCCTACTCCCTCAATTGACCAGCGATGCCGATGTTGCCGAAGCCGCGGTGGTCGGAGCGCTGCTGGCCGGCTTCGATTTCGAGGAATACAAAGGCGCCGGCCAGAAGTCAGATGAGCCGGAAAAGCGGCAGTCGATTGAACTGACGATCGTCGGCTCGAAAGACAATGCCGGCGAAGTGCGCCAAGGCGTTGAGCGCGGACGAATCCTGGCTGAAGCACAGAATTTCGCCCGCACCATCGCTTCCCGACCAGGAAACAACATTAACCCGCCCCAGCTTGCAAAGGTCGCTCAGGCCATGGCGCGCGAATCGGGCCTGCAATGCACTGTCCTCGATGAGAAACAGATGCAGAAGCTCGGCATGGGCGGAATCCTTGCCGTCGGCTCCGGCAGCATCAACACGCCGCCGCGCATGATCGCCCTTGAATACTGGGGTGCGGGCAGACCCTCCAAAAATGGAAAGAGCTCCGGCAAATCAAAGGGTGCGGCTCCGCTCATGGCCGTCGGCAAGGCCATTACCTTCGACAGCGGCGGCATCTCGATTAAGCCGGCGGAAAAAATGGGGCGAATGATCTTCGACAAATGCGGCGCGATGGCGGTGCTGGGCTTGATGTATGCCCTTTCGCGTCTCAAGCCGAAGATCAACGTCGTCGGCATCCTCGCGAGCGCTGAGAACATCCTCAGTTCGCAATCCTATCGCCCCGGCGACATCCTGCGGATGTATAACGGTGTGACCGTTGACGTGACCAACACCGATGCCGAGGGTCGGCTCGTGCTGTCCGATGCGCTGGCGTGGGGAATCGAAACCTACAAGCCCGCCGCCGTCGTCGATCTGGCGACGCTGACCGGCGGCGTGGTCGTTGCACTCGGCAAGACTATGGCCGGCATCATGACCAATGATGACGCGTTGGTCGAAGAAGTGATCAAAGCGGGCGAAGTCGCGGGTGAAAAGATGTGGCGGCTGCCGCTCAATGAAGATCTTCGCGATTACATTCGCGGCGACGCCGCCGACATCGTCAACTCCGCCGGCCGCGAAGGAAGTCCGCTTCAGGGTGCAGCTTTCTTAAGCTACTTCGTTCCCCTCGATGGCTCCTGCCCCTGGTGCCACATCGACATCGCCGGCGTTGCCGACACCGAAAAAGAGCTCCCATATTACGCCCGCGGCGCGACTGGCTGGGGCGTAAGAACGCTGGTGGAATGGGTGACGAGCCGCGCCGAGCGTTAATACAGAAAGTATGTCTTCTGCACCGCAAACGCTGCTTCACCGATTTGCGTGATGATCTTTTGCAGATAGGACGATACGCCTTCGGCATCGATCTCCGATGGCTCGGCGTATTCGAGCTGGGCACTCAATCGTCCTAGAATTCGTTCGGCGGGGTCGATCGCGAGCGAATTCACTTCCGCGCGGATGGCGGAAATTGCTTCACGTGCCATTTCCACCGCATATCGCACGCTCCGCGGGAAGTTGCGCTCCAGCAGCAGAAATGAAACGACGCGCAGCGGCTCCATTTCTCCCGCGTGATGTCGGCGGTAAGCCTCGATCGAGCAGCAGCTCCGTAGCACCGCCATCCATTGGATGGTCTGCAGCGCGGTTTCCATCTGGTTTCGCTCTGCCTGCAGCAGCCCGAATTTGGTATCAATCACGCGGCAGGTGACGTCGATCCGCTCGAGATACTTTGCAAGCTGGACGAAGAGCCAGCGCTGGTCGTGAACCATGGTCTGGTCGGTCAGCCCCTGGAACAGCATCGAGCCGTTCATGATCATGCGATAGAAATCGTCCGGCGATTCATCGAACCTTGTTTGCGCATCTTCTCCGCGAATGGACCAGTACAACGTGTTGAGACTCTCCCACATCTCAGCCGAGATGTTTTCGCGAATGCTCCGCGCGTTTTCGCGCGCCCGGCTGAGGCCAGATAACAGGCTATTGGGATTGTCGGCATTGAAAGTCATGTGCTGCGCGATGCGCGGGCCCAGGTCTGCTCCACTCATGCGCACAATCGAATTGGAATGAAGGATGGTCAAAATCGCCTGCCATTGCTGCTGCAGTTGGCGGGGTGCTAAGTCACCCACATCGGTCAGCAGACTCGAATTGACCAGCAGGAGCCGGGCGGTGTGCTCGGCGCGCTCGACATATCGACTCATCCAGTACATCGCATCCGCGTCGCGGGCCATCATTGGCCGGGCCGGACGATGTACCAGGAATTTCGGGACGGTGGGCAAAGCAATCTGACTCATGGCACAATCTCCGCATCTTCCTCCAGCACCCAGGTGTCCTTGCTACCTCCCCCTTGTGAACTGTTGACTACCAGGCTGTCGCGTCGAAGCGCGACGCGCGTCAGGCCGCCGGGGATTACGATGACTTTCTCGCCATACAAAATGTATGGGCGTAAATCGATCCGCCGCCCTTCGAAATGATCGTCGATGAAGCTCGGATGCTGGCTCAGTTCCACGATCGGTTGGGCAATGAAATTCCGCGGGTCGGCGTTGATCTTTCGTGCGAACTCTTCGCGCTCGGCCTGCGAAGCCTGATGGCCCATCAGCATGCCATACCCACCGGATTCATTGGTGGATTTGACGACCAGCTTGTCGAGATTCTGCAAGACATGCCGGCGATCTTTCTCCCTGGCACAGATGAACGTCGGCACATTATGCAGGATCGGTTCCTGACCCATGTAGAACTTGATCATCGCGGGAACGAAGGGGTAGATCGCCTTGTCGTCGGCGACGCCGGTGCCGACGGCGTTGACCATTCCGACATTCCCGCAGCGATAGGCGTTCATTAGCCCCGGCACGCCGAGCATGCTGTCGGGCCGGAAGCAAAGCGGATCGAGAAAATCATCATCCACACGCCGGTAAATCACATCCACGCGCCGCAAGCCGGCGGTCGTGCGCATGTAGACGTATGAATTATCGACGATCAGGTCCTGCCCCTCGACCAGTTCGACTCCCATCTGCCGGGCAAGGAAGCTGTGCTCGAAATAAGCCGAGTTGTAAATGCCCGGCGTCAGCACAACGACCGTCGGTTCCTCAGCCCGCGAAGGCGCGGCATACTTCAAACATTGAAGAAGGTTGTACGGATAATCCTCGATCGCCCGGACGCGATATGCGCCAAACAGAGACGGAAACACGCGCTTCATCACCGCGCGGTTTTCCAGCACGTAACTGACGCCGCTGGGCGTTCGGCCATTATCTTCCAACACGAAATATTGGCCGCCTTTGTCGCGAACCAGGTCGGTGCCGCAGATATGAATGTAAATATTGCGCGGCACGTTCACGTGAAACATCTGCCGGCGAAACATCTTCGCGCCGTAAATCAGCTCCGGCGGGATCACGCGCTCGCGCAGGATCCGCTGATCGTGATAAATGTCCTGGCAGAACAGGTTCAGCGCGGTGATGCGCTGAACGAGACCGCGCTCGATCGTGTCCCATTCGTTGGCAGGAATGATGCGCGGAATGAGATCGAAGGGAAAAATCTTCTCCACTCCGCGCTGATCGCTGTAGACGGTGAAGGTGATGCCCTGGTTGCGGAAGGTGACATCGGCCATGCGCACGCGCCGATGAAATGCCGCCGGCCCGACCTTGCTCAGGCTTTCAGCCACAGCCTTATAGTGCGGACGCGGCTTGGCCCATGCCTCGAACATCTCGTCAAACAGCCCGTTGACCTCGTATTTCTCGAACATTCACCCTCGAATCGGCGCGCGTGCAGGTAATTCTAGGACCGAACAAGGGGGACACAAGACTCGGCCTCGCGCCAAGGACGCCAAGAAGCCAAGAACGCCAAGAAGAGAAACAATAAATTACTTTTCTTAGCGATCTTGGCTCGTTGGCGTTCTTGGCGCAAAAAGAAGACGAGAGTTGTTTGAAGTAAAGCGGTTCGAACCCGTTGACACCCCCGCGTTTCCGGCGAAAGTGTGCCCAACTTAATTTTGATTGGAGCGGCAATGCTTCTGACTAAACACGAAGGCGAAACTTTTCAAAACCAGACGGTCTACATCAGCGGCCAGGCGTTCATCCGATGCAATTTCGTGGCCTGCACGCTGGTATTGCGGGAAACGGTTTATCATTTGCAGGAATGCACCTTCGAGCGCTGCAACTGGCATGTAGACTGGGTGCTGATGTGGGGCAGTGCCGAATCGCTCCGCGAGATCAAGGCGCTGGTCAATCTAATTGAGCAGTCGCAGCAGCAGCTTCCGGCGATGGAGCAGCAACAGGCGGAAGGCACGCAAGCCGTCGGAAACAAGCAGCAATCTTCGCCATTTGCCAAGTAAAATCATGAACCGCTTCCGCGCGCATTGGATTGGCGTGGGGCTGATGGTGGCGCTGTCTGCGCTGCTGGTTTCACCGCGCGCCGCGCTGGCGCTGGAGCCTGATGAGTTGGCGTTGATCGTCAATCGCGACGTTCCCGAAGGGCGAAAACTGGCCGAGTTCTATGCCCAGCAGCGGCATGTCCCGGATGGGCGGATTATTGAAATCTCCGTCCCGGCGGCGAATGCTTCCGAGCCGCCCGAGCAGATGACGCCGCAGATGTATGACGGCCAGGTCGTGCCGACCGTCCGGAAGTTCCTTCTGGATCATCATCTGGAGCGGAAGGTCAAATGCCTCGTGACCTTCTGGGGCGTGCCCTTGCGGGTGATCGCCCGCGATCTTTCAAACGAAGATAGATCCGAACATGCCCGGCTCGAAACCCAGCTTGATCGCGATGTTCGACCCAAGATACAGCAGGACATCACCACTCTCGAAGGCCTGGCTCGAGCACTCGATCCGACTTTTAAGCCCGCGCCCGGCGATTCGATCCAACAACTGATTGCCCGAGGAACGCGGGCGATGAATCTCGCGCTGCAAAAGCTTGAGGCGATGCCCGAGGGACAGCAGCGGGATCTGGCTTTGGATCAACTTCTGGCGCCAGCCGGGCGGTTAACCGGAGCTGATTCGTTAACCATTCAAATGTCTCGCCCCGGCCTGGCTCGCCTCCAAGCAAAGCCTCCCACGACTCAGGCTGTGGCACAGGCCGAGGCCCGGCTGGTCGAACTTCGTAAGCAATTGGCGACATTACAAAGCGGGCCTCAGAACGAGCAGATTCGAACGCGGATGCGCGAACATGCCCGCTCGGAGCTGGGCGAGCTGGCTGTGGCCGAGATGCTGCAGTTTCAAGCAGCCATGCTCGATGTCACGCAAAGTGATGCCGCGGTGGACAGCGAACTGGCGTTGCTCTGGTGGGATCAATATCCCAAAGCCAAATGGCAATTGAACCCTTTGTATTGGCGCTATGGTGGTCGCGCCTGGTCACCGGGGCCGGTGCTGATGGTCACACGCATCGATGCGCCGACGGAAGATCTCGCCAAAAACATCATCAGCATTTCGATGCTTGTCGAAAAGACCGGTCTGAAGGGGCAGGCAGCGATAGACGCCCGCGGAAGAACCGGCAGTGACCCCTACGCCGGCTACGATCGCACGCTTGTAAACCTGGCCAAAGTGATCCGCCAGAACGGCAAGATTCAATTGACATTTGACGATGCCGAGCCGGTCTTTCCCGCCCATTCATTGAAAAATATTGCGATTTACTGCGGCTGGTACTCACTGCGGAACTACATTCCGCCCGGTCAATTCAATCCGGGCGCGGTCGCTTATCACGTAGCGAGTTTTGAGCTGATGAGCCTCCACAATCCCGGTGAGAAGGGGTGGGTGCGCGGATTATTGAACGATGGCGTTGCCGCCACGCTTGGCGCAGTCAACGAGCCTTACCTTCAGTCCTTTCCACCGGCCGATGAATTCTTCTCATTACTTTTGACCGGAAAGCTCACGCTGGCCGAGGTTTACTGGCGAACCTGCCCGTGGGCGAGCTGGATGCAAACCTGCATCGGCGATCCACTTTATCGGCCGTATTTCCATGATCCCGTTTTTCGCGTCGAGGATGTGTCGATGCCGCTTCGGCTCGTGCTTGAGCCGCCCGCGACCCAGCCTACGACTCGCCCAGTTCTCCCGTAACTCCCAATACCTCGACCGAGGGGCTACAGCCGGCTCCAAAAGGTGTGCGCCGCCCCCGTGATTTCAAGCTTATTCGCTAAAGGACCGATGATGGACGGGAGGCCGTATATGCCTGTCCAACTGCTTTGCCCAAATCTGCGGTGCCGACGGCTGTTGACCGTCTCGGAGGAGGTTCGCGGCAAGCTGGTTAAATGCCAGCACTGCCAGACCATGTTGCGCGTTCCCGAGGCTGGGAAGAAGCAGCAGAATGCCACTCCGGCACCGTCAATCGAAGCGAAATAGACAAGTCTTCTGGATCTGATTTACCGTCGCGAAACCGACGGCACCCCCTGCGACATCCGCACACTACCTTCAATTGCGCCAAATAGGTTTGAACCTGCCCGCGCGGTCTTCCTCGCGGTTTGGTTTGGTTTGCCGCCGTGGTGATCTCGGGCCGCAAGCAATAAAATGCCCATATGCGATTTGCCACGCTGCTACTTGCCACAGCCAGCGCAGTAGGGTTGGTGATTCTTCCATGGCGGCTGACAACCGCCCCGCCACCAGGAAACCGTTCTCTGGGTCAGCCTATTGAAGCATCGCACGTTCGACATGCAACTTTTTCCGCCGGCTGCTTCTGGGGCGTCGAGGCAGCGTTCCGCAAAGTTGATGGTGTTGTAGCCACCGAAGTCGGCTACACCGGTGGTCACGCTCTAAATCCGACCTATTCCGATGTGTGCAGTCACACCACCGGCCATGCCGAGGCAGTACGCGTCACCTACGACGCCAGTCGCATCAGCTACGGCGAGCTGCTGGATGTTTTCTGGAACTGCCACGATCCCACCTGGCGTGATCCCGAAGGCGATCAGAGCCAGTACCGCTCGGAGATCTTTACACTCGATGCCGACCAGGACCGAATCGCCCGCCAGTCGTTGGCGGAGGTCCGCGCTGCCGGTATCTTCAAGGGATCAATTGAAACGCTGATCGCGCCCGCCGGGCCATTTTATCGTGCCGAGGAATCGCATCAGCAGTTTTATGAAAAACAGGGCGGCCACGAAGTATGCCACTTGGGTGTTGCCGAAGTTCATACGCGCGTTGCCGCCTACTCGGCCCGTTATCGAATGAAATGATTTGAGCCTGCGCAGTGCAGTGGATGAAGGAGGATCGACATGATTCGTAGTTCACGAATTTCATCAATTACTGGATTAGTTGTTCTTCTTGCTGCTTCATTCGCGCTGGCCGATGCGCTGCCGCGCAGTTCCCCAGAAAGCCAAGGAGTTTCTTCGCAGGAAATTCTGTCTTTCGTCCAGTCGGCGGATCAGAATATCCATGCCATCCACAGCTTCATGCTGGTCCGGCATGGCAAGGTCGTTGCCGAGGGCTGGTGGAAGCCCGAATCAGCTGAGAAACCTCACATTCTCAATTCGCTCAGCAAGAGTTTCACTTCGACAGCCATCGGCTTCGCCCAGGCCGAGGGAAAGCTGGACATCGATGATCCGGTGCTCAAGTTCTTCCCCGATGATGCGCCGGCCAATCCTTCAGAGAATCTCAAAGCTATGCGCATTCGCGATCTCCTGACCATGACCTGCGGCCAGGAGCGCGAAGTGAAGCTGGCAAAGGATCAGGATTGGGTGAAGAGCTTTCTGGCCCATCCAGTCCCCTTCCAGCCCGGCACGCATTTCCTGTACAACTCGCCGGGCGTTTATATGCTATCTGCTATCATTCAAAAGGTGACCGGCCAGACGATGGTGGAATACCTGCGCCCGCGCCTCTTTGAGCCACTGGGAATCGAGAACCCGAATTGGGCCACCAGCCCGCAGGGGATTAACACGGGTGGCTGGGGCCTGTTCATTCGCACCGGAGACATCGCCAAGTTCGGTCAGCTTTATCTGCAACATGGGATGTGGAACGGCAAACAGCTTTTGCCCGCATCGTGGGTGACGCTCGCGACGACCGAAGAAACCTTCAGCCGACCGTCCGGGTTTAAGTACGGCACGTCACCCATCAAGCCGGATTCCGACTGGTTTCAGGGATATGGCTTTTTGTTCTGGCGCTGCCGGCATGGCGCGTATCGAGGTGACGGCGCCAATGGACAATACTGCATCGTCCTGCCCGAACAGGATGCCGTCCTGGCAATCACCGCCGACACACGTGACATGCAGGCGGAAATCAATGTCGTGTGGGACAAGCTCTTGTCAGCATTTCATGACAAAGCACTTCCCGAGAACTCGGACGAAGACGCCAATCTAAAAAAGGCCTTGGCTAATCTCGAGGTGCATCCCGCCGGGCAAAGGGCTTCCGCGAAGGCCGCGCAGTGAGCACGGCCCACATCGAGCCCCTTCACCATCACACGCGCCGGATGAGCGGCCGGGATCCGCACGAGGACCACCGGGTCGCAACTCCGCTTGAAGCGCTGTTCGACCTGACATTTGCGACCGCATTCGGACTTGCTGCTGCGCAATTTGCACATTTGCTTGCGGAAGGACGCTATAGCGCGGCCCTCGTTGGCTTTGGGCTGGCGAGCTTTGCCATCTGCTGGGCATGGATCAACTTCTCATGGTTCGCATCCGCATATGACACCGATGACTGGATTTTCCGCCTGACCACGATGGTGCAGATGATCGGCGTGCTGGTCCTGGCGATCGGCCTGCCGCGCATGTTTTCTTCGCTGGAGCGCGGAGAACATCTGGACAATTCAGTGATAGTACTTGGCTACGTCATCATGCGCGTCGCGATGCTTTCGCAATGGCTGCGCGCTGCCAAACAGGATATCGCGAGGCGACGGGCCTGTCTGACTTATGCCGTCGCCCTCTCGCTTGCGCAGATCGGCTGGGTCGTGCAAATCATCCTTAATTTCCCTCTTGAAGTGACGATCGTCCTTAACTGCTTTCTCGCGCTCGTTGAACTCGCGGGGCCTTACATTGCCGAGCGCAAAGACGGGGGAACACCCTGGCACGCTCACCACATTGCCGAGCGATATAGCCTTTTTGCCATTATTGCGATGGGTGAAGGCGTGGTGGGCACCATCGCGACCCTCTCGGCCGTCGTCCAAGAGCATGGCTGGACAATGGATGCGGCCCTGGTCTGCATCGCCGGCATCGGCCTGACCTTCGGAATGTGGTGGATCTATTTCATGCTTCCGTCCGCTCGAATTCTCCATGCCCACCGCGATCGATCCTTCGTCTGGGGATACGGCCAGATCGTGATCGTCGCTGCAATCGTTGCGACCGGCGCAGGGTTGCATGTCGCGGCTTACTTTATCGAGCACCAGGCTCGCATCGGCCGGCTCGCCACGGTGCTAAGCGTTGTCATTCCAGTCGGAATTTTTCTCGCCTCGATCTATAGCCTCTATTACTACATGGTTCGAAAGTTCGACTTAATTCATCTCTGGCTCTTCTGCGGAACTGGTGCTGTTGTCGCCCTGGCGATCATCTCCGCGCTCTGTGGCGTTGATATGGCCATTTGCCTGGTGATTCTCGTCCTTGCACCCGCCGTCGCCGTCGTTGGCTATGAATGGATGGGACACCGCTATCAAGCCGCGGCACTGGCAGAAGAGGCGCGAATCGGTGTTTGAAGTGTTCTGCGACGTCTCGCTTGCAATTTTTTGCTTGTCTTGGTGAGCCTCTCCGTTATCGTATTTTTCAAACGCAACTCAAACACGGAGTACCGATGAATTTCATCATCTCAGCCTTGGTCGCTGCCGTGTCTTTGATTCCCGCTCGGCCCGATTTGCACGGTCGAGTGACCGACGCTGAGGGTCGGCCACTTCCAGGCGCGACGGCACATATTTACACCGGCGCGGTGAGAACCGGCACCAGCCCGTACTGCCCTTCGTGCTATGCCGACTGCGCCAAGTCCGCGAAGACCGACGCCGATGGTAACTTCAGGATTCCGTCCCTCGATCCGGAATTGAAGTTTACGGTGCTGGTCGTGGCTGAGGGATACAAGCCGATCTTGACTGGCCTGGTTGATCCAGCACTCGGTAAGCCGGTGGAGGTGAAGTTGGCGGAGATGCCGGCACATCTCGATCCAGCGCGCATATTGAAAGGACGGATCATTGGCCCTGATGGAAATCCGGTGATGGGAGCGATTGTTTCCCCTTTTGGCTGTAAGACCCGGTCAAGCCGCTGGTGGGGGTCGATGCCGGGCGTCGATGCCATGAGCATCACCAATACGCGCGGCGAATTTCTGCTCACGGGTGAAAGTCCGGCCATCGCCTATGACATCCAAGTCGAGGCGCGAGGGCTGGCAACAAGGAGGTTCGCGCTGGTTCCCCTGGGTGATCAGTCTCACGAACTTCACTTGACCGAAGGCGCGACGGTAACGGGTCGGCTTATGAAGAACGGCAAGCCGCTCAGTGGTATCACCATCGGTCTCGTCCAGGATGACCGCAGCTACGAGGGCTTCACCGGCGCCCAAAAAATCGCTACTGACGCGCAGGGACGGTTCACTTTTCTCAATGTTTCGCCGCCGGGCGAATGGGATGTTTATGGTCTGATGAAAAGCATGCCGGAAAAGCAAGCGGTCAAGTATCAGAAGGTGCAGTTCGATGGCGACACGACGATCACAGATGTCGGCGATCTTCCTTGGAGCCCAGCCTTCACCGTCGGCGGTCAAATCATCCTATCCGATGGCAAGCCAGTGCCACCGGGGACGCGGCTGATCGTTGGGCGAGACCGCGCATGGGACAGCCAGACCGTCACCCTTGATCCTGCTGGACGATTTTCGGTTAGCGGAGTTCCTGGTGAGGAGATTCACGTGACAGTGTCGATCAGGGGATATCATCTGTCGGCACAAAACATCAGCCTCGATCGACTGAATCTCACGTTCCTCGACGGCACAATCGAAAAGGACACGCCGAATCTGCGAATCCTTTTAGAGCCGGGCCCAATCATCGCGAATGACCCGAGGCAGATGCAGCAGATTATCCAAACCAGCCGAAGTCAGCGATTCAAGCCGCTCCAGGGTGTCGCTGTTCAGGAATAAGCCATAACCTTCCACATCGCCAGCTCGATTTGTATGGCGATGACCTGAATAGCCAATCCATTATGATTTCGCTCTGTGTACGAGGACCAGCGTCACCTCTCCCGCGCTGAGCTTGTCGTTCGGATTGTAAGTGGCGTTGGACTTGCGCAGTCGATGGGAAATCAATTTGACATTTGACGAAAGAATGTACTCCTGCACGGACCGCAGACGAAGGTTGGCCAGCACGAGGGCGGCAGCCTTGGTGCGGCGATCAGACTGGCGATCGGCTCCCGGTCCGACCAGGGCCAGCACCTGATCGAGCCCCTCTTCTGTTTCTTTCAGCTCGATGCAGGTGGCCTGCAATGCTTCGAGCAAATTGTCAGTCTGCGCCGGGTTCTGGGCGGCAATGGCGGCGCGGAGCTGGCTGGAGAGCAGCGCCTGCCGCGATTGAAGATCGAACTTCCGCTGGCGGAGCCATTGCGCGATCGCAAGGCTTTCGCCGCGACCGGGATTGGACCGCTGGCGAGCGCGATCGATGTCATCGGGAGCGAGCGTCTGCTGAATCGTCACCTCCAGCGTCGAATCGCGGCCAAGACGATTGAGTAGCTGATCGAGCGTCGCGCGCTGTTCGACCGTCAATTCAGATTCACCAGGAGCGAAATTGATGAGCACCGGCGGAATCGGTTTGAGGCGCGAGCTGGAGGTGTCGAGGCCGGCGATGTTACCGATCATCTTGGCCGCCTTCAGCGGCGCCGCGGCAATCGACTGGGCAAATACTTCGCTCACCGAACCCACGGCCGATCCGGCGATCGTTCCGATATCCAGTTTTCCGGCTTGATAGGGAACGGTAAGCGGGAAGGTGATGGAGCCATCGGTGTCTTCCACCGCGGCCAGAGCAACATCCAGCGGCACCGGCAGCTTCAGGATTTTCTCGATTGGGCCTTTTGGCGGCTCGGTTACGCGAAGATTGTTAAACGTCGGATGCATACGGGCGCGGAAGCTGTTGGTCCCCGCCATCCGTACGTCTGCGCGGAAATCGAATGTTCCGCTGGTGAGCTTGATGTTCTGTTCCTCGGCCAGTCCACGGATTGAACCCAGTTCCAATCCGCTGAGCGACAGCTTCAGGTAGCCGCTGGGCTTGGGAACCAGCACCAGATCTCCGATGGCCGACGCTTCGGCAAAGACCGGACGCATTTCGGTTGTCTGGCCATTCTTCGCTTGAAGCGGGGGAAGCGCAACCTGCCCCGCGCCGACGATGGCACTGAAGCGGATCGGCCGAGGTTGCGTGAGGGCATCGGAATCGAGCCCTTTCACTTCGACATCCAGTGCGTTGATCGGAAGGATGGTGGCCGGCTTACCAATGCGGTCTTCAAAGCTGAAATCGACATCGCTGACGGTTAGGCGATCGATCCGCATTTCCGACCCACCTGCGGCCAGCGCATTCGCGCGCGCATTGGTGTCTGTCGTGACCGCGGGCACTCGTTCGGCTGCGACTTGCGCTACGGGTTGCGTCGCTGGCGGCGGATTCTTCAGCGTCAGCCCCAGGAAATGAATTCCATCAGCATCGCGCACGACGTGGGCCACTGGTTTGGTGATGTCAATCGACTTGACGACCACCGAACCGTTTGCGGGCGAAAAGCGAATGCGCTGGCCATGAATCTCGCCGACGCCGGCCAATGGGCGCTCGACGCCGTTCTCGCTCAGCATGACGTTTTTCACGTCAAATTCCGCCGTCACGTCACGTGTCAGATCTATTCCCATCGGGCCGCGGCGCGTAAACGAAAATTGGGCGTCGGTCGTTGCGGTTAAGCGGCCATCGGAAAGATCTTTTCCGTCAAGCTGCTCCTTCAAACCCGGCAGGAACGTCGTCAATTGGTCCCCGTGGATTCCGCTGGCGTTCAGATCGATCTTCGCGTGCGGCTGGGCCGCGAATGGTGCAAGCCTCGCATCAAGCGAAATTGAATTAATGAGCTTTTCGACACCCGCGTTGAATTTGATCTCCAAAGGCGGGCGACGAGCGGGGTCGTCACCGAGCAACTCGATCGGCGCAGCATTGGCGAGCGATAAATGCGTGATGGCCAAATCCTGCGCGATAAGCGGCGACTTCACCGAGATGCGATCTGCATTGATGGCCAATTTTTTGAGCGTGACCAGCGGCGCCTTTTCGCGCTCTTCGCGAAGGATGTCAGCTACGTTAGTCGGCCGGGTCGTCGCGATGGGTTCAAATGATGGCCGCGTCGTTGGGGCGGGGCGCAACGGCTGAGCCGCGAAGGTTAATCCCAGCAGGCTGAGTCCTTCCTTATCCTGAATCGCGGCCAGTTCGGCGCCGTCGATTGTCAGATCGTCCAATGCGATCCGTTTGCCAGGGATGTCGATCCGATCGACGCCGACATGCATCGACTTGATCACACCGACCGGAGTTGGTGAAAGGCCATCGCTCAGGCTCGCGTCGGTGATGGATAGAGAACCCGAAGAACCGCCCTGCAGATTGTGATCGATTTTTGCCGACAACCTGGCGGCGAACTGCCCGCGATTGAACCGCACCTTCGCATTTCGGGGCAAATAAGGCTCAATGGCCTGCCCCTGCACATTGCTGCCGGTGACGGAAAGATCCATCGCCTGCGATGTGGGCGAGGCCTTGAGCGTGCCGGTTGCTTTCAACGAATCGACGATGCCGGGGCTGAAAACCGTCGCCTCGAATCGGGCCGGAGGCGCATCTTCGCCCGCGTCGATGCCGTCGGCCATCACGTTGACGGTGGCTGAAAGATCTGCATGCGGAAGCACGGCATCATCGCTGATGTGCAGCGAAGCATCGTTAAGCTTGAAGGACTTGATCCGTGCGATGACCGGAAGCGCCAGGTCAATTTGCGTGGGCGAGGACTGCGTCGCTACAGGAGTCGGCGTCGTCGCAGTCGGCCGCGGCGCGAGTTGTTTAACTCCAGCCAAGGAGATCAATCCGTCGGCATCGCGAGCGACGGCGGCAGTTGGCTTGTCAATCTCAATCGAATCAACCTCAAGGATTTTGCCATCGAAGGAGGCATTATGAACCTGCAAGCCGCCGACGCCAAACCATTGTGAATCGCCGTCGTTGAAGCTCACGTCGCTCAAAGCGAAATCGGCTGCGACTTTTCCCTTATCCTCTCGCGCCAAACCGGATGCAGTGAACTTCAGCCGGCCATTGTGAAGCACCGGCTCGATGCGCAGCGCCGCAAGAATTGGCTTGAGACTTTCGCCGGTCACCCCGGAGCAATCGCCGGCAAGCTTGAACGACAGCGCGTTTTCGGCCGGCGCGATCGTGCCCTGGACATCCACCCGATCGATTACGCCAGGTGAACGCATAACAAAATGAAGTGAGCCAGGCCTGGCTTGTGCGGCCGCGGGATCGAGCACAAAATTCTGGGCATCAAGATCGATATTGCGGATGCCGAGTTTCAGCGGGTTTTTCGATTGAAGGTCCTGAAGTGCGAAGGTTGCGCCGTGCCAGCCTAGCTTGTCGATTTCAATCGCCGGCAGGCGAAGGGGTGCGGTTGGATGGGTTGTCGCGGGAGCTGCTGCGCGCGGCACCGTGTCCCGCGCAACTGCTCTTTCGGTTGTTTTCTCGAATCCCCCAATCGAGAGAATCCCCTTTGCGTCCCGCGAAATCGGGACTACCGGCCCTTCCACCGACACCAGGCCCAGTTTGATGCGTGATAGATCTCCGGTCACCGAGGCATCTCGCACTTCCACGTTAGCGAGATTGGCCAGCTCCCGGTTCTGATCGGAGAAGCGCAGGTCCGACAATTTCAAAGCGCCGGACAGCGAGCCATCCGGATTCGTTTGCATCTGCGAAGTCAGCGTGCAGTTGAATTGGCCGGACGTCAGGTCGCTCTTGAGTCCCAGAGCCGCGAGGTATTCCGCGGCGGCCTTGGGCGCGATGCCGGACGCGGCCACCGTCAGGTTTAATGTCTTGAGTTTGTCGGCAGGCGTGGCATGTCCGTCGATGCGAATGTCATCGATAAGTCCCGGCGCGGAGGCATTCAATTTGATCGTGGCCGGTTTGCTCGCCTGCGTCGGATCGGTCGAAACGTTGTCGATTTCCAATGACGGTACGCGGAGCGACAAATGAGTGGGATCGGTCGTGGCTGCATCGTCGAAGGCCAGATTGACATCTTGCACCCTTAGCTTTTTGACTTCGACGATCGGCGCTGCACCTGCAACGGCAGGAAAAATCGGCGATGCTGGTTGTGAAGTGGCTTTCGTCATTGTTGAAGAAGACGAGGAGCCCAGTTCAATTCCGGCGAAGCTGAATTGTCCTCCTTTGAGACGCGATGCATTCGCGCGGACACCGCTGATGTCGACGTCGGCGACATGCATCGCGCCGGGGGCCAGCGATGGAGCATCGATCTTGATGCTCTTGATTGAGCCGGCGGGGCGCATGTCGGAAGAAAGTTGCAAATCGCTAAGACTGAGGTTCGCTGAAAAATCGGAGGGCGCAGCGCCAGCAGGCGCGGCAGGCTTAAGCTGCAGTCGAAGATGCCCTTTACCCTCTGCCGAGATGTCAGCGGAGGTGGTCTGGACTTGCAGCGCCGAGAGATAGGCCTGTGCCGGATGAAGATTCAGGCCGTACATCTTGAGGCTCAGATCGGCGTCGAGCTGATTGTTGCGACTCGCGCCGGTGGCATCGACATACAGTGCCGTCAGCATCTCCGGCGAGTGAATCTGCATCTGCAATCGTGTTGCTTTGTTCAGCGAGCCGACATCGGTCACCAGCAGATCGACCATTAGAGAGACATCGGTTGCCGGATGAATCGCTAGATCGCGAACCTGGACCCGAGCGCTTTGCAGTCGCAGCACGTCAATCTTCAGCGGCGAATTGAGCGAATGCGGGACGAGCCCAGCGGAATTTGATTGCGTAGCGCTCTGCGGCGGGCCGACGATCTTCTGCAGCAGCGGGATCGATCCATCCGGCAATCGCTCGAGCCGGAGCACTGCTTCCTCAGCTTCAGCGCGATTGACGATCAGCCGCCCGGTAAACAGCGCCAACACGCTGATCGATCCACGGCAATATTCGGTCTGAACAACCGGCGGGCCGCCTTCGATTGGCGTAAATCTAAGTCCCCACAATCCGACATCGCCGCTGGAGGCATACAAATCGAGCCGATCATAGCTGGCCGTCAATCCATAATGGCCGGCGACTTTGCGAAGGACCGGCGGCAGGAGAAACGAAACCGAAGCGCGAAGCAGAACAACGATCGCCACAACGACGATCAACAACACCATCAAACGCCTGCGCCATTTGTGCCTGCGCTTCACTGGCGGCTTCGGAGCGCCGGATTCTTGCGCGGCCTTTGCTGATGAATCTGGCTCAATTGTCTTCTCGGATTTTTCAGATGCTTCATTCATGGGACAACTTCATTGCGCGGGTTGAGTTGCGGCTTCCTGCATCTTGTCCAGCGCTTCGCGCCTAGCACGATTGGACGCCAGTGGATCGTACCCGGGCGGAGCCGCGTTCCGAGCGCGCAGCCAGTCGAAAGCACGCACCCGCGCCGCCGCGGAATTGTCTTCCAGGTAGATCAGATGCTCGGCGACCAGATGATTGTAAAGATCGCTGCTGCTGGTCGATTTGTCGGCCAGCGATTGCAGCACATCCAGCTCATATCCCGCCTGCCCGGCAAACGTCTCCAGCGCGCCTTGCACCGGCGGAAGCATCTGGGCCGCCTGATCTTCCTTGAGCGATGAGATGGTCTTGATTGTCGCGCGGTCGAGCATCCAGCCGACGGTGTGCCGATCGCGCGCCGCCAGCCGCGGGATGGCCTCCCGGATGGCCTTGGAAATCAGCAGCAGCAATTGCCTGTCTGCAACGAGAACGACCGATTCGCTTAACCGACCGCCGGAGATTTGCGCGAGATACGCCAAAGACGCTCGCGGATTGTCGTTCGTGCGGGTCAAGCTGTTGAGGGCAGCAGAGACATCCAGATCGGCAGCATCCTGTGGCGGCGACTTGAGCTTTTCCGCTACGCTTGCTGCCGAGGCATCGAGCTTCGTCTTCAAATCGGCGACCGAGCGCGCATCGGGCGCGCGGGTGTCGATTGAAACATCGATGACAACCCCCGTCGCTTTGGAAGAGGCGAAGGTCATGGGAACCGCCAGCGCAAAATGATCCTGATTTGCCGCCCCCGGCAGGCGATGAATCACCAGCATTTCCCGCACGACTTGCAGCGCACCGGGCGACTGACGATCGAAGCTCGTCAGCGACAGGTCATATCCATCTTCGCCCTTTGCACGATCGATCTCGACGCTGATTCGCTGCCGATTGGATGAATCGATCGACGCAGGAGGTTGAGCGATATTGAAAGCCGCTGTGGTCCCAGGCGCGACATTGGCCAGCAATGTGCCCAGCTCAATTTGCTGGGATGGATCGTTCGCAGTCGCGGCGACCTTTTCATTTGGTTTGAGGACGCGAACCCGCGCAGAATAAGTAAGGCGCGTGGACGGCGTGATCAGTTCAGATCTGCCATCATTCAAAATCAACCGGGCGAGCGGTCCGACGGGCTCGAATCCCGGCAGCGGCAGCGTCTTTACCGCAAAGACTTTGGTCCGGATCGACCATGCGGAGGCAAGATCCGTTTGCTCTACCGATTGCCCCAGCGGGCCGGAAAGCGATGAGCCTGAGTACTCATCAACGCTGAGTTTCGCCATCGGGTTCTGCAAGGGTGGCGGCGGACGATGTCCGAATTGGCATCCGCTTAAAACGAATAGACTACAGATCAGCGTTGGCACCCTTAGGATGCCCAACGGCCTCCCATCTTGCCCGCGCCCCCATCCGGATTGCACACATTTTGCCCACACGCTAAACACGTTACCGTGTCGCTCTTCAAATCGAAAACAAAATTCAGCAATTAGATAGAACAATTGCCCAAGAGGCGCAGGGCAACATCAGGAGGTGTAAAGAAGATCTGGATCCAATAAGCGCTCAGGCCGGCGCTCGATGATTCTGATTTGATTGAACGCACCTTGAAGGACTCGAACCTTCAACCTTCGGCTCCGTAGGCCGACGCTCTATCCAATTGAAACCCCTTGAAAACAAGCGTTTTGCTCCTAGGAGCAACGCATGGGAGGCAATGTTGTCGCCCTTTTCGGAGGCAAGTTGCGGTCGATGCCCCATCAATAGGGAGCATCATGGCTACTCGCAACGGTCGCATGCGGAACGGTCGGAGCAAGGCAGGCGCGTTTACAGTCGGCAAGGGTTGGCGGAAAACAATCGGCTGTAGGTTGTCGGCGGATGGTCGATTGATGCCATGCCGTTTTTGGCTCGGCATGGATGAGGGGAGAGCAACCGTTGCCGCCCTTCAAATCGAAAGTTTTTGGCTACGGCAAGCATCGTCTTATTGGAGCGTAGAAGCGTTGGGAGTTGCAAATGGGATGCGAGTAGGGCTGACAAGGGAAAACGCACCAGAATCAATCGCAAGCCCCCCAACGCCCATGCCGCAAGCCCCTACGGTCTTGACCGTCAAGCAAGGCATTGAACGCTACCGACAATCGGTCTTTGACAGCCCTACCTTGACCGACGCCACAAAACATTCCGTCCGATGCCGAACGAAATCCCTTGAACGCTCCCCCATCGCGTCGATGCCGTTGGCATCGGTCGGAGCGGAGCAACTTGCCACAACCGTCGCGTATTGGTTGGCGCGCCCAAAAGCCCCCAAAACAAATGCTCCCATCAGTCGAATGTCGGCAGCAATGATCGTCAAGACCGCAAGGGCGACATTTGACTACCTTGACGGTATCGGAGCATGGCAAGCCCCACGCCGATTTGACCGTATCTTCCGACTGCCGCGAACCAACGGCGCGCCCAAGGTATCGACCTTCGACCTTGACGAACTTCGGAGGCTGTACACAAACGCAAACAGCCGAATGAAGTTGCTGATTTTGCTTGGATTGAATTGCGGATTTTGTTCGATGGAAATTGCCACCTTGAAACGGTCGGAAATCGACCTTGACGCAAAAATCATCCGTCGCCCCCGTCAAAAGACGGATGTAGAGCAACAATGGAATCTATGGGCGGAAACTGTGAAACTGATAAGGGAGCATCTTGCCCCCCCAAATGAAGGGGACTTGGCATTTCTCACCGCGAAAGGCAAGCCGTTGGCATGGTATCATCCGAATGATAAGGGAGGCAGTCGCGTCGATGCGATTCATCTTGCTTGGCGAAAATTGGCAACCAATAGCAAGGTATCGAAGCCCTTCAAACTCCTACGCAAGACTGGAGCTACTCTTATTCGGAGCATAGGGGGCATCGAAGTATCGGAGCAATATCTTGCCCATAGCGAAAAAAGCATGGCGCGCTTCTACAGCCGACCAGAACCAAAACGATTGACCGACGCCCTCGCAAAATTACGGCAACAGTTGTCACCGATGTTCAAATCTCAATTTTGAGAACAAAAACGCGAAAGACTATGCATACGGTCTGACAGCGCGCGCGAAAGGAAAGTTTTCGACGCTCCCCCATTGATAGACCCTATAGGGCGACTACTGCTCTATAGGGTTTTTCATTGCTCCGATCTCCCTTCAATTCAGATTATTGAAGTAATAGGAAATGTCGGCATAGCAAACGCTAATCCATGCATCAACAAAGAACCCCCATCAAGGATTAAGAAATGGGGGTCTTTGGAAGGAAAGAAGTAAACACAAGGCAATCTCAAAATAAATGCGGAGATTTCCGCTTAATATCGTCTATGGTTCTTTCGGCATCATAGGTTGCCGACAGTTCGGCTTGAGCCATGACCCTTGTATGTACAAGCCCAGGATGTACTAATTCCCTTTGCATCCTATCTTGCTCCATTTCTTTCGCGTAGGTATTCGCCTTTGCTGCCGCCTCTTGATGGGCTTGTTCACGCTCGCTCCGCATGCCAACAACTTTTTCAAGTCCGACCGAACGAAAGTTTCGTTAGAAAACACACATTTGGTTGAAGCGCGCGGCGACGACAACCGTAACGCGAAATGCGGCAGTAGTACCTAAACCGCCCTATCATGCCCCATGCCCCCATGGCTATGCCCATCTTGACGGTCCAAATCCGAACTACCTAAAACATGACGGAAAAACGTGCTTGATTGAATGGCGACTGGGGCTTGAAGGGCTGTAGAGATTTTCGCCCCTTATCCCTTTCATACGGTCTATACGGTCGCACCACGCCACACGCGATACGCTTCGCATCCGTCATTAGGATACGAAACGGGCGACTGTCCATAAAGGCGTTTTATGTCTTTCGGACGGCACCTATTTTTGCCGATTATCTCTATTCCCCACCGACCTACCTAAAGACCGATGGGCAACCTACCACCCGACACGCAACACGGCTCGCAACCCCCCTTCAAAGGGGAAGGTAAAAAGTCAGAACAGATAGAACAGATGCTCCGTAAAGTCCCTATAGGAATCTCTAAGAAAAAGT
>Ga0134128_10001285_pt1 | contig 32502 bp, 30 predicted proteins | sample KB31754_FD_96462 | JGI IMG/M metagenome (GOLD analysis project Ga0134128, IMG submission 96462) | Terrestrial soil microbial communities with excess Nitrogen fertilizer from Kellogg Biological Station, Michigan, USA - KB3-175-4 | ecosystem: Environmental > Terrestrial > Soil > Unclassified ... | reverse complement strand
GCCGCTGCCGGCATGGGTGTCGACCACGCAGAACGGCGCGGGCTTGAGCTTGAGCGCATCGATCAGCGCCAGCAGCACGGTGTGCTTGAGGACGTCGGCGAAATTGCCCGCGTGGTAGGCATGACGGTAGTTCATGGCGCGAGTATAGAGGCCGCGCCGCGGAAACCTCCGGCAGCCGTGTCGGAGCCTGCTCCAGAGTTGAGGTGCCGGCAGGCAGTGGGTAGGCTCGCGGCATGCCGCTTTCCCTGCGCCAGCTTGCCCGTTCACGCCGCCTGCGAGTGATGGCTGCGCTGGCGTGGCTGCTGCTGGTGGTCAACGCCGCGACGGCGATGCCGATGGTGATGACGGCGGGATCGCCGGCCCCTGTCGCGCATGCGCCGGCCGGCACGCATGCCGGGCAGGCGGCGATGCCGCACACCGCGTGCGACGATGGCCATGCCGGTTGTTGCGGCGGTCGGCTCGCCCCGGATTGCCACTGCGCGGCGATGAGCGGCGGTCTGCTGCTGCCGGTATTCGCCGCCATGCCGGGCGGGATGGCGATGGCTATCGTGCCTGACCGCCTGCTGCCGCGACATGCGCCGTCGCCGACGGCCTCGCCACCGCTGCGGCCGCCGGCGGCCTGACTCTCCCAAGCTTGTGCTGCGCGCGCTTGCCGCTCTGCCGGCGCGCGCGAACCATGCTGCGCTCGGCAGTGCCCCGATGCCGATCTATCCCGAGGATTCCATGAAACCGTTTGTTCCCACCGCGACCGATCTGTCGCGCCGTCGTTTCGTCCAGGGCATCGCGCTGGGCGGCGCGGTGGCCAGCCTGGGCCTGCTGCGTTCGTCGAACGTCCGGGCGTCGAACGGCCCCGGCCAGCCGCAGGTGTTGAGCGGCACCGAGTTCGCGCTCGACGTCGTCGAGATCCCGGTGAATTTCACAGGCCGGCCATGCCTCGCCACCACCGTCAATGGCGGCATTCCCGGGCCGACCCTGCGCTGGAAGCAAGGCACCACGGTCACGCTGCGCGTCACCAACCGCCTGCGCGTGCCCACTTCGATCCACTGGCACGGCATCATCCTGCCGTTCCGCGAGGACGGCGTGCCCGGCATCAGCTTCCCCGGCATCGCGCCGGGCGAAACCTTCACCTACCGCTTCCCGGTGCGCCAGAGCGGCACCTACTGGTACCACTCGCATTCGGGCTGGCAGGAGCAGACCGGGCTGTACGGTCCGCTGGTGATCGAGCCGGCCGGCCCGGAGCGGCACCCGACCGCGCGCGATTACGTGGTGATGCTCAACGACTGGACCGACGAGGACCCCGGGCACATCTACGCCACGCTGAAACGCCAGAGCGACTACTACAACTACGCGCGCCCCACCGCGCCTGAATTCTTCCGCGACGTGCGCGAGCAGGGGCTGCGTCGGGCGCTGGCCGAGCGCAGGATGTGGAACGAGATGCGCATGAATCCCGGCGATCTCAGCGACGTTTCCGGTTGCGCCTACACGTACCTGATGAACGGTGCCGCGCCGGCGGGCAACTGGACCGGCCTGTTCAAGCCCGGCGAGAAGCTCCGGCTGCGCTTCATCAACGGTTCGTCGATGACGATCTTCGACGTGCGCATTCCGGGCCTGAAGATGACCGTGGTCGGCGCCGATGGCCAGGATGTCGAACTGGTGCCGGTCGACGAGTTCCGCATCGCGGTGGCGGAGACCTACGACGTGATCGTCGAGCCGCAGGAGGACCGGGCATTCGCGATCTTCGCCCAGTCGATCGACCGCACCGGCTACGCTTGCGGCACGTTGGCGCCAAGGCCCGGCATGCAGGCGGTGGTGCCGGCGATGGATCCGCGCATGCCGCTGGCGATGGTGGACATGATGGGCGCGATGCATGTTTCTCCCCTCTCCCTCCGGGAGAGGGTGCCCGAAGAGCCTGCCCCGGACTCGATCCGGAGGCGGGGGAGGGTTCGGTCGGAGCGCAGCGTCACAGGTTTCGCCGAACCCTCTCCCCCAACCCCTCTCCCGGAGGGAGAGGGGATTGTCATGCGGCATGCTCTTTCGGAGAGAGAGGGAAGTGTCGTTCATCATGCCCGCACGGAGTACCGCAACCCCGGCGTCGACATGCACGTGGACATGCCACGCACCAATCTCGACGACCCCGGCGTCGGCCTGCGCGACAACGGTCGCCGCGTGCTCACCTACGCCGACCTGCACACGATCGGCGGCCCCATCGACCCGCGCGAACCGAGCCGCGAGATCGAGCTGCACCTCACCGGCAACATGGAGCGCTACATGTGGTCGTTCGACGGCGTGAAGTTCTCCGACGCCAAGCCGATCCATTTCCGCAGCGGCGAACGGCTGCGCATCGTGCTGGTCAACGACACCATGATGAACCACCCGATCCACCTGCACGGCATGTAGAGCGAACTGGAGAACCCGGACGGGCAATTCCAGGTGCGCAAGCACACCGTCAACGTGCAGCCCGCGCAGCGCATCGCCTATGGCGTCACCGCCGACGCGCTGGGCCGCTGGGCCTACCACTGCCACATGCTCTACCACATGGAGGCAGGGATGATGCGCGAGGTGGTGGTGGCATGAGCGCGATCATTCGACGGGCCGCCTTCTGCGCTGCATGGGTGCTGCCGCTGGCCGCGATGGCGCAAACCGTGCCGGCGCCGGCGAGCAGCACGGGCATGGGCATGATGGCGATGCCGGGCATGGAGCAGCGCCACGACGGGCACGCCCGGCACGCCGGGCATCGCAGGCCGAAGCAGGTGCACGCGCCGGCCAAAGCAACGTCGCAGCACGCGGCGGATCGGAGGCCGTCGCCTGCAGCCATGTCGATGCCGATGATGGATCACGCGAATCGTGTGATGGATACGCCGCCAGCGATGGGGCGGGGCGCCTCCATGCCCGATGTCATGTCGGGAATGGGGCGCGCCGCGACGCCGGCACACGCCATGCAGGGCGGCATGGGCCATGAAGAGTCGCATGGCATGCAGGGCATGTCCGGGATGCACATGCAGGGCGGCGCGGCGCCACCGGATGCGCGCAGTGCCGACTACTCCGACGGCATCGGCCACGCCGGCATGTCGGGCAGGGACATGCGCGATGCCGAACCGCTGGGCATGCTGCGCTTCGACCAGCTCGAAGCCTTCGACGGCCTGCACGGCAATGGCCAGGCGTGGGAGATGGAGGGCTGGTATGGAACCGATATCGACAAGCTGCGGCTGCGCAGTGAAGGCGAACACGAAGGCGGAGGCATCGGCGACGGCGATGTCGAGGCGCTGTGGAGCCATGCCGTGGCGCCGTACTGGGATACCCAGCTTGGTGTGCGCCACGACTTCGGCGACGGCCCCAGTCGCGACTGGGCCGCGTTCGGCGTGCAGGGCCTGGCGCCGTACTGGTTCGAGCTGGCGGCCACGGCCTATGCGGGTTCGTCCGGCCGTACCGCGGCGCGTCTGCGCGTGGAATACGAGTTGCCGTTCACCCAGCGGCTGATCCTGCAGCCGGAGCTGGAGCTCGATCTCTACGGCAAGGCCGATCCGCAACGCCGGATTGGCGCCGGGCTTGCCGACGGCAGCGTCGGCCTGCGCCTGCGTTACGAGATCCGTCGCCGGTTTGCGCCTTATCTCGGCGTGTCGTGGGAACGTCGTTTCGGTGCCACGGCCGGCTATGCACGGCAGGACCACCGCCCCGTGTTCGACCGACGGCTCGTGGCCGGCATCCGCATCTGGTTCTGAGGAGAGTCAATGAAACAGCACATGAAGTACGCGACCGTCGTGGCCGCCACGCTGGGCGCGCTGGTTGCCGGCGTTGGAATGTTTGTCTACTCGGGCCTCTACAACATCGGCGCGGACGAACCGCATGCACGGCCGGTGTTCGCGCTGTTGCAGGTCTTGCGCGACCGCTCTATCCGGCGGCACGCGGAAGACCTGGTGGTGCCGAACCTCGGCGATCCGCAGCTGATCCTCAAGGGTGCGGGCCAGTACGCGGCGATGTGCACCGGTTGCCATCTCGCGCCGGGCATGAAGGATTCGGAAATCCGCCCGGGACTGTACCCGCAGCCACCGGACCTTGCGCGGATCCGCGTCGATCCGAAGGCGGCGTTCTGGGCGATCAAGCACGGCATCAAGATGAGCGCGATGCCGGCCTGGGGCCACAGCCACGACGACGCCACGATCTGGAGCATGGTGGCCTTCCTGCAACAGCTGCCGGACATGACCCCAGCGCAGTACAAAGCCATCGTGGCCAAGGCACCGCCGGACGACGACATGGATGCCGCCGCCGGTGACGCCGCTGCCGGCCATCCCGGCAAGGACGCCATGCCCGGGATGGCCGGCTCGGCGGAAAAACCGCCCGCTCAGTAGGCTACTGTGATCCGGCGACGCAAGGCGTCGCCTTGCTCGATGCGGTCGAACAGGGCGGACACATAGTCGGCCACACTGATGCGGCTGGCGCCGTTGGCGTCGGTCAGCAACTGGTCGCCACCGATCCGGTAACGGCCGGTGCGCGCGCCGTCTTCGAGCAGTGCGGCGGGGCTGAGGTAGGTCCACTCGACGGGCGAGGTACTGGAGCGGAAGGCTTCCAGCGCACGGCCCTGGGCCTCGGCCTCGGGCTTCCATGCCGCCGGGAAGTTCGGGTCGTCGAGCACCCGCACGCCCGGCGCGGTTTCCAGGCTGCCGGCGCCGCCCACCCAGGCCAGGCGCGACACGCCGGCCTCGGGCAGCCGGTCGAGCAGGATGCGCGCGTTGGCCGGCAGGCTGTCCGGGTTGCCGTCGCGGCGGGCGGACAGGCTGGCCACCACGGCGTCGCTGCCGCGCACGGCGGCCAGCCAGGTTTCCGGGCGCGCCACGTCGCCGGCGACGGGCTTCAGCCTGTCGTGGCGCGTATCGAGGCGGGCCGGGTCGCGCACGATGGCGGTTACGGCGTGGCCGCGCGCCAGCGCTTCGTCGAGGATGGCGTGGCCGATGTGGCCGGTGGCGCCGAAGAGTGCGATGTGCATGGAAAGTCTCCGATGGGTGGGCAACGATGCACAGCATGCGCCGGATCATTGGCCCGATAAATCAGTCATAGTGCAATTCACTGTAAAGTTGAAGTTGACAGTGGAGGACGCGCATGAGCGAAGTCAATCTCAACCGGCTGGCGGTATTCGCGGCGCTGGTGCGCGCCGGTTCGTTCACCGCCGCGGCAGGGCAGCTTGGCCTGACCAAGGCGATGGTGAGCCAGCACCTGGCGCGACTGGAGCGCGAACTGGGCGTGACGCTGCTGGTGCGCAGCACGCGACGGATGGCGCTGACCGAAGCCGGCGCTGCCTTCCATGCCGACTGCTTGCGCATCCTGGGCGAAGCCGAGGCGGCGATCGCGCGCGTGGGCGAGACCCGCGAGACCCCGCGCGGCATGCTGCGCCTCACCGCGCCGGTGAACTACGGCGCGATGGTGGTGGCACCCACACTGGCGGGTTTCCTGCGGATGCATCCCGAAGTGCGCGCCGAACTGGTGCTGGACGACGGCATCAGCGACCTGATCGGCGGTCGCTTCGACCTGGCGATCCGCGGCGGCCCGCTGCGCGACTCCGGCCTGCGCGCGGTGCGGCTGGCCGGCTTCCGCCAGTTGCTGGTGGCGGCACCGGCCTACCTCGAGCTGCGCGGACGGCCGCACCGGCCGCAGGAGCTGGCGCAGCACGACGCGATCCTGCTCTCGGTGCTCAGCTCGCCCGCCAGCTGGGTGTTCACCGCGCGAAGCGGCAAACAGGTCCGCGTGCGCCTGACGCCGCGCGTCCAGACCGACAGCGCGGCGGCCGTGCATGCGATGGCCCTTGCCGGCGCAGGCGTGGCCGTGCTGCCCGATTTCATGGTGCAGGCCGACCTCGCTGCCGGCCGGCTGGAGCACTTGCTGCCCACCCGACACCTCCGCGAAGGCAGCTTCCACGCCGTGCACGCGAACCTGCACGCCCCGGCCAAGGTACGCGCCTTCATCGAACATTTGCGTGCGGGCATTGCCGGGGCGAAGGCCGGGCATTAGGGCTTGTCCAGTGCAGATTGCCCGCTTGTTGACCAATCGTTGCCGGCAGGCTAACCAGGCCTGCCGCACAACTTGACCAGCATCGCCGACCGGCTGACCATCCGACTGAAGGTCGCTTGTCGACCAAAGCTGTCACTCAAACACCGTGGCGCCTGCGGCCTCGTCGCCGATGGAAGTGCTGAAGTAAATGTTTTGATCAACAAGGTTCGGCCCGGGCGAACATGGGCAGGTGGCCGGCGTTTTGTATCCAGTGACTTCGCATGGCCGGTGACGCAGGCCGGCAGTCCGGTGCCCGCAGCCGGCACTACTCCACGATGCCATGGCTTTCCGTCGTCCCAAGCAACTCCGGCTGCGCCGTCGGCCGCTGTCGCCTTCCCAGCAGCGGATGCGCGAACACCGCGGCGAGAATCACCGCCACGCCGGCATAGAACCAGCCATCGAGCTGGCGCTGTTCGCCGAGCAGCAGCATCGCCAGCACGATCGCGTAGACCGGCTCCAGGTTGGTCACCATCTGGGTGCCGAACGCGCTCAGGTGGCGCAGCGCCACCAGCGCCAGGGTGAACGGCAGCAGGGTGCAGCCGAAGGCCAGCGCGAGCAGGAGCAGCGCATCGTGCGCGTCCGGCAACACGAAGGCGGCGCCCGTGTGCGGCAGCAGCGGCGCGAGCAGGGTGAGGAAGGCGGCGCCGGTACCCAGTTCGATGCAGGTGACGGTGAGCGGGTCGCCATGTTCCACCAGGCGCTTGTTGAGCGAGCCGAACAGCGCCACGAACAACGCCGACAACACGCCCACCGCGATGCCGAGCCGCATGTCGGTGGGCACGCCGCCCACCACCATCGCCACGCCGGGCACCACGGCGACGCCGACCAGCAGCTCGCGCGGGTCGAAGCGGCGCCTCGCGATCCATGGCTCGACGAAAGCCAGGAACACCGGCCCCAGCGCGATGCAGGTGGCGCCCACCGAGGCGTTGGCCAGCTTGATCGCGGCGTAGAACGTGAGCCAGTGCAGCGACACCAGCACGCCGATGCCGGCATACGCCCAGCGCAGCCGCGCCGGCATCGAACGCAGGCCGTGCCACACGCGCGGCATCAGCAGCAGCGCGGCCGTCACCAGCAGCATGCGCCACCACACCAGCGGCAGCGCGGGCAGGGAGATCAGCTTGCCGAGGATCGCGGTGAAGCCCCACAACAGCACGCAGAAGTGGATCTGCAGGCGGGCCTGGTTGCTGGCTTGCATGGGGGGCGCATCGAGGGGAGACGCGGCATTCTACGTCGCATCATTGAAAAGTGCGGCCACGGATGGGATGGCCGCCCGTTTGATTTTCGCGATCAGGGATGATCGCAAGGATCATTGAATAGTGCGGCCAGGAATGGCCGCCCGCTTGATTCTCGCGATCAGGGAGAATCAGCGATGCGGCTTGCCGGCAGGTGCGGCCCTGGACGGCGCGCGCATCTGCTGCAGCACCGTGGTGCAGGTGTTGGCGTTGCCGGTGTCGTGGCTGGGGGCGACCAGCGCCAGCAACGCGGCCGCGGGTGCGGCGACCACGCCCAGCGCCAGCGCGCCGGCGCCGCGTGCCAGCAGCGGGCCGGCGTGCACGCCCACGTCGGGCTGCTTGAACGTGCCGCGCACGTACAGCGGCGAGCGCAGCGACAGCACGCGAAAGCCCTTGGTATGGGGAACCACGTCCAGGTCCATCTTCTCGTCGGCGAAGTTCACCGTGCCCTTGACGTCGATCAGCGCGTCCTGGGTGTCGAACACGAACAGCCGCGTGCGGAACAGGCCGTCCTGCGCGGCGAGGTCGGTGGCGGCGCAGTTGATCTTCACCGTGCGGTCGCCGAACAGCTTGCCAAGCACGATGTTGCCCACGTTGAGGCCGGCGGTCTCCAGCAGGTTGCGACTGATCGCGCCATCGTTCATCAGCAGCTTCAATTGACCGCTGGCAGTGCCGAGCAGGGCGGCGACGGAGTTGCCGCGTGCGTCGAGCGCGGTGTCGCCGTTGATCTCGCCGAAGCTGGTGTGCATCGGCTCGAAGTTCGGGAACAGCTGCTTGAGCTTGAGGTGGCGCGCACGCAGCTGCAGCGCGCCGCGCATCGGCGCGGCACTGCCGTCGAGGCGCAGCCGGCCATCCACCTGGCCGCCGGCGAGGCCGAAGCGCAACGGGTCCAGCGCCAGCACGCCGTCGTCCAGCACCAGATGGGTGGACAGTGATTCGATCGGCAGCGAGGAGCCGTGCTCGATGCGGCCGGCGGCGAACGTCACGTCGGCATCCATCGCCTTCCAGCGGTCGGTGCGGAAGGCTTGCGTGGGCAACACGCGGTCCGAGGCGGCGGGTGGCGGCGCGGTGGTGCTGGAACCGCCGCCGCCGATCAACGGCGCCAGGTCGGCGAAGCGCAGCAGGGTGGCCTGCACCTTGCCGCTGAGTTTCGGCCGTGCGCCGCCGGTGACGTAGTCGAGGTCGCCGGCGAGATTGCTGCCGCCCACGCGGCCGCGGAAGTCGTGGTAGCCGAAACGGCTGCCGTGGCGCCCCAGCGTGGCGGTGAGCCGGCCGCGGGTGGCGTAAGGCGGTGTGTCGGGCAGGGTGACGCCGAGGATGGGGTAGAGCTTGGCCATGCTGGAGCCGGCCAGCCACAGGCGCAGGTCCAGCGCGCCGAGGTGCAGCGGATCGGTGAGCATGCCGACCAGGGCGATATGGGTATCGCCGATGCGCAGCTTGGCCTGCAGCGGGAACGGCTGGTCGGCCTGCTGCAAGGCCAGCACGGCGCCGGTCTTGCCGCTGCCGTCCAGCGGCGCGCCCTGGTAGCTGCCCTTCGCGGTCCACGCGAACTGGTAGCTGGATCGCTGCGCAGCCGCGTCATCGGGCTGGTTCTGTTCGTTGTCCTTGCCCATCGTCTTGCTTGCACCGCGCCCGGCGCTGCTGATCGCCTGCGTGCGCGCGTCCGCCGTCGCCTGCGCCACGATCTGGTCGTAGGGGATCGCCTGCTGCAGCGGTTCGACGTGCGCATCGACTTTCACGCGGCCCTTGGCATCGTCCAGCGCGATCCGGCCGGCGTCGAAACCGATGGCGCCGAGGTCCACCGTCCATGCGGAAGGCGTGCTGCTCTGCGGCAGGTTGAACGTCCAGTTGGCGCGGCCCTGCGCGTCGCGTTCCAGGTCCACGCTGGGGTTCACCAGCTGCAGGGTGGGAATGCGCACGCGGTGCTGCAGCAGGTCCAGCGGCGAGAGGCTGAAGCGCAGCGCGTCGAGGTGCGCGAATTGCGGTTGCTTCGTCCACGCCGGGTTCGCGACGGAGATGTCCTGCGCCACGATATGCGGCCATGGCACCCATGCGCGCCAGCCCTGCGATTGCGGATCGCGCATCCACTGCACGCCGAGGTTGCCGTCGATCGCGAACGGGCGGCCGATCGCCGTGCTGGCCTGCGCGTTGATGGTCGGCTTCAGCCTGTTCCAGTCGAACAGGGACAGCGTCACCACCAGCGCCGCGACCAGCACGACGGCCAGCGTCACCGGCACGCCGATGATCCATGCCAGCAGCTTGTGCCTGCGCCTCATGCCCGTCTCCCGCGGCCGCGGTGCGGCCGATGATGGCGATGCATCAGGAGATAAACTATGGCATGACAAGGTTTCGTGGTGAGGACGCGATTCCGCTCACCGCGCGTTCATCGGGCTATCAATCCGTCTCTGCGTCTTCCACGGCCTGCCAGTAGCCGGTGGCCTTGATCCAGTCCTTCGGCACGCCTCGCTGGTCCAGCCACTGGCGCATCGCGCGGGCGCGGCCCGATTCGGCGGCGATCCAGTAGAACGTGTCACCGGCGATGGCGGGCAGTTCGTGCAGCGCGCGTTCCAGCAGTTCGCCGTGTTCGGCGCCGTCGCGTGCGAGCCAGCGGATCTCGACTTCGGCGCGCGAGGACAACGCTTGACCGTCGGCAACTTCGGGTATCTCGATCAGCGCGGTGGCGCGCGCGCCGGCGGGCAGTTCCTCCAGCCAGCGGCCGATCGCGGGCAGGGCGGTCTCGTCGCCCATCAGCACGTAGCGGTCGAAGTCATCCGCGATCACGTGGGAACCGCGCGGTCCGCCGGCGCCGATGCGTTGTCCCGGCGCGGCTTGCATGGCCCAGTTCGAAGCGGGGCCGTCGCCGTGCAGCACGAAGTCGACCACCAGTTCGCCGCGCACGGCGTCGTGGCGGCGCGGGGTGTAGTCGCGCATCGGCGAAGGCTCGCGGCCGGCGGGAAACTCCGCGCCGTTCGGCCCGAGCACGGGCAGCACCAGCTCGCCGTCGCGGTTGGGGAAGAACAGCTTCACATGGTCGTCGGGCGCGGCGCTGCGGAAGCCGTGCAACTCGGGGCCGCCGAGCGTTACCCGCCGCATGTGCGGGGATAGCTGCTCGACCCGCAGCACGGCTAGCCGGCGCAGCACGACGTCGTGACGCAGGCGCCGGTGGATGTGGGGTGCCATCACGGGATACCTCGTGGGGAGCGGGCGTGTGGGGGCGCGCCGGCGTGGATCAGTCCTGCGGCCGGCCGGCGGCGATCTCGCTGGCGGCGCGTTCCAGGATCGCGGCCACGCGTTCGGCCTCGGCCTTGTCCCAGCTCGTGCGCATCAGCAGGGCGTGCTTCAGCGCATGCATGGCCTTGCGCACGCGCAGCGGCGCGGCCATCTTCGCCGCCAGCTTCGCGCTGTGCTCGGTGCGCGCGGTCGCCGCGTCCACCGCGGCGCGATTCTCGTCGAGGAAGGCGCGGCCCTCGGCGGTGATCGCGTACAGCTTGCGGTTGCCCGCTTCGCTCTCCACCTGCGCGTAGCCCATGTCCTCCAGCATGGACAGGGTCGGGTAGATCGCGCCGGGGCTGGGCGTGTACTGGCCGTGGAACATCTCCTCGATCATGCGGATCAGCTCGTAGCCGTGGCGCGGCTGCTGCTCGATCAGCGCCAGCAGCAGCAGCTTGAGGTCGCCGTGGCCGAACATGCGACCGCCGCCGCGCCGGCTGCCGCCGCGCAACCCGCTCCAGCCGCCGAAGGCGGCGCCACCGCGTTGCTCGTCGAACGGATCGTGGCGGCCGGCGTGGCAGCCGTGGCCGTCGCCTTCCATGTCGAAGGCATGAAAGCCGTGGTGATGGGGGTGCCTGAAATGATGGAACAGCGAATGCATGCGCACGACTGACTCCGATATATCGAAAGTGCATTCAAGATATATCGTAGATATGTCGTTTGCAAGAGCGCGCGACGCGCTGTTCATGCAGGAGCGCACCCTGTGCGCGAATGTTCTGGGGCTGATCAGAGCAAAAGCATTCGCGCACAGGGTGCGCTCCTGCACAGGCTTCAGCTCCGGCGGCGGATGCGCCAGACCCAGGCCGGCGGCAGGTTGAGCCAGGCGCCGCCGATGCGCTCGGCCGCGAGGCCCAGCCGCTGCCGCAGCGTGCGCGGCACCGGGCAACGCAGGCCGTAGGTGAACTGGTAGAGCACGCCGTCGGGCTGCAACTGGCGCTCGAACACGCCCTCGACGATGGCGGCGACCTTGTCGGCCGGGATCGACAGCAGCGGCAGGCCGCTGATCACCGCGCTGGCGCGCTCATCGCCGAACAGCGACGACGCGCGGCCCAGCCCGGCGGCATCCATGCGCAGCACGCGCGCATGGGGATAGCGTTGCGCCAGCGCGCCGGCCAGCACCGGATCGGTCTCGACCAGCACCAGTCGGTGTCCCGGCAGGCCGCGTTCCAGCAGGGCCCGCGTGAACACGCCGGTGCCCGGACCCAGTTCGATCACCGGTCCGTGCGCATGGTCGACGTGGGCGGTCATCAGCCGCGCCAGCGCCGGGCCGGACGGCGCCAGCGCACCGACGCTGCGCGGATCACGCAACCAGGCGCGCAGCAGATGCAGGTTGTCGTTCAGGGGCATCGATGGCTGGACCGTGGTTTGCCGGCCATCACCATAACCGCACCGGCCGGCGCGGATGTTCGGATACGGTTATGTCGCCGTGACCGGCATCGCGCCCGCGGCAGCACCGGGTTGTCGCCGCCACGAGCCGGAATTTTTGCGGGAATGGCTGGGCGGGGCCCGTGTTTGCGACGGCACGCCTTGTCACAACGGCTTGCCGTCCACCCGTACCGGCGCGTGGATATCGCAGATGTCCAGTTTGCCTACTGGCACGGGATAGAACGCGTTGTGGCCATGGCGTGCGGCGTCGATCAGCGCGGCGAAGCTGGGGCTGCCGGTGCGCAGCACCTGGATCTGCTCGCGCTGTGCGGGCGGCAGGTCGGCGGCCAGCTTCACCGACAGGATAGTCGTGCGTTCGGATGCCTTTTCGTAGAAGCCCATAGCCCCGGTACCGCGTGGCAGCGCCGACAGGTACGGCATGCCTTGCAGCACGCGGCCGACCACCGCGAGGTTGTGGTCCAGCCGGCGCGGCGCCTGGCCGATGACGGCGTACAGGGCGCTGCCGTTGCCGCTGTCGGGCGGCACGTCGCGCCCCACGCCGACCATGCCGTAGCAGTGCACCAGCCATTCATTGTCATGGGCCGGGTCGCGCGCCACCGGGAAACCTTCGGAGAAGCCGACCTGCGGCGCGTAGACATCGCCGTCGGGCAGCGGCGTCCACGGCTGCTTTGGATCGATGGTGCGGGTGAATTCCGGCGGCAAGGTGGCCTTGGCCTTGCCCAGCGGATGCATCTTCGCCTTGTCGCCGCCGTCATCGCCGTTCGGATCGTCCCATTGCGTGACGAAGTTGTCCTGCACGCGCACGATGGCGAGGCCATCGAAATAGCCCTGGCGCACCAGGGTGCGGATGTTTTGCGCGTGCAACGGGGTGAAGTCCGGTGCCAGCTCGATCACCACGCGGCCTTGCGGCAGCTGCATGTAGAGCAGGTTGGCCGGGTCGGGCGCGCGCCACTCGGAAGGCTTCGACGCCGCCAGGATGTCCTTCGCGCTGGGCGTGGGCTTGTCCTGTGCGGCGAAGGCGGGCAGGGCGCTCAGCACGCAGGCGAGCGCGAGCGACAGCTTGACGGATCGATGCATGAGCTCACTTCCCCTGGATGACGGATGGATCGGCGCGCCGCTTCTTCCACGCGTAGCCGATCCCCAGCAGCACGAACCACACCGGGCTGGCCAGCAGGGCGGCGCGGGTGTCGGACTGCAGGCACAGCAGCACCAGCACGAACGCGAAGAACACGAGGCAGGCCCAGCACATGAACACGCCGCCAGGCATCTTGTACGCCGAGTCCGCGTGCTGCTGTGGACGCTTGCGGCGGTAGGCCATGTACGCGCACAGGATCAGCGACCACACGAACATGAAGAGCACGGCGGAAAGCGTGGTGACGAGGGTGAACGCGGTGACCAGGTTCGGCACGAGGTAGATCAGCGCCGCGCCCAGCAGCAGGCAGAAGCAGGAGAACAGCAGGCCCAGCGAAGGCACCGCCGCCTTCGACAGCCGCGCGAACGGTTTCGGCGCATGGTTCTCGCCGGCCAGGCCATACAGCATGCGGCTGGTGGAGAAGATGCCGCTGTTCGCCGAGGAAGTGGCCGAGGTCAGCACCACGAAATTGATCAGGCTGGCCGCGGCGGGGATGCCGGCCAGCACGAATAGCTCCACGAACGGGCTCTTGTCCGCTTCGACCAGCCGCCACGGCGTCACCGCCATGATCGCCGCCAGCGCCAGCACGTAGAAGATGATGATGCGTACCGGGATCGAATTGATCGCCTTCGGCAGGTTGCGTCGCGGGTCCGCGGTCTCGGCGGCGGTGGTGCCGACCAGTTCGATGCCGACGAAGGCGAACACCGCGATCTGGAAACCGGCGAAGAAGCCCGACAGTCCGTGCGGGAAGAAGCCGCCGTCGTTCCACAGGTTCGCCAGCGAAGCCTTGTTGCCGGCCGGCGAATGGAAGCCCCAGGCCACCAGCGCGAAGCCGACCAGCACCAGCGCAATGATCGCGATGACCTTGATCAGCGCGAACCAGAACTCCAGCTCGCCGAACATCTTCACCGTGGTCAGGTTCAGCGCCAGCAGCAACAGCACGCACAGCAGCGCGGGTATCCACGGCGCCAGGTGCGGCAGCCAGAACTGCACGTAGGCGGCGATCGCGATCACCTCGGCGATCGCGGTGACGATCCAGCAGAACCAGTACGTCCAACCGCAGAAGAAGCCGGCCCACGGCCCCAGCAGGTCGGTGGAGAAGTCGATGAACGACTTGTACTCCAGGTTCGACAGCAGCAGCTCCCCCATCGCGCGCATCACGAAGAACAGCATCACGCCGATGATGAGATACACCAAGAGGATCGACGGCCCGGCCAGGCTGATGGTCTTGCCCGAGCCCATGAACAGGCCGGTGCCGATGGCGCCGCCGAGTGCGATCAACTGCAGGTGGCGGTTGGAGAGGCTGCGCCTCAGGTGCTCCGGTTGCTGCGTGGCTGCGGACATGCGGGCGCCGTGGTCGTGGAGGAAGCCGCCACGATAGAAGAAAGCCCCGATCCCCGCCAATGGCCACGCCATGACTTCCGGCGCATGCACTAGTGTGAAGTCAACACTATGCTTCACCTCAAGCTAAGCGGCAGTGCGGGTGAGTGCGTGGACGACGGCGCCAGCCAGTTGAAGAAGTTCCAGAAGGAGTTGTCCGCCGGCACCGTGTCGCTGGTGCTGCTGGCCGTGCTCGGGCAGTCGCGCCAGCCGCTGTACGGCTACCAGATCGCCAAGCGGCTGGAGGAGGCGGGCGAGGGCGTGCTGGCCGGCAAGCAGAGCGCGCTGTATCCGGTGCTGCGCAACCTCGAAGGCGCGGGCCTGCTGGCCAGCGAGGTGGAGCCTTCGGTGAGCGGTCCGCCGCGCCGTTACTACCGCATCACGAAATTCGGCCGCGAGGTGCTGCGCGAGTGGACCGCCGCGTGGAACGCCAGCCGCGACAGCGTCGACAAGGTATTGCAGGGAGAACTGTGATGAACGCATCGTCCCATCAGCCGCGCACCATTGCGGAATATCTGGAACAACTGCGCGCCGCCCTGCGCGGCGCCGACCCCGCCCTGATCCAGGACGCGCTGTACGACGCCGAGGAACACCTGCGCGCCGAGCTGTACGAGCGCCCCGGCCGCGACGAGGCGGCGATGCTCGAGCATGTGGTGGAAAGCTACGGCGCACCCGACGAAGTGGCCGAGATCTACCGCGACCAGGAGATCAAGATACAGCGCGCGATCCGCCCGCCGCCGGCGCCGAAGCGGCGCTCGGCCGCCGGCCGCTTCTTCGGCGTGATCGCCGACCCACGCGCCTGGGGCGCGCTGTTCTACCTGCTGTTCGGCCTGGTCACCGGCATCGCGTACTTCACCTGGGTGGTCGCGGGGCTTTCGATGTCGGCTGGTTTCTCGGTACTCATCATCGGTCTGCCGTTCATCGTGCTGTTCTTCGGCAGCGTGCGCGGCCTCGCGCTGCTGGAGGGGCGACTGGTGGAAACCATGCTGGGTGTGCGCATGCCGCGCCGGCCGCCGTATCCGCAACGGCACATGTCGCTGTTCCAGCGCATCGGCGCGATGTTCACCGACCCGCGTAGCTGGAGTTCGATGCTGTACGGACTGCTGCAACTGCCGCTTGGCATCTTCTATTTCACGCTGATCGTGACGTGGCTCGCCGTCTCGCTGAGCTTCATCGCTGCACCGATCGTGAAGCTGGTAGCCATGTACGAGCCGGTGGTCGGCATCCGGTGCGACAGCGGCCCCGACTGGCTGTGCGACGTTCTCAACTGGATGGGCGGCTGGGGCGGTGCGGCCGTGCTGTGCGTACTCGGCCTGCTGCTGTTTTTCACCCTGCTGCACGTGGCACGTGGCCTCGGCCACCTGCACGGCCAGCTCGCCAAGCACCTGCTGGTGCGCCGGGCATGAGCGCGGCGATGGAGAACGCACTGAGCCGGCTGGCCGGCGAATGGGCGGGCGAGGAAACCATCGCCACCACCCGCTGGGGTGAGGGCGGCCTGGCCCGCGGGCACTTTTCCGCGCGACTGGATCTCGGCGGCCGCACGCTGCTGATGGACTACCACGAGGAGCGCGACGGCCAACCCGCGCTGCAGGCGCATGCCGTGTTCACCGCCGGTCCCGGCCACGACGAATATGCGCTGTACTGGTTCGACAGTTACGGCTTCGTGCCTGCGCAGCCCGCGCCGGGGCACTGGGACGGCGAGCGGCTGGTGTTCCTGCGCAGCTCGCCGCGCGGACAGACGCGGCACACCTACGCATTCCGCGACGACACCTGCGGGCTGACGCTGGAAAGCTCGTTCGACGGCGGCGTGCACTGGGAGCCGGTGATGCGCGGCAACTATCGGCGAGTGGCTTAGCCATCCCCCTCCCCTGCGCGCAGAGCCTGTCCCGGACCTGATCCGAGAGGAGGGTTGGGATGGGGTGCCTTTCGTCCGGTTGACCCCGCCCGATCGTCTTTCTACGCTGCCCGGACGCATCTGTGCGTACTCAATGGGGAACACCATGCGCCTCTGTCGCTCCTGGCTTCCGGTCCTGTTTCTGGCGTCGATCACGGCCACTGCCGCCGACGTGCCGGTCAAGGGTTTCCCGCCCGTGCTGCCCGCCGCCGACCTGGTGCTGCGCGACGCCAGCATCGCCACGCTCGATCCGCTGCAGCCGCACGCACAGGCGCTGGCGGTGAAGGACGGCAAGATCGCCGCGCTGGGCAGCGACGAAGCCATCGCCCGTTACATCGGCCCGCACACGAAGGTGCTGGACCTGCATGGTGCCTTCGTCACGCCCGGTTTCATTGAGGGCCACGGCCACCTGATGGACACCGGCGATTCGCTGATGCAGCTCAACGTGGGCATGGCGCCGAACTGGGACGCCATCGTGGCGATGGTGAAAGCGGCGGTGGCCAAGGCCAAGCCGGGCGAGTGGATCGTCGGCCAGGGCTGGCAGCAGAGCAAATGGAACAAGGTGCCGCAGCCCAACATCGACGGCCTGCCGCTGCCGGCCAGCCTCGATGCGGTGTCGCCGAACAACCCCGTGCTGCTCTCGCACACCAGCGGCCACGCGATCTACGCCAACGCCGCGGCGCTGAAGCTGGCCGGCATCACGCGCAACACGCCCGATCCCGTCGGCGGCAGCATCGTGCGCGACGCGCAGGGCAATGCCATCGGCGCGCTGCGCGATACCGCGGGCGATGCGGTGTACGCCGCCTACAACCGTTACCTCGCCAGCCTGCCGCCGCAGGAACTGGCCGCGCGCAGGGAGCAGTCGCTGAAGCTCGCCATGCAGAACGAGGTGAGCAAGGGCATCACCGGTTTCGTCGACATGGGCGAGGACTTCAAGACCATCGACTGGCTCAAGCAGCAGGCCACCAAGGGCTTCCCGCTGCGCCTGTACGTCAACGTCGGCGTCCTGGATGTCGACAGCCTCGACAAGAACCTCGCCAGGTACCACACGATCGGCTTCGCCGACGACCACTTCACCGTGCGCGGCGTGGGCGAGGACGTTTCCGACGGCGCGCTGGGCACGCACAGTGCGTGGTTCCTGCAGCCGTACAACGACGCGCCGGGCATCACCGGCAAGAACGTCACGCCGATGGCCACGCTGGCGCAGATCGCCCGTATCGCCGCGCGCGATGGCTTCCAGGTCTCGATCCACGCGATCGGCGACCGCGCCAACCGCGAAGTGCTGGACATGTATCAACAGATCTTCGACGAATACCCTGCTGCACATAACCTGCGCTGGCGCATCGAGCACGCGCAGCACCTGGCGCCTGCCGACATCTCGCGTTTTGCGCAGATGGGCGTGATCGCCTCGATGCAGTCCATCCATGCCTGCTCTGACGCGCCCTACGTGGTGCCGCACCTGGGCGAACAGCGCGCGAAGCAGGGCGCCTACGTGTGGCATACGCTGATCGAGAGCGGCGTGATGGTGCTGGACGGCAGCGACACGCCGGTCGAGGACACCAACCCCATCGCCGGCTTCTACTGCGCGGTGACCCGCGACAACGGCCGCGGCCAGCGCTTCTTCCCCGGCCAGGTGAAGACCCGGATGCAGGCGCTGCGCTCCTACACCTGGAACAACGCCTACGCCCTGTTCGAGGACCGCCAGCTCGGCTCGCTCAGCCCCGGCAAGCTCGCCGACATGGTGGTGTTCTCAGGTAACCTGCTGACCATCCCCGACGACCAGATCCTGCGTACGCGGGTGCTCTACACCGTGGTGGGCGGCAAGGTGGTGTATCAGCGGAAGGGTGCCGAGGCGTGGCGCAGCGGGGAGCTGTTCAAGGCGATGCCCGAGTTTGATCATGTGAATTGAGGGGCGCCGAATGATGATTGGCTCAAGGGGTTGTCCCTGAAACCTTTTTCCCAGTATTTGCCGCGACCCCTGCCCGGCTCATCGCATCCATCCACCGCTTCAGCGCATGGGGCTGCCGTGCCGTAGTACCGCTGCCTATAGTCGGCAGACAGCCATCGCTGCAGGGCCACCCACTCAGGAGACACTTGGTGAAGACATGGGTCGTTACCTCGTTGATATTCGCCGTGCTCGCCAGCCCCGCGCGTGCCGTGCCGCAACCGATTCCGACCACGATGCACAAAGACAGGTCCTGCAAGTGATCGAGCACTTCCAGACGGCCGTCATCAAGAAGGACCGAGCCGCCTTGGAGACTTTTTCTTACCCATGAATAACTCGTGGATCGCGCTCGACACTGCGGCGGTGAAATAGAACCATGCACAAGCATCCGCAAAGAGGCAGGCGTGGTTGGCGCATCGTGCGACGGATCGGGCTGGGATTGGGCGTGCTGCTGCTGGTGCTCGGCGCTGCCGGCGCCTTGTGGAATGTCCTGGCCATCCATCATTATCGCAAGGCCTATCCGCCGCCCGGCAAGCTGTACACGGTCAACGGAGAACGCATGCATCTCTACTGCAGCGGAGTCGGCTCGCCCACCTTGGTACTCGAATCAGGGCGCGGTGACGACTTTCTCGGATGGGGCAAGGTGCAACCCGCTCTGTCGCGCGCTACGCGGGTGTGCTCGTACGACCGCGCCGGCTACGGCTGGAGCGCTCCACAGCCCGGGTCGCGCGACGCAGCTCATATCGCCAACGAGTTGCATGAGCTGCTGCGGCAAGCGGCGATCGAAGGGCCACTGGTTTTGATGGGCCATTCTGCCGGCGGCATCTATATTCGTGCCTACGCCATACGTTACCCGCATGACGTGGCCGGGCTGGTATTCGTTGATGCCAGTTCGCCAACGCAGAATCTCGAAATGCCGGCTGCGGTACTGGCGCTGGATCAACACAGCGCCTTTCAGGTGGCGCTACTGAAGGCGATGATACGGCTGGGCGTCGCGCGCGCGATGGGCATGTGCGATCAGGTAATGCCGGGCTTCGAAGCGCAGGCAGGTTTGTTGAAGGCGGACGCATGCATTCCTGCACAGATCAACGTTTATCAACGCGAGGAGGCCGGTTGGTCGGCCTCCCTGTTGGAGACAGCCCAAACAGGATCGTACGGTGACTTGCCCATCCTGGTCTTCTCGCGTGATCCGAGCCAGCCGCTGCCGCCGCAGCTACCCGCGCCCGTCACGGCTGCCGAATGGCGGCGGGCCAACGTGATCTGGGATCGACTGCAGCAAGGGTTGGTGAAGCTGTCGACGCGCAGCCACCGGATCATCGCAAAAGGCAGCGGCCACTACATTCAATTCGACCGACCCGACGTGCTGAACAGTGCAGTGCCGGTGTTCATCCAGCAGATCCGTGACGGTTCGATACCTGCTTCGGATGGTCGCGTACAAGTCAAGTGAGCTTACCCTGTTCCGAAGCCGGGACGGAGGAAGTTAAATAAGAATAAGGTGTCAGTGACAAAGCATCAGTGACAAAGCTTCGCCAGCCGGCGCCACCCGCTCAATAGTCCCGCACGTCCAACACCACGAAGCCATGCGCGCCGTAGTCGTCGCCTTCCTGCGGCCACGCCAGGGCAGCCAGTGCATCGCTCCCCGCCACCCACGGCTCGTTGTCGAGCAGGACTTCGCAGCGCGCTTCGCCCTCCGCTGCCTTGCGGTACACCAGGCGCAGCCAGTGCAGTTCGGGAGTCAAGGCTTCGCGTTGCAGCGTGGACTCGATGGCCGCAGGCACCTGTTCCAGCATCTCCAGGTCGGTGATGTCCGCGCCGTGCAGCGCGAAGGGGCCGGCGAACACGTCCCAGGTGCGTACACCGATCTCCCATGTCGCGATCGTCAGCTTGCGCTCGTCGGTGACGTACCAGCAGGCGGCCAGCAACGGATGGAGCGCGCTTTGCTCGAACGCGCGCAAGGCGGCCGTGCAGCCGTCCGCGTCGGCGCCGTGGCCGGCAAAGCTTTCCTCGATGCAGCGTTCCTCGCTCAGCACCACGTCGATATCGAGGTGGCCCGGCGCGCCGGCCGCGGCTTCGTGCCACTGGGCGCGCACGGTGGGAAAGTCGCCGTCGGTGGTCAGCCAGCCATCCTCGTCGGCATCGAGTGCCACGTCGTGCCGCTCAAACAATCGCAACAGGTATTTCTGCAGTGCCGCGCTATCCATCGTCATTCCCGCTCGTCGGTGTGTTTGTCGCAGGCAATTCGCGCCAGGTCAGATACAGGCGCAGGTCGAGTTCTCGCTGGTGGTAGTCCGGCAGCATGTGCTGGCACAGCTGGTAGAACGCCTTGTTGTGTTCGGCTTCCTTCAGGTGCGCCAGCTCGTGCACCACGATCATCTGCAGGAACTCCGGCGCCGCATTCTTGAACAGGCTGGCCACGCGGATTTCCTTTTTCGCCTTGAGCCGGCTGCCTTGCACGCGCGAGATCGCGGTGTGCAGGCCCAGCGCCCGCTGCACCACGTCGAGCTTGCTGTCGTACAGCACCTTGTCGATGCTCGGCGCGGTTTTCAGGTGCTGCTGTTTCAGCGCGGCCACGTAGGCGTACAACGCCTTGTCGCTCTGCACGTCGTGGCGGCCCGGGTAGCGCGTGGCCAGGTGTTCGCCAAGGCGCTGCTGCGCGATCAGCTGCCGCACCTTGTCCTGCAGGGCGGGCGGGTACGCCTGGAGATACTTCAGCGGGGTCATCGGCGCATTGTCGCATTGCGCCGGCGCGCAGGCGTCGCGCTTCAGGCCGCGCGCGGCTGGATGTGCTCCAGGGTTTCTTGCAGTTCGCGCTGCGCGCATTCCAATTCGTAGCGCTTTTGCAGGTTCATCCAAAGCTCGGGTGTGGTGCCGAAATAGCGGGCGAGGCGCAGTGCGCTGTCGGCGGTGATGCCGCGCTTTTCATTGGCGATGTCGTTCACCCGCGCCGCCGTGACGCCAAGGGCGCGGGCCAGGGCGTTGCTCGAGAGTTCGAGCGGCCGCATGAACTCCTCGCGGAGGATTTCGCCCGGGTGCACCGGCGGCAGTAGTTTGGTGGCCATGGTCGTCGTCCGTCGTCAGTGGTAGTCGCAGATTTCCACGTCGTGGGCGTTGCCGACCTTCCAGCGAAAACACAGGCAGAACTGATCGTTCACCCGAATGCTGTGCTGTCCGGCCCGGTCACCCTTGAGCGCTTCCAGGCGGTTGCCCGGTGGTACGCGAAGATCCGTCAGCGCGCCCGCTGCGTCGAGATATTCAAGCTTGCGGCGGGCCGCCGCCTCGATGTTCGCGAAACGGCGCACACGCGTGCCGTTGAACAGGGCTTCCGTATCCTTGTCGGCGAACGTCCGTATCATGAGGCTTATCGTATGCCGATAAGCGATAAGCCGCAGGCTGGCGCAGCGATGGACGCGGAGCAGAGCGGGTCCAGGTTCGCTTCCAGGAGCCTCGCCACTTCACCGGTAGTTGAGGTCGGGCGAAGCCAGCAGGAAGGTGTTCCATTCCTGCTGCGACTGCGCGTTGCCCAGCGCGCTGCGCGTGGCGGCCGAGAGGTGCGGTTCGATGGCGTCGTAGTACAGCCGCGTGGCGAGCATCGGGAAGCCGGCTTCGCGCGTCTTGCTGCCGGGCGGCGTGAACAGCTGGGTGTTGCCGTTGCCGATCGCGGCGGCGATGTCGAAGCGCTTGGAGAGCTGGCCGGAGCCCGTCCAGCTCGCGCCGTCCAGCGGCCAGCCGTCGGGGGTGATGCGGCCGTACAGCGGCTCGCCGAGCTGGTCGAGCCAGTACACCAGCGGCGGCGCGTTGGCGATCGGCTTGCCGTCGTATGCGAGGCGCACCGACGACACCACGAAGCGGGTGGGGTCGATGAACTGGCGGCCGCTGTGCAGCAGCTCGGATGAGTCGAACAGCGTGCGCAGCACGGCGGCGATGTCGCCGTCGGTCTGCCGGAAGGTCAGCGCCATGCGCGCCACCAGCGCTGGCGGCGGATCGTCGGCCACGAAATACTGTGCGAGCTGGCGCGAGATGAAGCGCGCGCAGGCCGGCTGGTGCACGATGAGGTCCAACGCCTGCTTCACTTCGTCGAAGCCGCGGCCCTTGATGCGCTGGCCGAGGAATACCTTGTCGCGGAAGTCGTGCCGGTAGGGGTTGAACTCGAACAGGCCGTGACGCACCACCAGCGGCGCGGCCTTCGCGTTGAAGCGCTGCGGCTTGCCGCCGATGGGCGCGATGCCGACGCCGGTGAGGGTCAGCGCCAGTTGCTGCACGTCCTGCTGGGTGTAGCCCGAGCCCACGCCGAGCGTGTGCAGTTCCATCAGCTCGCGCGCGTAGTTCTCGTTGACGTGGCCCTTCGCGTTCTGCGCGTTGTCCAGGTATTCCAGCATCGCCGGGCTTTCCAGCGTGGCCATCACCAGATCCTTGAACTTGCCCAGCGCATGCGGGCGGATCACGCGCTGCGCGTAGTCGGCCAGCTCCCAGCGGATGCGGCCCTTGGGCGCGTACACGCTGAAGTGGTTGAGCCAGAACCACACCAGCTGCTCCTTCAACTGGTTCGGCCCGTACACCGCCTGCAGCAGCTCGGCCTGCCGCGCCTGCTGCATCAGCTCGTAGCCGTGCTTCTGCCAAGCCTTGTTCGCGGCGTCCCGCTCCGGCCCTGCGGACAGCGCCTTGGCCTGCTCTTGGGCATCGTGCAGGTCGGCCAACAGCTTGGGCAGCGGCGTGCGCGTTGCCTCGAAGCCGTGGATCAAGCTGGCGATTTGCGGCGGCAGCGAACCCGGTGTGCGGTCGGCGAGTTGCGCATCCAGCAGGCCTTCGCGGCCTAGCGCGCGGTAGCGCGTCACGTCCGCGCCATTCACGCCGAAGCCGTCGCGGCGCAACCAGGTGAGGTTGTCGCGGGTGAGGGCGCTGCCCGTGGTCGCGGTGTCGGGATGTGCGGGAGCACTTGCGCAGGCGCCAAGCAGCAGCATCAGCGGCGCGAGCAGGGCGGTGCTCGCGTGCCTGCGAATGCGGGGGCGGAAGCGTGTCAGTCGCATGGGCTATCGACCTCGGAATGAGTGCGTTTGCGGCCGAACATGGCGAACCTGGCAACGAGTATCCGCGGCAGGCCGATTAACTGGAGAGGTACCCGGAGGAGCGGGAACACTACAGGCAAGAACGGCAGGTGGTTGGCGTACGGCTCGGGGCTGGACGATCCGGATCAGGTCAGCCAGACGAATCGTGCGCGGTGGGTTGCCATGCCAAGCAAGGGGATCGCGGTGGCCGCGCAGACACGTTGAGGCCATCGGAACATCCCGGCATGACCAGCGCTGCATGGTCAGGGACACTGCCATGGCTTGCAGGCAGCGAAGGCATGGAGTACAAACATGCAACGATATATAACGAGATATGTATCATGGCTACCGATGTTTTGCGAGAGCTTGGGCCAGCCTATCTGGGCAGTCGTCTCAAACGTCTCGGCGAACGCATGCAGGCGGGCGCGGCGCGACTCACCACGGATGCGGGTCTGCCGATGCAACCCAGCCACATGCCTCTGCTTTCCGCGCTGGATGGGCAGGCGTTGACGGTGGGGGAGCTGGTGCAAGCCGTGGGAACGAGCCAGCCCGGCGTCACGCGCGGCGTGCGCCAACTGGTCGAGATGGGGCTGGTGCAATCGCAGCAAGGCGTCGATCAGCGCAAGCGGTCGGTGTCGCTGACGCCCGCCGGAGTCAGCGCACTGGCGCGCGCCCGTTTGCACGTCATACCGGCGGTGGAGGATGCCGTTCATGCCTTGATGGACGATCGGCTCGACGCTTTCATGGAGCAGATCGTCCATCTGGAAAACGTGTTGTCCGCGGCGCCGATCGATGTGCTCGCCGCACGCAGCAGCCGCGAAGTCCTCAGGATTCGCGAGTACGACGACACGCTCGCGGGGGACTTCCGCGACATCAATGCCGAGTGGATCAACGCCATGTTCCACCTCGAAGCGGTCGACAACGAAGTCCTGAACCATCCGCGCGAGAAGATCATCGACACCGGTGGCGTGATCCTTTTCGCCGAGGCGCGCGGGTTGGGCATTGTCGGCGCGTGCGCGCTGCTGCGATCCGGCCCCGGCGCCTGTGAACTGACCAAGATGGGCGTGCGCGAGAGTGCGCGCGGCTTGAAGGTCGGCGAGTTTCTCTTGTCCGAGATCATTCGGCGCGCCATGGCCATGCGTGCCGATCCCTTGTATCTGCTCACCAACAAGCGTTGCGCTGCAGCCGTGCACTTGTACGAGAAGCTCGGCTTCCGGCACGACAAGGAAATCATGGCCCGGTACGGCGCCGAGTACGAACGGTGCGACGTCGCGATGCGGTACTTCCCGGGCACTCCGGAGCCGGCCGAGGGTTCGTGAGCGTTTCAGGGTACGCGGCGAGTCGCGGTGCCGTCCGCGGCCGTTGCGACATCTGCGTCCAGTCCTCCCGGTCGGCAGCGGTTTTCTGTGGCGCGCAACGGCGCTCGGCATGGCGCGCTCACACCAGCCGCAAGTCCCTGGCTTTCGCCCGCGGAAACACCGTCTGCAACTGGCTGGCGTTCAAGCCCCACAGCCGCGCGAACATCCCGCCCAGCACGTCGCGGTAATCGTTGAGGATGGGGTAGTCGCGGTTCTGGAACAGGTTTGCCTGCGTCACCGCCATCTGCTCGCCCGCGATCTGGCCGCCGGCGACCTTGCCGCCCAGTACCCAGTGCACGGTGCCGTGGCCGTGGTCGGTGCCGCGGTCGCCGTTCTCGCGGAAGGTGCGGCCGAACTCGGAGAGCACCACCACGGTGGTGTCGTTCCAGGCATCGCCCAGCGCGTCGGCGTAGGCGGCGAGGCCTTCGCCGAGGTTCTTGAGGTTGTTGGCTAGCCCGCCCTTGGTGCTGCCTTGGTTGACGTGGGTGTCCCAGCCGCCCACGTCGACGAAGCCGAGGCGGTACTGGTCGCGCATCAGGGTGGCGATGCGCCGCGTTTCGGCGGCGAAGTTGTGCGCGCTGGGCGCGCCGCGGCTGGCCGCCACCATCTCGTCGCGCAGGTCCTTGGAGATGGTCTGCGGCAGCGCAAGGCCGTCGGCCGTGGCCTGGGCCAGCGCGGTGCCCTTGTACATGCCGGCGAGGATCGCGGCCTGGCGTTCGTTGAAATGCGCCTTGGGATCGGCCTTCAGCGCGATGTTGGGAATATCGCGCGCAGCGCCCTGGAAGGAGAGCGGCAGGTTGTCGGTGAAGGCGATCGCGGGCACGCCGGTGAGCAGGCCCGAGAGCCGCGCGAGGAAGCCGGAGCGGAAGTTGCCGCTCGCGCCCACCGGTTCGCCGCGCTCGATGTGGTCCTGCGTCTCGAAGTGGCTGCGGCTCAAATCATTGGTGCCGGCGAACGGGATGAAGGCGAGTTGCTTCTTCTGCCACAACGGATAGAGCGAGTCGCGCACCACCGGATTCAGGCCCCAGTTCGCGTCCAGCGCCACGGCGCTGTCGGGATCGTTGGCGTCGGGGCGCTTGATCGCGAGCGTGGGTCGCGAGGCGTAGTAGAAATCGCTGCCGCATGGCACCAGCAGGTTGTTGCAGTCGTAGCCGCCGCGCAGGAAGACCAGCAGGAAGCGCGGCGTGTTCGCTGGCGCGGCGAACAGTCGGCCGGAGAACGACAGCGTGGAAGCGGCGGCTGCGCCGGCGGCGGCAAGCAGGAATTCGCGGCGGTTCATGGCGGATACCTCGGTGATGGTGGCTTGCCCCTCCCCCTGCGCGCCCCAAAGGGACTTCCTTCGGTCGAAGGGGAGGCCGGGAGGGGGTGAGTCTTTCGCTTCAAGAGCAACCCCTCCCCGACCCTCCCCTGCAAGCAGGGGAGGGAATTGGATGTCAGCGGTAGTTGAAATCAGGCGAGGACAGCAGGTACGTGTTCCACTCCATCGGCGACTTCGCCTTGGCGAGCGCGTCGCGGGTGGCGTCGGAGAGTCGTGGCGCGATCGCATCCCGGTACAGCGTGGAGCCTTGCAGGTCCGGCGCGCCGGGCGGCGGATCGTTCGCCGCGATCGCACCGTCGCCGTCATCCACGAACAGCCGGTTGCGGCCGCTGCCGATCACGCGGGCGAAGTCGAAGCGCTTGCTCAGCTGGCCCGAGCCGGTCCAGCTCGCCGAATCCAGCGGCCAGCCGTCCGGCGTGATGCGGCCGTACAGCGGCTCGCCCATTGCGCGCAGCCAGTTCACCAGCGGCACGGCATTGGGGATGGGCTGGCCGTCGTAGGTGAGGCGCATCGCCGAGACCAGGAAGCGCGTCGGATCCTTGAACTTGTAGCCGCCCACGGCGGCGGCTTCCTTCGACAGCATCATCGTGCGCAGCACCGCGGCGATGTCGCCGTCCGTGCGCTGGAAGGTCCGCGCCATCGCGTCCACCAGCGCGGGTGCGGGTTTGTCGGCGATGAAGTATTCGGCCAGTTGCTGCGAGACGAAGTGTGCGCAAGCGGGCTGCTGCGTGATGAGATCCACGGCCTGCCCGATCTCGGCGTAGCCGCTGCCCGGGATGGTCTGACCGAGGAAGGTCTTGCCGCCGAAGTCGTGCTTGTTCGGATTGAACAGGAACAGGCCGTCGCGCACGAAACCGGAGCGTTCGCGGCGCATGCGATCCGCGAACTTCGGCGGCAGCAGGCCGGCGCCGGTGAGCACGCGCATCAGCTGCTGCACGTCGGCCTGGGTGTAGCCCGAGCCCACGCCGAGCGTGTGCAGCTCCATCAGTTCGCGCGCATAGTTCTCGTTGGTCTTGCCCTTGACGTTGTGCACGTTGTCGAGAAACACCAGCATGGCCGGACTCTTCAGCGTGGCCATCACCAGGTCCTTGAACTTGCCCAGCGCGCGCGGGCGTATCACGTTCTCCTCGTAGTCGGCCGCGAACACGCGCACCGGGCCCTTGTTCGCGTACACGCTGAAGTGGTTCAGCCAGAACCACACCAGCTGTTCCTTGAGCTGGTCGCCGCCATAGATCGCGTGCAGCAGCTCGGCCTGCGCGGCCTGCTGTTCGAGTCCGCGGCGGTACTGCGCGAGCGCTTTCTTCGCGGTGTCCTTGGCCGGGCCGGCGGGCGTGTCCTTGAACTGCTTCTGGCGATCGCGAAAATCCGCCCACAGCTCGGGCAGCGGCGTGTTCACCACGGGCAGGGCGCGGATCTGCGCGGCGACCTCTGGCGGCAGCGTGTCGTCGCCTCCGGCCAACTGCTCGTCGAGGAAACGCGTGCGGCCGAGCTGGCGATAGCGCGCGAGCGTGGCGCTGTCCAGGCCGAAACCGTCGCGGCGCAGCCAGGCGATGTCCGAGAGGCTCAGCCCGCCCACTTTCGCAGTGACGGTGGACGTGGGCATGCGTTGCGGTGTGCTCTGGCCTGCGCAGGCCAGAGCAGGCAGGCAGGTCAGCAACAGGCTCAGTGCAAGGCCGTGTCGGCGTAGCGGTGCGGCAGGCATGCGTCCATTCTCCGGCGAGGGTGTCGGGTGGCTTCAACGGGGAGGATGCCGCAGCGGATGACCGCGTCGCCGCGACGCATCGGGCGGATTCGCTGGCGATTCATCTTTCGCAGCATCTTGCGCGGCGATGGCCGGTTACCATGCGCTCCCCGCCGGAGCGATGCGATGTCCAAGACCTACGACCGCGCCTATTTCGACAAGTGGTACCGCGACCCCGTGCATGCGGTGGGCTCGCCGGTCGAGCTCAGGCGCAAGGTGGCGATGGTGGTGGCGCAGGCGGAGTACTACCTCGGCCGGCCGATCCGCAACGTGCTGGATGTGGGCTGCGGCGAGGGCGCCTGGCGCGCGCCGCTGCGCGCATTGCGCCCCGGCCTCCACTACCGCGGGCTGGACGCCAGCGAGTACGCGGTGGCGCGCTACGGGCGCAGCCGCAACCTGGGCCTCGCACGCTTCGGCCAGCTCGAACACCTGCGCTTCGACACGCGCTTCGACCTGGTCGTGTGCACCGACGTGCTGCATTACCTGAAACCCGCGGAGATCCGCGCAGGTCTCACTGGCATCGGCGAGATGCTGGAAGGCGTCGCTTTCCTCGAAGTGTTCACCAGCCGCGACGACGTGGATGGCGACCACCACGGTTTCGTGTCACGCGCGCCGGCCTGGTATCTGCACGAGTTCGGCCGGGTGGGGCTGCTGCCATGTGGCTCGCATTGCTACCTCGGACCGCGGCTGGAGCGGCATATCGCGGCGCTGGAGCGCGCGCAGCTGCCGGCATGATCTTTCCCCCTCTCCCACTTGTGGGAGAGGGCGCTTTTGTCTTGGCCACTGAAAAGGCGGCTTCGTGCGTCTGCCGATGCGCGGAACCGCGGAAAAGCCCCTCTCCCCCAACCCCTCTCCCGCAAGCGGGAGAGGGGAGATGGAATGCACTCGCACAGTGAGTGGTAGCAGGTGCATCAAAACTCCACATGCGCGCGCACCCCCGCAAACGCCGCCGGCCCGCGGTCGCGGTTGTAACCGGGGTGGCGGATCCACTGCAGGTCAGGGCTGAGCGTGAGATGCGGGAACGGCGCGTAGCTGTAGTACAGCTCGGCGATTTCCTCGTGCGCGTAGTTCAAGGCGCCGTCGCCCAGCACGAAGCCGCTGCCGCCCGCTTCGAGATAGTCGCGATGCGCAGGCGACAGTGCGTTGAGCGCGAAGCCCACGCCGATATGGTCGGCGCTGCGGCCCCAATGCGCGCCGGAGAGTTGAAAGCCGCCGCTGACGGCGCGGTCTACCTCGGTGAATGCGAAGGATTCGGTGTGGCCGTCGTTCCAGCCCGCGCGGGCGAACAGGCCGGTGTCGCCGCCGTCGGCCAGCGGCAGCTCGCCATTGACCACGAAGCCGAACTTGCGCCGGCCGGGGCGGTCGTCGGCGTGCACGTCGGGCACGGTGCCGTTGGCCAGCGCCTGGGCGAGGGCGTCGCGGTAACTGCCCATGCGCGCGATGTTGCGGAAAGCGAGCAGGCGCAGCACCCAGCCGTTCGGTTGCGGGTGCAGGCTCAGCTGCAACTGCTCGCCGCGCGCGTGGAACAGGTCGCTTTCCAACCGCTGGCCGTTCGCCTCGTGCGGCATGCGGTAGACGCCGTAGCGCAGCGTCCATGCCGGGTTGATCCACGCCAGCATCAGGCCGTCGGTGTAGCCGCGGGTGTCGGCGGCGAAGTCCCAGGTCGTGGCGTTGAACAGATCCCAGTTCATGAACTGGGTGCGCGTGGCATTGGCGTAGCGGTTGCGGTCGAAGTCGTCGTTCACCGCCAGCTTGCCCAGCTTCACGTCGAGGCGTCGGGTGGCCTGCGGGCCGGGCAGGTGGTCCTGGCTGCGTTCTGCTGTTTCACTTTCCCCGCCCAGCGGCAGCGACCATTGCAGGTAGCGCCGCGCCACGTAGGCGCCGCGGCCCAGCCCGGCCACGCCGGCGCGGATCACGTCGCCGTTGGTGAGGCCGCCCAATCCTGTGGCGCCGCTGACGCCTTCGCCGCGGAACATCTCCACGTCGAAGTAGAACGCCAGGTGCCACGGCAGCGCCACGCCGAAGTAGGCGCCGAAGGTGTGCGAGCGTTCAGTGTCGCTCCGTGCGTGCAGGCTCAATGGGCCGGCGTAGGGCGAATGCACCGGACCCTGGTGCTGGTCGACGAAGGTGTATTGCGCGCCCAGCCATTGCGGGACGAACAGCGGCGCATCGTCGGCGCGAGCATTGCCAATCGGGGCGAGCGCTCCGGCAAGCAGACAGGCGAGGGCGACGGCGAGCGTGCGCGCGGCACGCGGAAGGAGGGTATTCGTGAACATGACTTGGATCCGTGGCGGCCGGCCGGGCGGCGGCGGATGCAAGCGGGACGATCAGCCGCGCATCACGCCGGACGCCGCGGTCCGGAAAGGAAAATCGGTGGAAGTGCGCCCGGTCGGGGCGCGGAGGGAGGTCGACTGTCGCTGGGCATCAGTGGCCTCCGTGGTCCGTGGCGGAATTGATCGCATCCTGCGGCATGCACGCGGCCGCGCGATGACGGGCGGGCATGCGCTGCCGCATCGCCGGCATGGCGACGTGGCGAATGCAGACGAATGCGCAACGCGCGTGCAGGCGGTCGACGGGATGGATGCGACGCGATCGCGTCGAAGTGGGGAAGCATTGGAGCGACACGGGCTCGCCTCTGCATGCACGCGCGGCGCATGCAGGCGGCCGGCTCCCTCAGGCGAGGAAGACGCAGGCCGACCGCAAGCGGTCGCGGGTATTCACGGAATGATCGGACGCCGGCATCCGCAAGCTGTTGCAGGCGCCGGCGCGGCTACTCGGGTAACTGTCCATTTCTCGCCGGGAATGGCCTGGGAAGCCTGCAGCCGGGCTGAAGGCGCGCGCACTGTAGTGGCGCCCCGATGGCGTGTCAACGCGACGGGACGGTTCGCCCGAAGATTCGGCTGCGAGGCGTGGCGCAGCTCGGGCGCACGGAGATCCCCGTCGAGGTGTGCGGTCCTGCGAGCCAGCCAGTCGGCTAGTTGTTGTCGCCGCCCAGCAACGAGCCGACGACACCGCCGAGCAGGCCCGCACCGATGCCGGTCGTTGCCGCCCGGTTGCCTTCGCCGGGCAAGTACTCGGCGATCTGGTGGGCCAGGCGCGAGATCGGCAGGGTCTGCAGCCACACCGTGCCGGGTCCGGTGAGCGACGCCAGGAAGATGCCGTCGCCACCAAACAGGGCATTGCGGATGCCGGGCGCGGTGGTGATCTGGAAGCCCACCGTGGCCTGGAAAGCGCCGACATGGCCGGGGTGCACGCGCAGCGTCTCGCCGGGGGCCAGGTCTTTCTGGATGAGTTCACCGGACAGCTCCAGCCAGGCCGTGCCGGTGCCGCCGATGTGCTGCAGCAGGAAGCCGCTGCCGCCGAAGATGCCGGCGCCCAGCGACTGCTGGAAGCCCACGCCGATGCTGACCTGCGGCGTGGCGCAGAGGAAACCGTGGCGATGCACCATGTATTCGCTGCCCGGCCCCACCGGCACCGGCACGATGTGTCCGGGCACCTTGGTCGCGAACGCCACCACGCCGGGAGACTGCACGGCGCGGTAGTCCGTCATGAACAGGCTGCCGCCGCCGGCCACGCGCTTGAACATGCCGAACAGGCCGCCACCGCCACCCATCTGGGTGTGGGTGGTCATCTGCACCGACGCGCTCATCCACGACAGCTCGCCGCTTTCTGCAAACACGCTTTCGCCGGGATCGAGCTGCACTTCGAGCACGGGCATGGTGGTGCCCTGGATGTGGGTCTGCATGGCGACTCCTCTGGCGATGGCTGGATGAGGCGCGCTGTCCACGACGCAATGTCGCAGTCGCGGGCCTCGATGAAGACGCGCTGCATCCTACGCTTCCGAAGGGCGGGTCGTCAGCGTCCTTCCACAAACCGAAGGCCGCCTTGCGGCGGCCTTCGGTTGCAATGCATCGGACAGCCTGCTCAGCCGCCGCGCGAGGCGCGCTTGCGGTCGTTCTCGGTGAGGTGCTTCTTGCGCAGGCGGATTTCCTTCGGGGTGACTTCGACCAGCTCGTCGTCGTCGATGAAGTCCAGCGCCTGCTCCAGCGAGAACTTGGTCGCCGGGGTCAGCTGGATCGCGTCGTCCTTGCCCGAGGCGCGCATGTTGGTCAGCGGCTTGGGCTTGATCGCGTTGACGGTGAGGTCGTTGTCCTTGGCGTGGATGCCGACCAGCTGGCCTTCATACACGTTGTCGCCCTCGGCGGCGAACAGCTTGCCGCGTTCCTGCAGCGGCCCCAGCGAGTAGGCGGGGGTGGTGCCGCCGGCGTTCGCGATCATCACGCCGTTGAGGCGCTTGGCGATCTGGCCTTCTTCCTTCGGACCGTAATGGTCGAACACGTGGAACAGCAGGCCCGAACCCTGGGTGAGGGTCTTGAACTGGTTCTGGAAGCCGATCAGGCCCCGCGCCGGGATCATGTATTCCAGGCGCACGCGGCCCTTGCCGTCCGGCTCCATGTTCTTCAGCTGGCCCTTGCGGACGCCGAGGCGCTCCATCACCGGACCCTGGTGGGTTTCCTCCACGTCGACCACCAGTTGCTCGATCGGCTCCATCTTCTGGCCGTCGATCTCCTTGATGATGACCTCGGGGCGCGACACGGCGAGTTCATAGCCCTCGCGGCGCATGTTCTCGATCAGCACCGAGAGGTGCAGCTCGCCGCGGCCGGAAACCAGGAACTTGTCGGCGTCCGAACCCTGCTCGACCTTCAGCGCCACGTTGTGCACCTGCTCGCGGTCGAGGCGATCCTTGAGCTGGCGGCTGGTGAGG